>Ga0308415_1000241_pt1 | contig 24015 bp, 18 predicted proteins | sample HotsprSampleOS55_FD_203465 | JGI IMG/M metagenome (GOLD analysis project Ga0308415, IMG submission 203465) | Hot spring phototrophic mat microbial communities from Octopus Spring, Yellowstone National Park, Wyoming, United States - 20090730_OS55 ... | reverse complement strand
TCCGGCGAGGGCAGCGCCTTCACCTCGATTGCGAGATTGGTGATCCGCGCGCGGAGCGACTCCGGCAACTCCGCCACTGCCTCCCACACCCATTGCTCAAACTGCTTGCGGCTTACGCGCATAGGGTAAGCATATCCCACGCCAAGCGCATCCTTGCCGCGTTCTTGCCGCCACGCACGTACGCCTATTTGCCAAAACAAAAGGCTGGCTTTATACTCGCATCAGTCTTGGCTTCCACAGTGTTTGAACAGCGAGGGATAAAAACATGAAGAAGATTCGTTTTGTCTCACTCATTGCGTGCGTGAGCGTAGTGCTCAGTTTATCCGTTGCGCCGGCCAGTGCCGTCCGCGGCACCGCGCCCGACTTCCACGTGCTGGACTTGGCCGGGCGTGAGATTTGGCTGAGCAAACTCAAGGGCTGTGGCGTCGTGCTTCAATTCGCAGCCAGTTGGTGTGGATACTGTAACGAGCAAGCACCGGCGCTGGTCAAAGCCCACCAAGAGGTGCGCAACAAGGGCGTCCTCTTCATGGTCGCTAACATCTACGACGATTCAGACAGTGACGCGCTGGGCTACGCCAGCCGGCATGGGATTACCTTCCCGGTTATCCGCAACCACAGCGATGCCATCGCCAGAGCGTATCGCGTGAACGGCGTGCCCCACGTGGTGCTGATCGCGCCCAACGGCACGGTGCGCAAAGTGCTTAGGGGGTATAGCTCAGGGGATAATTTCGTGCGCGAGGCCAACGCCATCGCCGGCGGCAAACAGTGCAAGGTGACCACCGAGCAGATTCCCTAGTCAATCATCCGTAGCGTGCGAGGCCAAGACACACCCCCGGTGATCAACGCCGGGGTTTTTTATACCCACTGAGCGACCCTCACTCAGGACAACCCCACAGGGGAGGCATTCATAACGCTGGGTGGGCGACGGCAGTGCCGTCGCCTACCCTCTATATGGGTTTCACCCCTCGCTGGCAGCATCGCCTGTGTGGAAGGCTGCTCGGATGGGTGCATGCACCCACCCGCAGGAAGGAGAGTGGTGTTAGCATAGACGAGCGATGTTCAAGAAGATCCTGATTGCCAACCGCGGCGAGATCGCCGTGCGCATCATCCGCGCATGCCACGAACTGGGCATCCGCACCGTCGCCGTCTATTCCGACGTGGACCGCAACGCCCTGCACGTGCGCTTCGCGGACGAAGCCTATCACATCGGCCCGCCGCCGGCCCGCGATTCCTACTTGCGGATAGACAAAATCCTGGAGGTGGCCAAGAAAGCCGAGGCCGACGCGATCCACCCCGGCTATGGCTTCCTGGCCGAGCGTGAGGACTTTGCCCAGGCCTGTGCCGACGAGGGGATCGTGTTCATCGGCCCCTCGCCCAGCGCGATCGCCAAGATGGGCGATAAAGCCGTCGCCCGTGCCACCGTCCAGCGCGCCGGCGTGGCCGTCATCCCCGGCACGGAGGGCGAAGCCGACCTCAGCGACGAGGAGCTGCTGAACATCGCCCCCAAGATCGGCTTCCCGCTGTTGATCAAGGCCAGCGCCGGCGGCGGCGGTAAGGGCCAGCGCGAGGTGCGCAGCTTAGAGGAGATGCCGGCGCTGCTGGCCAGCGCCCGCCGCGAGGCCGAGTCCGCGTTCGGCGACGGCGCAGTCTATCTGGAGAAGCTGGTGGAAGGCGCGCGCCATATCGAGTTTCAACTGCTCGGCGACCACTACGGCAACATCATTCACCTCGGCGAACGCGAATGCAGCCTGCAACGGCGGCGGCAAAAGCTCGTCGAGGAATGCCCCTCGCCGGCGCTCACGCCGGAGCTGCGGGCCAAAATGGGCGAAATGGCCGTGCGCGCCGCCCAGGCTGTGAACTACGTCAACGCCGGCACGATCGAATGCTTGCTCGATAAGCAAGGCAACTTCTACTTCATGGAGATGAACACCCGCCTGCAAGTCGAGCACCCGATCACCGAGCGGGTCACCGGCGTGGACATCGTAAAGGAGCAGATCCGCATCGCGCGCGGCCGGCCGCTGCGCTACAAGCAAGAGGACATCGAGATGAACGGCTGGGCCATCGAATGCCGCATTAACGCCGAGGATCCCTTCGCCAACTTCATGCCCAGCACCGGCGTGATCAAACGTCTGAACTTCCCAACCGGTCCTGGCGTGCGCGTGGAGAGCGGCGTGTATGAAGGCTACGAGATCACCCCTTACTACGACTCGATGATCGCCAAGCTGATCTGCTGGGGCGACACGCGCGCCGAAGCCATCTTGCGCATGAAGCGCGCGCTCAACGAGATCCGCATCGTCGGTGTGAAGACCAACGTGCCGTTTCATCAACAGCTCTTCCGCTCCACGCGCTTCCAAGCCGGCCAGTTCGACACTCGCTTTGTGGAAGATCGCTTTGAAATTGAGGAGCAATCCCCAATCCACAGCGACGTGGCATCCATCGCGGCGACCCTGATCGCGCATCAACGAAGCCGCGCAGCAGCTGAGCGCATCGAACGCACCGATTCCAATCGGCCCTCGCTGTGGCGCTGGAGCATGCGCAAGACCTGGGCATAGACAGACAGTGAGCCGCTCTCCCGAACGGATCGCCTGGGCTGTGCTATCCGCCGCCCTGCTGACCTGCTGTGCGCTGACGATAGGCGTGCCGATGGCCGGGCTGGCCTTTTATAACTCTGCCATGATCGAGGCCGGCATTAATGTTCAGCTCCAAGCGGGCCAGATGGGCGTTTGGCGGCCCGATCAGAGCGACCGCGATCCGCCCAGTGTGGTCTCGCTCGAGGGTTATGACGTGAGCGAGGGCAGCCTCATCGCCCTTAGCACCGATTCAGCCGGTCTGTTGACTGTATTCGACCCGCGCACTGATCCGCCGCAGGCGCTGCTCACCGCGCAGCTCCACGCGAATGCGCGTCTGCGGATCGCGCGCGCGCGCCTGCCGCGCTTCCCCGCCAGCACAGCGCAAGATGAATACACGCTCTATCTCAGCGAGGGGCGCGCCCAAATCACGATCCCACAGGCCAACCGTCGGTTCACCTTGCAATTGGCAGGCGATTACGCGACCGCGCAGACCAGGACACCGGGCATTTACGTCGCAGAGGTCAACGGTGAGTCACTGCGGGTCCACGTTGTAGCGGGAAGCGCAACGGTGGTGAACCGCGACAATGACCTGGCAGTGAACTTGAACGCCGGCCAGCGCACGATAGCCACGCGCTCTAGCCTGGCCGGCGCTCTGCCCCCGCCGCGCAGCCTGGTGCGCAACGGCCAGTTCACTTCGCCTCTACAGCCGGCTTGGACCATTGAAACACGCACCGGTCAGCCAGACGCCACGCCTGGCGTCGTCCGCGTCACAGAACAACCCGCAGGAAGCGCCTTGTTGCTTGAACGCCTAGGGACAAACCTCGGTTGGGGACGCACGGGCATTGCCCAAGTGCTGGACGCGCAGGTGGATGGCGCGCGCGATGTGCGGCTGGTGATAGAGTTCGCCATACTCCTCCAGGAGTTGCCGGTGTGCGCCAGCCTCGGCAGCGAATGCCCTCTGCTGGTCGCCATCACCTGGCGCGACGACCAAGAGAACAGCCGCGAGTGGATTCAGGGCTTCTACGCAGTCGGCACGCCGCAGATGTCCGCTGGCGCGGCGCTATTACCCGACACTATGTTGGCCAATCCCCAGCGCAAGCATGTTAAGGTGCCACTCGGCCAGCGCGTCCGCTGGGAGACGGACAACCTGCTGCCTTACCTCCCAAATGTCCGCACCATTGAATCGCTCAAGATCTACGCGGAGGGACACGCGGTTCAAGCGCAAGTCTTCGCCGTCGCCCTCCTCGTGGAATAACAAAAGAATCACGGTGCAGCCAGCAATCGCACGTCCGCTGGCAACTGCGGGATCAACTCGACCCGCCCCCGATATTCGCTCACCTCGCCGGCCACCGCAAGGCGATCCGCGATGTCCAGCGTCATCGAGAACGGCAGCCCGTTCCAAATCTCATCAAACATCACGACGGTGATGCTGCCCCCGGAATCATCGGTCACGTCGGCGCGCATGCCCGCCCGGAATGGCCGTAGATCGGTCACCTGTCCTTCGATGCCGACCCAGCGCCCGACCAAGCCGCTGTTCAACTCGGCGATTGGCCAACGTGGTGTATCGAGCGCAGCCGCAGGGCGCACCGCCGTGACCAGCACCTGTTTATTGCCGCGATATTCGCCGACTGCGCCGGCAACGGTGACCCAATCGCCAGCTTCCGGAACCGACAGCGTCGCCAGCACCGGCAACGCCCGCGAAATCAGCGCATCAGCAGTCGCATCGCCGTGGCGCAGCGTGATCACCGACAACGCCGGGCCAATGGGCCGCGCGCGGCGCACCTGGGCGGTGACCTCGACCCGCTCGCCCAGCGCAACATCCCCAAGCGCTGAAAGCTGAACGCTTGTCGCTGCTGGCGTCTCAATCAGCAAGCCGTCAGCAGCGTTCAGGATGAGCGAAGGTTCGTCATCGCGGATGCGCAGGGTGCCCTCAACGCTCACGCGATCTCCGGGCAGCGGGATGCGCTCGCCGGACAGCAGCGCATCCACCACCGCCCGATAGGCCGTCACGCGCAGCTCCCCGCTGCCGTCCCAGATTTGAAAGCTCAGATAGCGGTCGCGGGCTGAGAAAGAAGGGAAGGCCATCACCGTGCCCTGCACGCGCACGTAGCCAAAGTTCATCGCCGGCTGGATGGCCGCGATGCGCATCAACGGGCGAGGGGTGGCCCGCGCAGCGACGATCAGCGCGATCACGCCGCCGACGGCCAGCAGGACGGTGAGGGCCTTAAGCAAGCGCATGAAGGGCGAGGAAGCGTGCTAATCTGGCGGCGGCGGGATCGGCAGGTCTTCTGGCTTAACGTGCATCCACTTCTCGCCTTCCTCGATCAGCATGATCGGGATGCCATCTTTGATCGGGTATTTACGGCCATAGACCGGCTCGATCAGCCAGCAGTCTTTGTAGAGGATCAGCCGGCCTGGATCCTCGCCGGGCTGGCGTGTGGCAGTGCTCACGCAGTAAGGACAGCGCAAAATCTCCAGCAGTTCGGGCGAAATGGGCGATGCCATGCCTAAGATTCTAGCGAATCCGGCAGATGCCGCCCTCTTATAGCGCAAAGGCGCCGACTGCGTTCACCAAAAGAGACAACCGCGTGCGCGCTACTCACTGGCTACGGTCAATCTTCTTACTTCTTATAGAGGGCGGGCGACGGCAGTGCCGTCGCCCACCCAGGTTCTGACCCTTGCATGAACGCTCCCAGGGTGCCATCTGTGCGTAGAATGCGCGCAATGCACATTGCCGACTGGGACGCGACGCAGGCGCTGCTCCCCTATGTAGAACTGGCCAACGAGCTAAGCAGCGTGATCCGCGATGCACAAGCGGTTGCGCCGCCGCGCTTGATCATGCCGCTCAGCGCCGATGGCGCGTTGCTGGCCATGCCGGCGACCGACGGCACACTGGCCATCACCAAGCTGGTCACCGTCCATCCGCACAACCGAGCGCGCGGCCTGCCCAGCGTTCAAGGCGAAGTGATCGTCATGGATGCCCGCACCGGTCAGCGGCTGGCGCTGCTGGACGGGCAGGCGGTCACTGCGCGGCGCACAGCGGCGCTCTCGCTGCTCGCTGCGCAGCGCTTGGCCAGCCCCCAAGCGCAGCGCGGCCCACTATTGATCATGGGTGCCGGTGTGCAGGGCAAAGCCCACCTGGAAGCCTTTACCCAATGGCTGCCCCGGTGCGATGTGTTCATCTGCGCACGGACGTTCGACAGCGCCGAGGCGCTGGCACACGCCGCACGTCAGCAAGGGGTGAACGCGCAAGCGGTCGGCACGGCAGCAGACATCCTGCCGGCCTGTGGCTTGATCATCACTGCCACCACCAGCCGACAGCCGCTGTTCGACGACCGCGTTCACGACGACGTGTTCATCGCTGCCGTGGGCGCTTACACGCCTCAGATGGCCGAGCTGCCGGCTGACTTGGTGCGCCGCGCCAGCCTCTTCGTGGATACGCTCGAAGGCGCGCAGCGCGAAGCGGGCGACCTGATCCAGGCCGGCGTGGACTGGTCACAGGTCACGCCGCTCTCCGCTGTGCTCGCAGGGGCCAAGCCCACGCCTGGCCGGCCGGTGATCTTCAAGAGCGTCGGCCACGCGCTCTGGGACCTGGCAGCCGCGCGATTGGCCATCCGCGCGTTGGCCGAAAAAGAAAGGCCGAGCGAGACTCGCTCGGCCTTGGGAACGCCAAAGGTTGGCTAATGCGCCAACGCCGCATGCGCGGCCGCCAGCCGCGCGATCGGCACGCGGAACGGCGAGCAGCTCACATAGTTCAAACCGGCCTCGTAGCAGAAGGCCACCGAGCGCGGGTCGCCGCCGTGCTCGCCGCAGATCCCCACTTCGAGCGTTGGCCGCGTCGCACGCCCCTTCTGAACCGCCATCTTGATGAGCTGGCCCACGCCTTCCCGATCGAGCGTCTGGAAGGGGTTATCGGGCAGGATGCCCTCTTCCACATACTTGAGCAGGAAGCTGCGCTCGGCGTCGTCGCGCGAATAGCCATAGGTCATTTGGGTGAGGTCGTTCGTGCCGAAGGAGAAGAACTCGGCCATCGTCGCCACCTCATCAGCGGTCAAGGCCGCGCGCGGGATCTCGATCATGGTGCCGAACTTGTACTTCACCTTGACCCCGTGCTCAGCCATTACTTCGTGGGCCACCTTCTCCAGCTCTGGCTGCACGCGCTTTAGCTCATTCACATGGCCGGTGAGCGGGATCATCACCTCCGGCATCGGCTCATAGCCTTCCTTCTTCACCATACAAGCGGCCTCGAAGATGGCGCGCACCTGCATGGCGATCAGGCCAGGGATCATGATCCCCAGGCGGATGCCGCGCAGGCCCATCATCGGGTTTTGCTCATGCATCGCGTTCACCGCCTGGAGCAGACTTTGCTTGCGCTGGTAATCGGTTTGCTCTTCCTCGCTCAGGGCCTCGTATTGGCGCTTGGTCTCGTAGCGCACCACGTCGCGCAGCAGATCTTCACGCGATGGGAGGAACTCGTGCAGCGGCGGGTCAATCAGTCGGATGATGACCGGCAGGCCGGTCATGACGCGAAAGATGCCGGCGAAGTCCTCGCGCTGGAAGGGCAATAGCTCGTCCAGGGCGCGCTGGCGCTCTTCATCCGAATTGGCCAGGATCATGCGCTGGACGATGGGCAAGCGATCGGTCTCGAAGAACATGTGCTCGGTGCGGCAGAGGCCGATGCCGCGCGCACCGTAAGCGCGCGCCCGCTCGGCGTCCTTCGGGTAATCGGCGTTGGCCCATACCTGCAACCCACGGCGTGGCTTGCCATCCTCGCCCACGCGGCTGTTGCGCGCGCTGATCTCATCGGCCCACTTGAGCAGCGTCACCAGGTCTTCCTGCTCCTCGAACGAAGGATGCACCATCGGCAACTGACCGACATACGCTTCGCCGCGCCCACCGTCAATCGAGACCCAGTCGCCCTCGCGCAGCACATGGCCGTTGCTGGTGACGACGCGCTCGGCCAGGTTGATCTGCAGTGAATCCGCGCCGCACACCGCCGGGATGCCGAACTGGCGGGCGACCACCGCCGCGTGCGACGTGGCGCCGCCTCGAGCAGTGAGGATGCCCTTAGACGCCACCATGCCATGCACATCGTCGGGCTTGGTCTCCGGCCGGATCAGGATCACCGGCTTGCCCTCTTTGCCCCATTGTTCGGCAAGGTCAGCATCGAAAGCCAACATGCCGACAGCAGCGCCTGGCGAAGCATTGACGCCGGTGGTCAGCAGCCGGCCTTCATGCTTGGCGTCTTGCACAGCCTGGTCATCGAACTGAGGATGCAGGAGGAAGTCCACATCCGCCGGCGTCACGCGCTTCACCGCTTCTTCCTTTGTAATCAGCTTCTCCTTGGCCATATCCACAGCGATCTTGATGGCGGCCTTGGCGGTGCGCTTGCCGTTGCGGGTCTGAAGCATGTAGAGCTTGCCTTGCTCGATGGTGAACTCCACATCCTGCATGTTCTTGTAATGCTTCTCCAGCAGGTTGGCGATGCGCACGAACTCTTTGTAGGTCTTGGGCATCTCCTTGGCCAGCTCGTCGATCGGCTTGGGTGTGCGGATGCCGGCCACCACGTCTTCACCCTGCGCGTTCACCAAATATTCGCCGAAGATCTTCTTCTCGCCGGTGGATGGATTGCGGGTGAAGGCCACACCGGTCGCACTGTCGTTCCCCATGTTGCCGAAAATCATGGTGACTACGTTCACCGCCGTGGGCAGTGTGCTCTTCCAGCCCATCTGTTTAGCATAGGTGCGCGCTTTGTGGCCGGTGGCGCTGCGGAACACGGCCATCACGCATTCCTTGAGCTGGTCATACACGTTTTGCGGGAAGTCACGACCGGTCTCCTCTCGAATCACCCGCTTGAAGATGTCCACCAGCGCCTTCAGGTCATCGGTGGTGAGGTCGGTATCGCTGGTATAGCCCTTCTCGCGCTTTAGGTGCTCCATCGGCTCGTCGAACTTCTCGTCGGGGATGCCTAGCACCGTGCTGCCAAACATCATCAGCAAGCGCCGGTAGCTATCCCAGGCAAAGCGTGGGTTCTTGGTGACCTCGGCCATTTCCTCAACAGTGCGATCGTTCAATCCCACGTTCAGCACCGTCTCCATCATGCCTGGCATAGACTCGCGCGCGCCGGAGCGGACCGAGACCAGCAGCGGGCGCACGCCTGGCACGCCGCCGCCGAATTTCTTGCCCGTCTGCTTCTCGATCGCCTTCATCGCGTCCAGCGTTTGCTCCCACGCCTCCTTGGGGATCTTGTTGCCGGCCTTGACGAATTCCGTGCATACCTCAGTGCTGATGGTGAACCCAGGCGGCACCGGCAGTCCAGCCCGCGTCATGTCGAATAGGCCAGCACCTTTACCGCCGAGCAACTCTCGCAGCTCTTGCCAAGTCTTGGCCACCTTGCTTACGCCTTTCTCATCGTTGAACAGAAAAACCCACTGCTTCTTCGCCGGGGTAGCCTTGGCTTTCCCATCACTCTTTGCGGGAGCAGTGGTCTTGGTTGGGGTCTTCACTGCCATAGGTCTTGCTACTCCTGATAGTTGAACTTCGTTCATGCGAGCCAGCTAAGTAGCTGACTGCGCTTTCATTGTACTGCTCATAGACAGTGGCAGCACGCTGGGTGCACAACAGATGCGCCTTTGTTGGCAACGCACATCATGGCCGCTTAAGGCGAGAAGAGAAAATGCTGTGCAGCGGCCTTGGCCAACCAAGCCAGCGGCTCTGGCCACAAGCCCAGCACCACCAGCGCCACAGCACCGGCGGCGACAGGCAGACGCTCATCAAGCTGCTGACGCAGCCGGCTGAGCACGTCAGACAGAGGATTCACAATTCCGACAATTCCGATCACTGTCGGTGCAGTCGCCGGCGTGCGCGCGGGGTAAACAGGGATTCGATTTGCCCAGCCCAGATCAAGCGTCTCGCTTCTCGACAAATCCCCAACAAGCTCGGGATCGCTCTGTTGAAACATCGCGCTTAAACCGCGCACAAGGCCGACCCCGATACTTATCTGGGCAAAACTCAACAGGGCTAAGCTCTCCGGATCGCTGAGGCCATAGGCCTGGATAGTGAGCCAACGCGAGACAAAGCCCAGCGTCCCGGGCAAACCGGCCAGCGACAAGCCGCCGATCCCCAACGCCAAGCCTCCCCACACATCACGCAAACCACGGACAGCGACAAAGTCATCGCTGTTGCGCGCTGCGCGCAGGCGCCACACGCCCAGCCCAAACGTACCTAGCGCAAGTGCGCGAGCGGGCAACGAGAAAGCAACTGCCTCGGCGCCGGCTTGTGAGGCGCTTCCTAGGTTGAGCAACAAGCAGCCGACTTCAACGAAGACAGCACAGGCCAGCAAGCGTGAGAAACTCCCCTGCGCCCAAGCCAGCACTCCACCGAAAGCAATCATGACCAGACCACCGGCAATGAGGGACTGACTGAACAACGGAATAAGGCGCAGCCATAGATAAGCCTGTAACAGCTTCATCAACAAGAAGCTGGCCGCCCCTATGCCTACCGCGGTTAAGAAAGCAGCCACCAGCGGCGGCGCATCGTGGACCACCGGATGTATCCAAGTAAAAATCGGAATAGCGCCTAGCAATAAGCCGAAGCTGATAAGGAGCAGAATAGCAGCCGCGCCGTATGTGGACTCTGCAGACGCTGCGTCCACAGGGCTAGGCACGCTCGCGCTATCAATCACCCACCCGGCGAGCAGAAGCAGGGGCATGGCCAATGTCACCGCGATCAGGTAACGCAAAGCTCCCAGGGTTGAGCGCTCCCCGCCGCGTTCTGCCTGGATCATCAACACAGCAAAAGCAGCCGCTGCTTCGAACGCCAAAGCGGCGTATAGAAAAGGGCTAACCAGCGGCGCAGCGACAAGCGCGGCAAGCGCCATTAACCCAAGCGGCACAAAGAGGCTTCCCTGAGGCACGCGCCAAGAGAGAAGGAAGAGAAGCGCCGCAGCGATGAACAACAGCCCTAACAGCGCACGATCCTCGGGCTGCACGCGCAATGTCCGCCCCAGCACCTCCAACGGAGCGTCCAGCGAAATTGCGACATTTGCGCCGGGCACAATGGGCAGAGGGGTGGTTGGCACGAAAATGATCAGCGCGCTGATGAGCAGACATAGCAATGCTGCGACAACAGCCTCAGCCCTTATCCAGCGCCTGAGCACAAAAATCGCGGCACCGCTCATCAAAGGAATGAGCACAACAAGGGGAGCGCCAGGGATCATGGAGCGCTGCGCGAACGGGGATCAGGAGATATATCTGCGTCTGCGTCGGCCAGGATGAGATATGCGATCGCCAACCCAATCAGCAGCGTTGTCAGGGCCAGCAGCGCGCTCACCCCGACGCTTGGCTCTAGAGGGACATAGGCCAACTCAAACCCGGATACAAGCATCAGGATCCCCGTGCCGACATTGAGCGATTCATATGCAGTGGCCATCAGTATCAGGCCGCAACCAATCAGCATATACGCGCCCAGGTTTAGCTCGCGCGTGCCGCCAGGCAGCGGAAAGCGCACTGCAGCCCCGAAAGCAGCGGTGAGCACCAGCGCCATCGTTACCGCGCGCAGGAGCAATTGCGCAGGCAGACGTTGCCAGTTTGGCCGCGCTAGGCGCTCACGCGCTACTGACTCACCGCGCTCGGCGCGCACGTCGTCAGCGCGCTGAGCAGCCAAGCTAAGCACAATGAGGGTGATAGAACCTGCCATTGGCTTGAACAACGCAGCTATCGGGTCGAAGAGGCGCGCCAACAATAGGCCAACCGCGACGTATTGAAGCACCATCACCGGCAAAACCAAACGCCAGTTGCGCACCAGCACGACAAAACCCGCTGAGACAATCAGAAGGACTAGAGATGGACCGACTGCTCCTTCAGCTAACTGGCGAAGCAGCTCGGCGAACGACAGCATTTAAGTGAATTGTAGCCGACCCAAATCGTGCAGGGGCATTCACAGCCAGGGGCAAAGCATCCGCAAGCACATCGCTCATGTCATCGCTGCGAAGCGAGCCAAGAATTGCGCAGGCAGGTAATGCTTAGCGTATTGAGCGCACTAGGGTCACCACTACCCTGCCTGACCCTGTCATGCGACGCGCCAGCGAAACATCTAGACTCGCTCCTGATCGAATTGCTATGGCATCACCAGCTTCGCGGCGCAGCAACAAGGATGAATCCTTGGGGGCTGGTTGGGCAGGAGTTGAGATGCCTCGCTTAGGGGTTGCAGCGACGCTGCGTCCCTGAGCATGACAGGCTGGCGCAGCGAGTGATTCGTGAAAAGACACAAGTCAATCCAGAGATTAAACATCTTACCCATTGGTCACCTCCACCATTTCCAAAGTCAAGCCACCTCCGATGCAAAGTGCAAAGTGCCCGCAGCCGATCAAGATGTATATTCACCAGCACATATGACCGACCATCCAGGCAAGCTGTACCTAGGACGGGAGTATGACCTTCACACGCGCAGCGTCACGAGCACACCTGTGCTCCTGAGCACGCGCACACTCACCACTCACGCCGTATGCCTGGGCATGACCGGCACGGGGAAGACTGGATTAGGCATTACAGTGCTCGAAGAAGCGCTCTTGCAGGGCATCCCCTGCATCATCATTGATCCCAAAGGGGACATTGCCAATCTCGCTTTGACCTTCCCCCGTTTAGCGCCGGACGACTTTCGCCCTTGGTTAGATGCTGATGAAGCAGCCCGCCAAGGACAGAGCCTGGAGCAACTTGCCAGCGAGACAGCACAAAAATGGCGCGCTGGTCTCCAAGAGTGGGGCATCGGCACGGAACGCGTGGCGCGCTTGGCCGAGCGCACGTGCATTGACATCTATACGCCTGGCAGTGATGCCGGCATCCCTGTGAACGTGTTGCATAGCCTAGCGCCACCGGCCGAGGCCAGCGCAACCTGGGAGAAGAGCGCTGAGGTGCTGCGCGAGCGCATCGCCCAGGTCGTGCAGGCACTGCTCAGCCTAGCTGGCATCGCTGCCGATCCGCTAACGAGCCGTGAGCATATCCTGTTGGCCACCATCTTCGAGGCTGCCTGGCGCGCCGGCCAGGAACTGAGCCTCCCCCTGCTCATCCGATCAATCCAGGAACCGCCCGTGCAGCGCATCGGGGCGTTCGACATGGAAGCGTTTTACCCACGCAGCGAACGCTTCGCGCTGGCCATGGCGCTCAATAACTTAGTCGCCTCGCCATCTTTTGCTGCCTGGACGGCAGGCTCAGCGCTGGACATTGGGGCATTGATTAAGCCTAAGTTCCAATCTGGCCTGCTGCGTACGCGCGCTGCGATCTTCTACTTAGCCCATCTCGGCGAGACGGAGCGCCAGTTCTTCGTCACCCTGCTGCTCTCGCAGCTCGTGCTGTGGATGCGAGCACAAAGCGGCACGTCGGTGCTGCGCTGCCTAGTTTATTTTGACGAAGTGTCCGGCTATGCGCCACCTTTCCCGCGCAACCCGCCGACCAAATCCCCGCTGATGACGCTGATCAAACAGGGCCGCGCTGCCGGCTTGGGCATCTTTCTGGCCACGCAAAACCCAGCCGACCTGGACTACAAAAGCCTATCCAATGTCGGCACATGGTTCATTGGCCGGCTGCGCACCAGCCGGGATCGCGAGCGCGCCTTGGAAGGGCTGGAGGGCGCTGGCATTGGCTTTGTCCGTGCGCAATTCGAAGCACCTCTCAGCACACTTCCTCCGCGCGTGTTTTTGCTCCACAGCGCCCAGGGCGATCCTCACTTCTTCCATTCGCGCTGGGCGATGAGCTTTCTGCGCGGCCCACTCACCCGCGAACAGGTGGCGATGCTTGAGCCAGACGAAGCAGAACCCACGCCCAGACCAGCGAATCCCTCTGCACACTTGCTCGTCACCCGGCCCGAGTTGCCGCCAGGAGTGCCAGAGGTGTTTCTGCGCGTTCCGCTATCTCGACTTAGGACAAATAGCGCGCCGGCAACGGCGCATCGCACACCGTCAGCTTCCAAGTATTACATTCCTTATTTGCTCGCTGTTTGCTCGCTGCGCATCGCCGATCGCGCCAGCGGCAACTTCTACCAAGAGCGGTGTTGTTACCTGCTGGCCTTAGATCAACCAACGGCTTTAACTCCTGACTTCTCAAGGGCACAACGCCTCAGCCATTTCTCTCTGGAAGATTTAGACAACACGCCGGCAGATCACGCGCGCTTTGATCCATTACCCTCAGGCATCAACACGCGCTGGCTCAAACAAGCGGAACGCGCCTTCGTGGACTATGTCTATCACTACGAGATCAAGACCATCTGGTTCAACCGTGCGCTGAAGCTATACGGCCAAATTGGCGAGAGTCGGTTGGCCTTTCGCCAACGATGTGAGGCCCTGGCTCGCCAGCGGCGCGACGCTGAGGCAGCCAAGCTTCACGATCAGTTTGACCGCCGCATGAAAGCACTGCAGGATAAGATCGCTCGCGAATATCGTGAGCTGGCAGCCGACCGAGCTGAGCTGAGCAGCCGCAAACGCGAAGAACTCCTCGGCAACGTAGAGGCGCTGTTCAATTTGCTGGTGGGACGGCGGCCAAGCTATGCCATTGCCTTCGGTGCACGCCGCCGCCGCGAGGTGGAAACCGCAGCTCAGGACGTGCGCGAATCAGAGGCAGCGATTGCCAAACTCAATGCTGACCTAGAAGCGCTGGCTGAGGAGTACAAAACCGCGCTCAGCCAGTTGAATGAGAAGTGGGCGCGCGTGCCAAACGACGTGACAGAGGTGCCCATCACCCCGAAAAAGAGCGACATCTTCGTCGAACGATTAGCGATAGCTTGGGTGCCGCTGGAGTAAGAGGGGACGCTCGCCCTGTTCGGCAACGATCTCAATCATGACACCGTGCTCTCGCTCAGTGTGCATCTCCACCCGCATCCAGACTGGCTGTAGGCGTTCAAACAGCTCATCAAGAATGCGATTTGCGGCTGACTCCAGAGAGATTGGCTTGTTCTCAAAGGCGCGCAGATAGGTCATCAGACTAGGGAAGTCAAAAAGCAGTTCATTCGGCGCGTAATCAATCGTCAGAGTGGCAAAGTTGACCTTCTCTGGCTCCATCTCATAGCGACAGCGAAAGGCTGGATAGGTAAACGTTACCGTATAGGTGCGCAAGCAGTGCGTATTTGGGATGGTTTTAACCAGGTCTTGCATCACTTCTTGCCTCTCGTGTTGTTCACCATTCATAGCTCTGGAAAACCTCGACCCCCTGCGCCTTCGCCTCCTCGATGAACACCGGCCGCGCGTAGTGCATCACCAAAATCGCCACCACCTCACGCCTAGGATACGCCCGCCTCACCGCCTCTACCTTCCGCCGCAACTGCGCAAACACCCGCGCTCGCTCGCTCGCCCGCGACCGCCCGCGGTCCAACTGTAGCTTCGCTTCCCCGACCACCAACACCACCTCATCCCCGCGCCGCGCCTCACCAAAAATGTTGATTTCCTCCCCCTCCACCTCCCGCCGCATCAGCCGGCCCACCACCTCCAGCCCCAGCCGCTCCTTCAGCAGGCGCGGCAACCCGCGATACGCTTCGTTCTCCAGCGCGTAGCTCACCGCCCGCGACAATCCACCCAGCTCCACCGCCAGCCCCTGCACCACCATCGTCAGCTTCGCCAACCGCTGCTCCGTCTGCTGCTGCGCCTCGGCCAGCCGGCGCACGATCTCCTTCAGCTCGTTGAAGTCATCCGCCTTCACCAGCGCGTTGTAAGCGTCGTAGATCACCCCCGCCAACACCTCCGCCTGCTCAGCGGGAAAGACCTGCGCTAATCGTTGTCGCATCGTCTGTTTATTCATTGTGAGTATTATCCGGCAACAACCTGTGCTCGGTCGAGAGAGGCATATACTCTAAGGCCAACTGCCGATAGGTTCAATACGATGGCGCTGAGTTCAACTGTCCACGTCTCCGACTTTATCCGCGCTGCAGTGCGAGAAGACCTGGCTACTGGTCGCTTCACCTACGTGCGCACGCGATTCCCACCTGAGCCAAACGGCTATTTGCACATTGGCCATGCCAAGGCGATGGCCATAGATTTTGAGATTGCGCGTGAGTTCGGCGGCACCTGCAACCTGCGCTTTGACGACACCAACCCAAACAAAGAGGAACAGGAATATGTAGATGCCATCATCGAGGATGTGCGCTGGCTGGGCTATCAGTGGGACGGGCTGTATTTTGCAAGTGATTACTTCGAGCAGCTTTATGAATTCGCGGTAAAGCTGATCAAAAAGGGCAAGGCCTACGTATGCGATCTCTCGCCGGAAGAGTTGCGTGAGTATCGCGGCACGCTCACCCAGCCTGGTCGAGAAAGCCCGTGGCGCAATCGCAGTGTGGAGGAAAATCTGGATTTATTCGCGCGCATGCGTGCTGGCGAGTTCCCCGAAGGCAGTCGCACGCTGCGCGCCAAGATCGACATGGCCTCCGGCAACCTGAACCTGCGAGACCCTGTGATGTATCGCATCATCCGCACGCCGCATCATCGCACTGGGACACGCTGGTGCATCTACCCCACCTATGACTTCGCCCATGGCCAGTGCGACAGCATCGAAGGCGTGACCCACTCCCTCTGCTCCTTGGAATATGAAGACCACCGCCCGCTCTACGAGTGGTTTTTGCGTGAGCTGGAGATCTTCTCTCCCAGACAGATCGAGTTTGCGCGCCTGAACTTAAGCTACACCGTGCTGAGCAAGCGCAAACTGCTCCGCTTGGTCCAGGAAGGTCACGTGCGCGGCTGGGACGATCCGCGCATGCCCACCCTGCGCGGCCTGCGGCGGCGCGGCTATACCCCATCCGCGATCCGCGATTTCTGCGCGCGAATCGGCGTGGCCAAGGCCAACAGCATCGTGGACATCGCCATGCTAGAGCACAGCTTGCGCGATGAGCTGAATAAGACCGCCCCTCGGGTAATGGCCGTGCTGCGCCCGCTGCGCGTCGTTATCGAGAACTATCCTGAAGGCCAGACCGAATGGCTAGAAGCCATCAACAACCCAGAAGACCCGAGCGCCGGCACGCGCCTCGTGCCATTTAGCCGCGAGCTTTACATCGAGCAAGACGACTTCATGGAGAATCCACCGCCCAAGTTCTACCGGCTGTCCCCTGGCCGTGAAGTGCGGTTGCGCTACGGTTACTTCATCCGCTGCAATGAGGTTGTGAAGAACGCCCAAGGCCAGGTTGTCGCTCTGCGCTGCACTTACGATCCCGAGACGCGCGGCGGCAGCGCGCCTGATGGTCGCAAGGCGAAAGCGACCATTCACTGGGTGAGCGCTGCGCACGCCCTGCCGATCGAAGCGCGACTCTACGACCATCTGTTCACTCGTCCAGATCCGGACGAAGCCGAAGACTTCCTCAGCGTGTTAAATCCACACTCCTTGGAAGTAGTCAACGCTTTTATCGAGCCAAGCGTCGCCGGCTCACCTGTTGGCAAACACTATCAGTTCGAGCGCCTGGGCTACTTCGTCGTAGATCCCGATTCCACACCTGAACGATTGGTGTTCAACCGATCTGTAACGCTAAAGGACGAATGGGCCAAAATCGCAAAGCAAGGCTAACTATCACTGTTCATAAAGATGAAGATTCAAAGACTTCTCACTGCCTTAGTCGTGACCGCTGGCTTGTTCTTCACCCAGGTTCATCCATCGTTCGCCAGCACGCCCGCACCCATCGAAGAGGTGACCGTCATACCAAGCGAGACTGACATCCGAAGCACCATCCCCTCGCGCCGAGCATCCGAGCACTTGGAGGTCGTCGTTCAGCTTAATGACCCACCGCTGGCGGCCGTCGCTGGCAAACGGAGCGAACGACTCGGCATCGCAGCAGCACAGCGCGCTTACGCTGCCCAGCTCGCTGCCCGCCAAGATAGTTTCATGCAATCCGCCGGTCAGCTCGGCGCGACAGAGCTGGCCCGCGTGAGCAAAGCCCTCAACGCAGTCATCGTGAGCATCCCCGCCAATCGCCTCGCCGAGCTGGCAAAGCTCCCCGGCGTCAAGTCGGTGCGGCCGGTGCGCCACTATGAGCGCGACCTAAGCGAGACCGTGCCCTATATCGGCGCCGGCTTTGTCCAGAACACGCTGAACATCACCGGTACTGGCGTCACCGTGGCCGTGCTCGACAGCGGCATTGACTACACCCATGCTAACCTGGGCGGGCCAGGCACGCCAGAGGCCTTCGAGGCGGCCTGGGGCACCAGCATCTACGACACGCGCAACACTACCGTCACCGTCTCAACCGGCTTCCCCACCGCCAAGGTGATCGGCGGATACGACTTCGTCGGCGAGCTTTGGCCGACCTACGGCCCGCGCAGCGAAGATCCCAACCCGATTGACGCACCGCCCACGCCGCCAGCCGCCGGCGGCCACGGCACGCACGTGGCCGACATCATCGCCGGCCAAAACGTCAGCGACACCCATCGCGGCGTCGCCCCCGGTGCCAAGCTGTATGCCGTCAAGGTATGCAGTGCGGTCTCTCCATCGTGCAACGGCATCGCGCTGCTGCGGGGTATGGACTTCGCGCTTGACCCCAACGGCGACAACAACCTGAGTGACGCGGTGGACATCATCAACATGTCGCTGGGCGCGTCCTACGGCCAGAAGGAGGACGACTTGAGCGAGGCGTCGGCCAATGCCGTGCGCGCCGGCGTGGTGGTCGTCGCCTCCGCCGGCAACAGCGCCGACCGGCCCTACATCGTCGGCTCGCCCTCCTCGACGCCGGAGGTCATGAGCGTGGCCCAGACCTAGGTGCCCAGCGCCAAGAATTACCCGTTGATCATCAATTCCCCAATCACCATCGCCGGCAGCTACTCCAACACGGCAACCGTGGACTGGGCGCCGATCGTCAACGGCTTCACCGGCGACGTCGCCTACGTCGGGCGCGGCTGCCCGGCCGATCCCTACCTGGCCGACCCAGCCGGCAAGATTGCCCTGATCGATCGCGGCCTGTGTGCGGTCAGCGTTAAAGTGGACCGCGCAGTGATCTCCGGCGCGATTGGAGTATTGATCGCCAATAACGTGCCCGGCGACCCACCATCTTTCTCCTTCGGCGGCGGGGCAAACATGACCGAGACCTTGATCATCCGGCTGGACGAAGGCAACCTGATCAAGAGCCAGATCCCCACCAACACTGTCAACGTCTCGGTCTCGCCGGCGATCTCTGTTCCGCTGGTTGGCAGCATGGTAGCCTCGTCGTCGCGCGGGCCGAACTACAGCTTCAGCGCCATCAAGACGGACATCGGCGCGCCGGGCGCATCGGTCTCGGCGGTCTCCGGCAGCGGCACTGGCATGGCCGCCTTCGGCGGCACATCAGGCGCCGCGCCGATGGTGGCCGGCGCAGCCGCGCTGCTGCTCTCGGCCGAGCCGGGCCTGACGCCGGCGGAGGTGAAGGCGCGCCTGATGAACACCGCCGAGCGCAATGTGTTCATCAACCCCGCTGCACAGCCAGGCGTGCTGGCCGAGATCACCCGCATCGGCGGCGAAGTGCGCGCCGACCGCGCCATCAGCGCGACCACAGCGATGTGGGCAGCCAACCCGCAGATCCTCAACGGCGAGCCATACACCGACGGCGTCAGCCTGTCGCTGGGCTATCACCGTTTGCTGACCGGCACGCACATCTTCACCCGCACCGTGCTGGTGCGCAACTACAGCAACGTGGATCGTGAGTACCTCATCACGCCCACCTTCCGCTACGCCAGCGACGCGCTCAGCGGCGCAGTGCTGCCCAGCGTGCCGGCCACCGTATCTGTGGCAGCCAACGCAACCACCACTTTCGAGATAAGCTGGACGGTGAACGCCGCGGACCTGCCGATCTGGAACTACCCATCCAACCAACTGGGCACCGGCAGCCTGCTGCGCAACTTCGAGTTCGACGGCTATCTGCTGCTCGGCGATGTGACCGACACGGTCAGCCTGCCGTGGCACATCCTGCCGCATCGCGCCGCCGGCATCCTCACGCCCACCGTCACCAGCGCCGTGGTCACCACGACCGCGCCGATCGTGACCGCGCTCGACAACTCCAACGGCGCGCGCAGCGGGCGGGTGGATGCCTTCATGCTCACCGACATCAACCCGCAGGACTACATCACATTGCCTGCGCGCGGCGACAACGAGGCCGTGATTGACCTGCGCTACATCGGCGTGCGCGCGGTCAGCCTCGGCGGCGGACAGTTCGGCGTGCAGTTCGCCATCAACACTTGGCAGCCGCGCACGCATCCCAATTACCCGGCCGAGTTCGATATCTACATTGACAGCGACCGCGACGGCAACGACGACTACGTCATCTTCAACGCCGAGCAAACCGGCTTTGCCGCCACGGGCATCAACCTGGTGTTCGTCGGCCCATTGCCGAACGGGCCTTTCCAGGCATTCTCTTTCGCCGACGCCGACTTCAACTCCGGCAACATCATCCTCACCGTGCCGGCCAACACCATCGGCCTGAGCCTGACCAACCCATCGAGCTGGCAGCCCTTCGACTTCTACGTGCTGGCCTTCGACAACTACTTCACCGACAACCTGACCGATTTCTCGACCGACATCATGACGGTCAACCCGGCTTTCCCGCGCGCGACAGCGAGCATCTCGCCCAGCCCGGTGCCGGCAGGCGGCAGCAGCAGTCTGACCATCAACAAACTGCCTTACAACGATCCCGAATCGCCCTCGCAGCTCGGGGTCTTGCTGATGTACCGCGACGCGGAATGGGGCCGCGAGGCCGACGTTATCACGTTGGACATGCCGTCCATCGTCATCACCAAGACCGTGGGCACAAACCCTGGGGTGTGCGCCACCACCACCGAGATCACGGTCACGGCCGGCACGACGGTGTACTATTGCTACACCGTGCAGAACACCGGCAACATCACGCTCACGACGCACAACCTGACCGACTCGGCCCTGGGCGTCATCCTGAGCGGCTTTGCCTACACGCTGACGCCCGGCGCCAGCGTGTTCGTCACCCAGAGCGCCACGCTGGTTAGCACCACAGTCAACATAGCAGAGTGGGAAGCATACGCCGAAGGCGGGGACTTCCCGGCCTACAACTTCGCCTCGGCCAAGGTGAACGTGTATGTGCCGGTGTCCACCACGCTCACCCTGTCCGCCACGCCCAACACGCTGTTCGCCAACGGCACGGCCACAGCGACAGTGGTGGCGACGGTGCGCGACCAGCTCAACGCGCCGATGACCGGCCAAACGGTCAAGTTGCTGACCAGCCAGGGCGCGCTGGCGGCCAACAGCAGCACAACCGACGCCAGCGGCAAGGTCACGACCACGCTCACTGCGCCGCTGGACGCAGGCATAGGCACAATCTTTGCGGTGGCTGGAGGCCCCAAGGCCTCGACCGTGGTCACCTTCATACAACAACTGACCGACACGGTGACCTTCAACCTGAGTGCGCTGAGTCAATCGTCCAGCACGGTGGTGAGCAAGGGGCTGATCACCTACACCTTCACCGTGACCAACAGCGGCCCCGGCAACGCCTCAAACGTGCTGATGGTGGCGCCGATCCCGAACGGCAGCAGCTACATCGCCGGCAGCGCCAGCGGCGGCACACCGTTCGGCGGCAGCCTGATGATGCTATTGAGCGGTCAGGAGATCACCAGCCCGGCTTCACCGGCGGCCACCACAGCCATCGTCTGGCAAGGCAACATCCCGGCCAACGACAGCCACACCATCGCCTACACGGTGCGTGCGGACATCCTCGAAGGGGTCATCACCAACACTTCAAAGGTGAATCTCGATAACATAGAAGGAGGCGCGTTCACAGTGGTCGCCAACGTCCAGCCGGTTGCGCGCGTCTTCCTGCCGATCGTGCGTCGGTAAGCCTCGCCATTCCAGAGGGACGCAGCGGCGTCGCCAAACAGGCGACGCCGCTGCGTTTATGGAGGCCAAGGCAGCAATTGGACCTGTTCGAGGAATTGGCGCGCGTCCTCAGGTTGGTAGTCCGCAGTGGCCAACGTGCGCAGCACAGCGCCGGCCAAGGCGAAGCCCAGCCGTAAACCAGCCTCTGGCGGCTCACGACGTGAGAGCGCGACCGCCATACCGGCCAGGATAGCGTCGCCGGCGCCGGCCGTGCTCACGACTTCCACCCTCAGCGGCGGGATGTAATAGTGCCTTTGGCCGATCAGCGCCAGTGCGCCTTGCTCACCCATCGTCGCAATCAGGTCCACGCCAAACGTTCGTTGTAGCACGCTGGCAGCCCGATAGGCGTCTTCTAGGCTCTTCACCGCTTGGCCGGTTAGCCCCGCCAGCTCGGCCTGATTGGGCTTAATCAACTGGGGTCGCGCAGCCAGGCCCGTGCGCAAGGCTGAGCCGCTGCTATCGAAGATGACGGGGATGTTTCTTGCGCGCGCAGCGCCGATCAAATCAGCGTAAAGCGAATGTGGCGCGCCCTCCGGCAGGCTCCCGCCCAAGACGACGCAAGTTGCCCGGTCGAGCGCGCGCATATAGCGCGACCAAAGCTGATCCACATGCTCGGCGCGCACGCGCAGCGTGTTGGCGGTCAACGTGGACTGCTGTTTGCTTTTGGCACAAACCACCACGACATTGAGCCGCGTCTCCCCTTCTGCTTCCACGAAGTCAGTCGCCACACCACGCGCCCGCAGCATCGCCTCCATGCGCTGGCCGATCTGGCCGGCGGCAAACCCCATCGCCAGGCTCGGCACGCCCCACCGCCCCAAGATCCACGCCGCATCGGCGGCCTTGCCGCCCATGCCCCAGGCCGCCTCCGTGGCGCGCAGCGTCTCGCCCAGTCGAAACTCCGGGAGCAACAGGGTGTAATCCACGCACGTGTTGGGCGTTACGGTGACGATCATGCTTTCTGCTCGCGCAGCCGTGCGTGGATCGTCTCAGGGTCAACCGGTTCGCCGGGCAACAGCCGGCTGAACAAGATGCACTGTGCGTTGACCTCAATGCGCTCGGCAGCGTCGAAGGCGGCCTCTAGGTCTTTGCCCAGGACGAACAGGCCATGCCAAGGAACAATTACCGCCGCCGCCTGTTTGCGAATGACAGCTTCTTGACCGCGCAGCCCGTCGGCGATGTTCTCTGCAAGCGCGTCGGAGTGGGCCGGCGCAAACCGACACACCTGGATGACCCCGAACTTGAGCATGTTCTCCAACACCGGCGTGATGGGCCGACCGGCCATCGCAAACACCATCACGTGGCGCGGATGACCATGCACCACCGCCTGCCCATCGGGGAACTCGCGCAGCAGGCGAAAGTGCACCTTGGACTCGCGCGATATCTCGCCCTCGCCCGCCAGCTTTTGACCGTTCAGGTCGGCGACGATCACCTGCTCCGGGCGCAGCCGCCACTGATATTTACTGCCTGCGTAGCGGGGGGTGATACAGACCAGGTCGCCAACCCTGGCGCTGATGTTGCCGCCAGAGGCATCGGTGAGATAACGTTCATACATCAGCCGGCCCAGCTCGGCGATGCGGGCGCGGGTAGCGTGAATGAGGTCGTCCATGTCTTCCTCGCTGAATGAGCAGGGTGATTATAGGGTTTAGGGTACTCGCTATACTGTTGCCCATGACATCGCCCTCCCTCGACTACCGACGCCTATTTGATCTAAGCGACCGTATCGCGCTGGTCGTGGGCGCCGGCAGCGGCATCGGCGAAGCCTCAGCCCACGCCCTGGCCGCCCACGGCGCGCGCGTGATCTGCGCTGACCTCGACTCGGACGCCGCTCAACGGGTCGCCCAAGCCATCGGCCCTGCTGCCGAGGCTGTCCAACTTGACATGCGCGATGCGACGGGCGTGGCGCGCGTGTTGAGCGACCTGCCCGCCCCCGATGTGCTGGTCAGCACACCGAGCATCAATGTGCGCAAGCCGCTCTTGCAGACCAGCGACGAAGAATTCGACCGCGTGATCGCGTTGAACTTGCGCGGCACCTTCTTCTTGCTGCGCCGAGCGGGCCAAATCATGGCCCAACGCGCGCGCGGCAGCATTATTGTGTTCACCAGCATCCGCAGCGAGGTGGTTGAACCGGGTCAGGGTGTGTATGCGGCCACCAAAGCCGGCGTGCGCCAGATGTGCCGCGCGCTGGCCGCCGAGCTTGGTCCGCACGGCGTGCGCGTGAACCTGATCGCCCCTGGGATCGTCGAGACGCCGCTCACCGCCCAGATCCGCAATCATCCGGATTGGTATGCCGCCTACGCAGAGAAGACGATCTTTCGGCGCTGGGCGCAGCCGCATGAGATGGCCGGCGCGGTCGTCTTCCTCGCCTCCGACGCCAGCAGCTACGTCACCGGAACGGTGCTGTTCGTGGATGGCGGCTGGACCGCTCACGATGGGCGCTTCACTCCACCGCTCTAAGCCATGCTCACCGAACAAGAACGTCACGCGCTGAGCTATATTGACGATGACCTGCTCATCGCTTGGGTTCAAGACCTCACCCGCATCCCCAGCGTGTGGAAACCAGCCGAGGGCATCGGAGAAGAAGCCGCCGCGCGCTGGGTAGAGGCGCGCTGCCGCGAGAT
>Ga0308415_1000235_pt1 | contig 24114 bp, 29 predicted proteins | sample HotsprSampleOS55_FD_203465 | JGI IMG/M metagenome (GOLD analysis project Ga0308415, IMG submission 203465) | Hot spring phototrophic mat microbial communities from Octopus Spring, Yellowstone National Park, Wyoming, United States - 20090730_OS55 ... | reverse complement strand
CCTTCCCCTCGTGCACTGTGACGACAGCGGCTCGAGGTCGCTCCAGGCGTTCCACCTGCTCCAGTGCCTCCCGTATCCACCCAGGCACCGAAGCCCGCGCTTTGTGCTCAATCTGCCACTCACTGGCGGTAATGTCTGGGGCCGGTCTGCCCTGGGACGGGTGACGGCGGCCACCGAGTGCTGCGGCAGTTTCGCGCTCCAGTCGTTTCCACAGTTTGTCCACGGCAGCCGGCCCCGATCCTCGCCTCTACCTGACGCTCGCAGAGGCCTCGGCCTCCAGCGCCTTGGCCACAAACTGGCACACATAGCAGCCCTCAGGTCGATGCCCGCACCGCCAGCAGCCGAGCTCCTGGCCGATCTCCCGCCGCAACCAGCCGTGCTCCGTCGCCTTTTTCGGGTGGTCGTGTACCCATCGGTGACACTCAACGCAGAGCCACACCAGATTTCCGGGAATCGTTTTGCCGCCTCTGCTACGTGGCACCAAGTGGTGGAAAGCGCCCGGTTGCCTGCGTTCACACCGCTCGCACGCCGGCGCCTCAAGCAACACTAGCGCTTCGCTCCTCTTCCTCATCGATCACCTCCTTTACCGCCTCCTCCAGACTACCGTACAGGTGTCGTAGTCGCCATCTCACGTGACACGGAAGGCGGACGTCCTCCCCGGGCCTCGCCTTGACCGCCCGACTGAGCGCAGCCCGCAGCGCCTCGGTGTAGTCTTTCCTGGGCCGGTTTCTTTCCCCACACCGCACGCCAGCCGCCTCGCAGGCCGCCCGCCACGACCCAAACTGCCACACTGGCACGATTGCCGATGGCTTCCCCGTCTTTCGCCTCCACACATCATACTTCTTGGTGGTCAGCGGCTCGCCTACTGCCCGGGCGGCCTCCCGCAGCGCCTCCAACACCTGCTCGGGCGGGTACTTGCGACGCCAGCGCAGAGCGTCCCGATGTTGCCGGACGACCCTCCAGATGGGCGGGAGGTCTTTCTTTTCGACCGCCTCGCCCCACTTGCGCCTCATCTCTTCGATAGGCTTCCCTGACGCCGCATCCAACACGAAGTCTCGGTCTTTCTGCAGCTCTCGGACACGGAGGCCCGGGGCGGCTCCGAGTGGCCGATCTGACCACTTTGCCGCAGGCTTGATGCCCCTCGTGATCTGGTGGACACGCTGAAACGACACTCCGAAAGCCTGCCCTAGCTGGCGGACCGTGTATCCCTCGGCACGCAGCCGGCGCATGATCTCGTCCCGCTCGGGGTTCCTACTGCCTTTCCTCTGCGGCATGGACCACCTCCTTTATCCGCACCGAGGCCGGCTCCAGTTCAACCGCCGTCCAGCCCGTCGGCCCGTAGCGGTTCTTCGCGACACGCAGTTCGAGGTCGTCATCTCCCTCGACTAACAATAACACGACGCCGGCGTCCTGTTCAAGCGCTCCTGACTCGCGCAAGTCTTCCAGGGTCGGCCTCACTCCCCGAGTCCGACGCAACTGGGCCGCCGCCAACACTGGCGACTCCAGCCGCAGCCCCAACTCGTGCAGTGCCCGCGACACGATCGCGAGCTCTTGGTCCCTCCGTTCCGCCTTCGCTCCCGTGACCAACTGCACGTAGTCCACACAGACCAAGCCCGGGCGTTCATCCCGCAGCAACTCCTCCGCCAGCGAACAGATGGTGCCGATGTCTCGGATGTCCGGGCCTGTGATCCACAGCGTCTGCGGCACCTCAAGGTGCAGCGTCTCGCATTGCCGGTGCAACCGCCGCCCGACTTCCCGTTCGCTCATCTCCATGTCGCACAACAGCACCCGGTAGCCTGCCGATGCCCATCTGACCGCACACTGCAACAGGAAGGTTGACTTGCCGAGTCCCGTTCTGGCGCCGATGATGGACAGCCCTGGCCTCATCCTTCCCACCAAGCGCTCGATCGTCGTTATCCCGCACCACTCGACCGGGCCGACGCCGTCATCGCCAGCCCAAAGCGCCTCGGCCACCACATCGACCGCAGCCCGCATGGGCGTTGTCGCTATCGTCCCTCCCGTCGCCTGCCTCACCGACTCGGGCGCCCGGGACAGCAGCCGCTCGGCGTCCTCGTCTGCCATAGGCTCACTCGCCGCCTTGGCGATCTCATAGCACGTTAGTTGCAGCCTTCGAAGCCTGGCTATGGTCTTTACCCGCCTCGCCAACTGGGCGGCATACATCTCCGTCGGCGCCACGTCAACAGCGTCGGCGACCTGCCGCAGCAGCTCGGGCGCCAGGTTCCTCTTCCGACGCAGCTCACTTGTGACGGCGGTCAGGTCCGGCGTCAGACCGCGCCGGGCGAGGTTTTGTATTTCCGACCAGCACACTGACCACAACCAGGACGAGAAGTCCTCCGGCTCCAGAAACGTCAGCTCGCGTGCTAGTCCGTCATGCAGCATTGCCGCCCCGACCACCGCAGCCTCTGCGACGTAATCGTGGACAGGCTCGATTCCGTCTTGCGCTGCCTGCTCAGCCGCTGGCCTCTCACTCATCGCCTACCACCTCCGTTGCTGCCTGGCTCCGCTTCCGCTCCCACTTGGCCTCCTGGATCGCCTCGACAAGCTGCGACAACGAGGGGAACCGGTCCAGGCTCAGGGCTAGGCTCTCCACTGCCGCCGCCATGTCCTGGGGGTTCCGCTTGCTCATCTTCCCCACCGTGTACCACGCCTGTAGCTCCTCCTCGCTCAGTGGCGGCTGACGGAAGCACAAGCAGAGTAGCTTGATCGCCTCCACGAACTCGGTGTAACTCATCCCTGCGTCGTTCTGCGGATCGTTGCTCATTTCGCCTCACCTCCTCGATCTCCTCCACTGACCGCTTCCGCTGCCTTTCCCGTTCCTCCCGCGCACGTTCCAGCCACGCGAAAGCGCTCTGGATTTGCTGCGCCGACCGCTGCTCTGGCGGGGCGTAGTGGCCCTCGATGATGCGCACGCAGTAGGTCGGCGTCAGGCACCAGTCGAAGGTAGCCCCTCGCCATGTGTCCCGGCCCGTCTCACCCCGTAAGAACGGGCTGGCGGCCACTGACTGGCAGAACTCCCGGAAGCCGTCCGCAGTGCGTAGCTGCGGGTGCTCCCGCTGACGGGCACGCAGTTGCTGGCGGCGCTTCGGGGTTATCGTGCGGACTGACGGTAGCGGCGGCGAGCAGGTCTCGTTCCAGATCGCCACCGCGTCGGACACGGAAAGCCAGGCATCGGTTTCGTTCTGGGGAAACTGGTCGGGTGGCTCGGGTGCTGAATCCGAGACCTTGAGCTGACCAGGTGGCAGCGCCTCGGCCTCCGGCTCTGGCGCCTCGGGCTCCTCGCTGACGGGTGGGGTGGCGGCTCGCTTTGACTGCAGCTTTTTGACTTCGCTTCGAAGCCTCTCGACCTCTTGTTGTAGTTTTACCAGCTCTTGCTGCAGTTTTGCTTTTTCTTGCTGTAGTTGCTCTAACTCTTGCTCTAGTTTCTCTTGCTCCTTCACTGGTTTACCTTGCTGTAGTCTAGACAATATATAGTCCCTAGTAGAGTTAGGCTCATCTATGCACGTAATGTGCACCGAAGGTGCATCCCCTGTGCTGCCTTCGTGCATCCCACAACCTGTCTGTGCATCCTCTATGGACGGAATATGCACCGAATATGCATCGGTTGTGCGGTTGTTATGCGCCATTTGTGCACCGAGTAGGTAGATGCCGTTCCCCGGCCGACTCACCAGACCAAGCGCCGTCAGGCTCTTCATGGCGTTGGCTACAGCTCGCCGACAGGCACCCAGCCGTGAAGCCATCTCCTCTTGTGTCATCTCGATGATCCCGGCTTCGTCGGCGGACTCGGAAAGTAGGCGCAAGAGGCGGTATGCTGTGCTTGACATCCGGTGTGCTTTGTTGTAGGCTGTTACTACCAATTACCCCTCCTTGTTCGTGCTTGGGGTTCGGGACGGTCTGCGGGCCGTCCCTTCTCTTTTCTGTACGCTCCAAATTCTAGCACACTATCCCCGGGCCCGTCGAGCATCTCCCCCGGCCAGTGCTTGCACTCGCTGCGGGCTTGGTGTAAACTGCTACTCAGCTCTGAAAAGTTCTCCATCACAGCTCGCCTCCTTTGGGCTAGGGATCGGGGGACGGTCCTCGGGCCGTCCCCTTTTCTTTCATGCTCCTGCCCAGGACCGCCATAACCGCAATCGTTGCTAGGATTATGACGTCCAGCCACCCCCAGAAGCCCATCGGGTCTTTGCTGGGCACCGTACTGGTGATAATCTCGGGCGGCTCCTCCTGGACTGGCACTTCGACGCTTTTGCGAACGCAGGTCCAGTCGGTTCCTTCCCAGGCACAAGACTCAATCTCGGGGCCTGGGTCGGTCTCTATCGTGGGCGACACAGTGAGAGCGTCGGGTTTGGTCCAGCTCGGATGACAGCGCCACTCCCCAGTCGCCCTGTCGCAGCGGTCGGTACCGGTTGGGGGCCGGGCTTGCAGCGTTCTCCTGCTCGCGCTCCCTCGGCCCGCCTTACCCCTCGGCCAACACGCCCAGTGCCTCGCAGCGCTCCCTGCCTTGACCGCACTGGCGAATTCCCGGGTCTGGTCTTCCACCGACCCGCTGTGCGAGGCCCAGCCGGGCCCCATCTGGAACACGCCCCGGTACTTCCCGTTCCTGGCGTCGTGCCGCAGGCTCGACTCACACCTGGCAACAGAAACCGCAAGGTTGCCGTCGATCCCTTCCTCCTGCGACACCCTACGGATGGTCTGCTCGGTGCTCTCTTCTGCACCGGCCGTGTCGGTGGCCCACACCAGCAGCAAGATTAGGGCGCCGGCAGCGGCGAGATATCGCACTAGCCTCATTCGACTACCCTCGCCAGCGCCGTGCAGCCCGTTACACGGCCCCTTGCATCGTGCTGCAGCTCCCAGGTGATGACGCACTTCTTCGCTATCTGATGGTATCCCTGCGCACGCAACGCCTGGACCACGACAGGCGGGACTATAGGCGTCTTTCCCTCGGCTAACAACTTGCCTAACCGGTCAAGCGCAGGATCGGGCAGGTGTTGCAGGCGGACGTCCACCACGTCAATCTCAAAGCGCTCTCTCCCGTGTCGGGCCCGCACTTTCCGCCGGCCTATTTCCTCGTCGATCGTCCGGGCCACCAACAACGGGTCAGCGCTCACGGCAATCCGTCTCCCGTCGCTGCTCCACAGATACGCCGTGTACAACAGCGTGCTACTGAGGTCCAGTTCCTCTTTCATGCCTCCTCCTTTCTGACCAACGTCAGCCGAAGCCCTCCCTTGCGCAGTTGCGTCGTCATGTACTGCTCGTGACACTGCGGGTGCTCCGCCTGGTGTCGCTTCGAGTCGAACACCCGAGCCTCCGTCGGTGGCATCCACATCACCCTGACCCCAGCCAATTCTATCTTCTCGTCTGGGGTCCATTCACGGACCGACTCCAACCACTCACGGACTGATTGCCGCCGGGCCTCCAGCTCCTCAATCTCACGGGTCAGCTCGGCCCACACCTCGAGCGCCTCCCTGAGGTCCTCGGCGTCCTCCTCAGCGACTTTCCGCCTCCCGCACCGCTTGCACGTGCAGCGGGCCAGAGCGGGGTCCTCCTTTTCGATGGCTGGCTCGACCTCGTCGTGCAGCCACTCTTCCAGCTGCTCGGGTGTCGGTAGGTCGACAACGGCGAGCGCGAAGAGCTTCGTGTGTTTTGTCACGCGGTTCTCTACTACAAGTAGGGCGCCTGCGGCCCCTGCTCCGTGGACGTATGCGGCGATCTGGCGGCCCCACTTCGCGCGGGCCTGCTCTTCGGTTATATCGCTATTTGTGGTCTTGACCTCAACGACGCGGCGGTCATAGTCAATCTCGCTGTAGTGCATGGCGTCGGCATGACCTACCACCCTCCAACGCCCAAGCTGCAGTTCGGTTCTTACCTCAACCTCAAGGCGCGACGGCTCGAAGTAGTCGAGCAGCAACCGGTCCTGCGCATCGACACCGTACTGCATCGCCCGCCGCAGCCAGGGCCCGGGTTCGGGCGCCTCCCCTGTGACGTACTCTAGGGCGAGCGCCCGGGGGCACAGATTCAGCGCAGATGCACGGATTTCGTAGCCCTCGGCCGTCTTGACAATCGACGGTCTTGCTCTGTCGTCGTTCATTGGCCCTCCTTTGCACTGACCAGGGCCGCCACCCGCCGCTCGAGCTCGTCGAGTTCCTCGGAACTGAGCGACGAGAGGTCGTAGCCCTCCTCTTTCCACTGCCGCCGCAACTGCGGCCATTGCGGCAGGTGCATCGCCTGTGACAACAGCTTCTGCCTCCGCTTGCGGAGGTCCTCGGACTCCACTGCCTCGGCTCGTGGCTCTTGGTCGGCATCCGGGTCGACCAGCGGGTCGCCAACGCAGAGACACTTCAGCAGCCAGTATTTCACCGCCGAGGTCACCGCCTTTTGGATTGCCTTGTCTCCCCGACCCGAGTCGAACGCCTCGGCAACGTAAAGCGCGGTGTCGCTTTCGCCGTCTTCGGTCATACGCTGTATCTCTACCGTGACCCGGGCGATCTTGCCCGTCCTTTTGCGGCCCTCTGACACCTCATCGACCCGCTCGGTTTCGATGTCCCGCAGGCTGACCAGCAGGTACACCCCGTGCTCTGCGAGGACAGGCCGCAGGCGTTCGGCGAGGTCGTCCCAGGCGATGTACGGGTAGAACTGGTCGCCCGGCTCCCTCTTCTTCGGCGGCCTGAGGTCCCGCATAACCCGCAACCAGCGGGCGTGTAGAGATTGTTTCTCGGCGGACTGTGGCTGACCAGGCTGATCGTCGTGCTTGGGCTGACTCATTGTTCCTCCTTTCTGTTCACGTACCCGCCCTCAGTCCACAGCGGGCGCCCGTCACGATACCAGGCCCGGTATTCCCAGTGACCATGGTATCGTACCACTACTGCTGGCCCATCCTCCCGATGTACTCGACCCTTTCGATACCACTCTTCACGGCAGGGCCTCCCGTTTGGCTCGTACTCGATGACAGCAGGCCCGTCGTCCCTATGCATGACTATGCGGTTGGCCTCTCGACTGTACCACCAGTCGGCACAAGGATTCCCGTACCGGTAGCGCCTGACGACGAAGGTCGAACCCCAGCGAACGCTGAGCATGGTTTCTTCCTCCTCGACCCTCACCTGCAGAACTGGCAATAGCCTAGGCTCCGGTCGTCGCTCGTTTTGTGACGGCGGTGCCTCCCTAGGCGCAGCTCGCCTCGTTGCTCTTACGGGGACCTGAACTTCTGCCTGCAGCAGCTCATGTGGGCAGAGCCTCTCACGCAGCTGGGGCGGCAGGTCGGGGATGATCTCGGGCGGTGCACTCAGCAGCTCAACCACCGCCGCCTCGGCTCGCCACCCGTACTTCGCCGGGAGCGTCTTTCCCACGGGGCGGACAACTCCGACGAAGCCGCCAAACTCTAGGGCGTCGTTGAGGTCATAGGCGCCATAGATTCCGCACGCGCACCATTTGTCAGGGATATCCGTGCAGCCTCGCAGGCACCGTGCCCGCAAGCGCCAGGTCCCGTCCGGTTGCGGCCACCAGATCGCCCAGGTGGTGGCGGACACCAGATACACCGCGTCGTCCGCTAGGCCGACTCTAAAAGCCTTGAAGGCCCGACCAACCTGCAGTGCGGTCGTCGTTTCCATCCTTTACCTCCTTTCCACCCGCCACTCGTCCCACAGGCAGCGGCCGTCCCGGTACCAGGCCCGGGTTGTTCCTCCGCCCACGCGCGCCACGAAGGCGGGGCCGTCTTCCCGGTGTGGCCGCCCGCGCCAGTACCACACCTCTTTACTGGGCGAGCCGTCCGGGCCGTATTCTATCACGGCCGGGCCTTCCCGGCGCCCCAGGACCCAGACCGCCTCTGTGGACAAGGTGTACCACCACTCGGCTCGTGGCTCCCCATCCCGATATCGGCGCGCCACCCTACTGTTGGCCCAGGTGACCTTGAGAAACGAGCCGTGTCGTTCTACCATCGCACTCAGGGCCATTTCTCGATTTGGCGGGTCTTGTCGGTCTTCTGACAGTACCGCCACTCTGCCGGCTTGTCCAGGGCCAGCCTGCACTCGCAGGGGTACCGAAGCTTCTCTCTCCAGCAGGTCGTACGTGCAGACCCGCGAGCGCAGGTCCTCCGGGAGGTCGGGCATCATCTCCGACGGGGCCGCCAACAGTTCCACAACCGCCGCCTCGGCTCGCCACCCCTCCTCAGCCGGGATTGTCCTCCCGACTGGCCTCACCAGCCCGACGAACCCTCCGAAGCGGAGCGCCTCGGTAAGGTCGTATGTGGCGTGGATCCCGCACGAGCACAGCTGGTCTGGCACCGCGTCGTGCGGCCCGCCGCATTTTGCGCGTAGACGCCAGGTTCCGTCGGCCTGCGGGTACCAGACCGCCGGGACCGTCGGCGAGACAAGGTATATCTCGTCTGCCGCCAGCCAGACTACGAACCCTTTGTAGGCGCGCCTTACAGGCAACCGATCGTTCATCTTCCCTCCTTTCCTTCGCTTTACCGGCTCAGGCCGGCACCGGTTCGGGCTCAGCCTCTGGTTCGGGTGCCGGCTCCGACTCTGGTGCTGGCTCCGGCGCCTGCTCGGGCTCCACTGGTAGATCGTCTGGGATAACGATGGGCTCTTCGTCTGGGATATAGACTGGCTCCTCGAACTCTTTACCGATGTTCATTTTCCCTCCTTTGCTCTGTCTACTTGCAGTATAACCCACAGTGCCGAGAATGTCAAGCCATGTGGACAGATTTTTCCAGATTTTTTCTGTTCGCAGCGTGCGACTAGAGAAACCCGAAAAATCGGCCTTCTGGCGTCTACGTAGCGTCGCCTGGTATCTTCACGACGTACTTCACCCACTGAAGCTCGGCGTTGGCTCCGCTCTCGGTGCGTACGGCCGGCACCACAGACAGCACCGAGCGCTCCATCGTCCGAAGCTTCTTCTCGTCGTCCCGGGCCACGACTAGCCAGACCGACCAGCGCTCCAAGGTCCGGATGGCCTGATCGTCCCCGACCAACGGCTCCGCCTCTTCCAGCCTCACAACGGCATACGGAGGTCGTGCTTCGGGCGGCACACTGTCGCGCCAGCAGGCTATCGGGGTTATTGCCTGACGGACCAGCTCAAATGCCATTATCGCCCTATCGCCCTTCGCACAAACTCAACGATCAGCCGGGGCAGCCCGGCCCGGGTCTCCTCCGCCACCGGCGTCCATGCCGGCCTCGGGGCAACGTGCCGGCCGCCGAATTCGAGGCTCCTCGCGTAGACGACCGTTGACCCAATCTCGATGAACGGGGGCCGGTCTTCCTGCCTGGTTATCTGGATACTACCGAGCAACATGCCCGTGTCCGGGGCTGGCGGCTCTCCTGGCGCACTCGCCCGGTGGACAACGCGCCGCCGGCGGTAGATGCGTCCCGATCGTGGCGAGTTCACCATGGCGAGGCGGACCTTGTTACGGTAGTCGTATCCCGCTGCGTGTACGGCGTCCTTCACGGCGTCGGTGATCTGCTCGCCGAGCCTACCGAGCGCCGCCGCCGCTTCGTCGTATGTTGCCACTGCTCACCACCTGCGTCTCGGCGAGGTCCGCCTGGTTCCCCGGTAACTGAGCGCTGGGTCGTTGTCCTTCACGTAGTGCCAGCATCGTGGGCACTTCAGCCAGCCGGGGCGTTCTGCCCACTGCTCCCAGTGCTCATATCGGCCTCCGCATTCATAGCACACGGCCCGACACTGCCCCTCTGCTTGACCGCACATCCGGCAGGGTCGTCCTTTGCCTTCGCTCACGACGACGGCTCCTCCCTCCGCAGCAGCAACCGCGTCGTCTGCAGCCTCTCCCTCTCGACCGCCTGCACTATCTCCCATCTTCGCCCTGCCTCATCTACGACGGTGTCGCCAGGGCGCAGGTCTGTCGTCCCGACCATTGCCACTGCCTCGACGACCATGCCGGCGAGTCCTGCGACCTCTTGCGTGCGTATCGCAGCCGGTCTCAGCCACCCTCTGACCCGCTCCGTCTCCGTCCTCGTAACAGGCCGGCCCTCCGAGTCCGGCTCGGTCTCTGCTCTTTTGCGACGCACCTCGATGACCGCATCAAAGCCCGCCATCGTTCCTCCCATTTATCCGACCCACAGCCGCTTTTGGACCCGACCAACAATCCGCAACACCTCTGGTGGGATCTCCGTCGCAGGGATTACCAGCTCGCCCTCCCTCGTTATCTGGTTTACACCGACGGCGTCTTCGATAAACCTGCGCACAACCGTGGCGGCGAGCAGTTTCCAGGCTAAACTAACGTCCGAATTGTCCCCTGGCCATGCCGTTGTTCCTGTTATGACCACCTCCCGCCAGTCCGGCGATGCGCTCGGCAGTTCGTACACGGGACTGTTGATGGCAGCGCCAGTCTCGATCTCCCGCCCGTCCACACTGACCGTGGCGTTCGACAGGGGTGCGGCCCCCAGCTCAACGACCATCTGGCCGGGCTTGACGTGCCTCCGCTCGGTGATGGTCTTCTCCGACAACGGGCGACCTAACAAGGCCTGCAGCGTCGTTTCCGCGACGTCAATAGCCGTCTCGATGCGTTCGTAGGTGCTGGCGTCGTCTTTCGCATTTACCAACAACGCTACGTCTTCCGCAGCCGGTCTTGTCGGGGCTGCCATTGTCACACCTCACTCACGGACCAAGCTGAGGATCGTTGTTCGTCTTTGCTCACAACAGGTTTTTACTGATCTCGACTACCAGGTCGGATGCCGTCGAGCGCCAGACCACAAACCCATCGAGAGGTCGGCTTGCCAACTTGTACAGGTCGAGGCCTCGTTTCCCTCCTGGCGGCACCACGACACTCGCTTTGGCCCCAGTCGGGTTCCCGTCTGCGTCATACCACTCGACGGTCACAGACGCTCCGGCAGGCGAATGGAAGTTGATCCATCCACCCTGCCAGACAGACTCAGGCGAGTCCGGTTTGGGCTTTATCGGACCCACGTAGAACATGACCTGCCCCGATGCCTGCCTCACGATCATCGTCTCACTCCTCCTGGTCCTTCGCTTCTGCGTCCCTCCGCTTACTGCCCGCTCAACAATGGCGGGGATCCTCGCAACCAGGTCGCCCGGGCAGCTCGTCGGGTTCCACCGCCGGTGATACGTCACCACCTGCCTCGGGTCGAGGTTGTACGCCCTACACAGCATCCCGATGAGCTCAGCGAGTGCCGCTTCCTGCTCTGACGACGGCATCGCCCCGCCCAAGAATGTCCCTTGTGTCTCAATACCTATCGACCTGTCGTTCAGGCCTGCGCAGTGCGCACCAACCGTCCACCGGGGCCGTCCCTCGTATATCCTCCCAGACCGCATGACGGTGTAGTGTTGCCCGATGTCGACCCATCCGCGACCACGCATATGGAAGGCCTGCATTTGCTGTTGATACGCCCGCTCCTCCTCGGGCGCCAGGTAACGGTTCGGGCCTGCCGTGTGATGCAACACGATGTAGTCGGTCCGAGTCCTCCTCATCCACGGGCCACGAGGCGGCAGTGCTCCCCAGTGTTCCCTTCCTATGATCTCCACCGCCCCACCTCACCAGGATCGAATGGCCCTGCAGGCGGATACTCCTCGGGCGGGCGGATCGCCAGATGGATCGCACTGGCGACCACCGTCAGCGCAGCCTGGACAATCGCCCAGCCCAGCAGGACAAGTTCTTGCTTCGTCGGTCCTCTCCCGTTGGACAGCGCACTGCCGATAACAGCGGCGCTCAGCGTTACAGCCGCTGCCACAGCCTGTAGCGCCGTTCTCCACACTCTGTCGTACTTCCTAGTCATGCTGCACCTCGCCTTGTCTCGCCACCTAAACTTGCAACTTGCCTCAAGTAGGTTGCAAGCGCCTCCGCCAGTTTCACCGGCACGGCATTGCCTATCTGAGTCGAGATCTGTTCATACGTGCCGTGGAACCGGTAAGAATCGGGGAAAGTCTGCAGACGGGCTGCCTCCCTGAGCGTGATTGACCGATCCTCTGTAGGATGACCAAACCTCCCTTTGGTGAAGTTGGTACATCCGCTCGTCAGCGTGTTTGACGGCCTGTCAAAGCTCATCCTTCCATAGGCGTCATGATATCCGACGTTTCTCCTGCCTTCATGGCACGCTACCCGCAATTCGGGCGGTAGGCTGTCCCTGCTGCCTCCGTTACGGCGAATGTGGCGGAGTCGCTCCAGACTCAGGGGCGTGTGCTTCCTTGACCTGTGCAGGGGATCGATATTGCTCGCCTCTCCCGACCTTAGGCTTCCTAGACCCTCAAAGGCTTCCCGTACCGTAACCCACTTCTTTTTCCCCAGTCGTACTGCGTCTCGCGGCGAGGCGTGCGTGGGCTCCGGCATTCGGAGCTCCACATCGGCGGCGGTTGCCAAAAGGACCAATCGCTTCCGGAACTGCGGCACCCCGTAGTCGGCAGCGTCTACAATGCCGTAGTACGCCCGGTAACCTAGCCGTTCCAACCCTCCCACGAGCCGGCCTAGGATGTCTCTTCTTCTTCCGAGACCTGGGACGTTCTCTATGCACACGAACAGCGGGCGTAGCTCCGCAGCGAATCGGACTGGCTCCAACGCCAAAGGGGCCCGTTCATCGTTCCGGTCACGCCTGCCAATGCGGCTGAAAGGCTGGCACGGCGCGCACGCGCTAAGTACCGTAAGCCGGCCTGTGTGTACATCGCAGTCCCGTGCGATCCTCGCCGGCAATAGGTTTCGGATGTCTTCTTGATACAGGACGACTTCCGGGTGATTTAGCCGGTATGTCTGCGCAGCAACGGGATCGACTTCCACAGCCGCAACCACCCTGAAACCTGCGGCTTTGAAGCCAGTTGTCAACCCGCCGCAGCCCGCAAACAGGTCAACCATCGTGGGTGCGGCATCCCGTGCCGTCATAACGCACCTCGCGCAATGTACCCGATCATAGCGCCGATCAAGCCGATCATCGGCCCTACCACGCCGAAAATCACTGTCACGCGGACCCGCAAGGCCTCGAGGTGCAGCCTCAGTTCGACGATCTCCCCCCGCAACAGCTCGACTTCTTTGGATTGCCTTTGTAGCTCGGCTCGGACGTACGCCGACCAGCGCTCCCATCCGTTATTTGCGTCGACTGCTGGACTTATATCGGCGCTGCTTGCCACCGTCTCGTTCCTCCTTCTTCTCCTGGTTTGACCTAGACAAACACTGCTCGCACACGGGGCCGGAAGCCGTCCAGACCAGCAGCCGTCCCCCGTCGTGGCACCAGTACAGTTGCTCCCAGGGCGCCCGCTGGTGGCCTAGACACTTCGCGATGTGGTCCCTTCCGCCTACGGCTCCGGGCCGCCCACAGACCTCACACGTCAGCTCAGGCATCGTCCTGCCTCCATTTTACGCTCAGTCCATCCACGCCCGCAGGAACTCGGGCCATCGGCGGCGGATGTCGTATTGCTCCGCCTTTCTCTTCGCACGCTCCGCCGCATCCTTTAACGCCGCCTCGTCCCCCAGCAGTGCGACCAACACCGACACCGCGTGCGGCCCGAGGTCGTCGATTGTCGGCACAACGTCCCACCAATCGCGGTATGGTTTCGTCTTGGTCACCACTGGCACCCGTCCCGCCGCCGCAGCCTCCAGAGCCTTGATATGCGACTTACAGTCTGAAAATGTCGAGGCTACTGTTGCGGCAAGTGCGACCCGGTAGAGCCTCGCTGTCGTGTGCCATTCCTCGACTGGCCGCCCGGGCACATTTCGCCACCCCGAGAGCTCCCCAGGCCCGATGTGCAGAGGCTCCCACCCGACAGCCCGGACGACGTCGCCGAGGGCCTCGATCGCACGGAGCTCGTAGTCCCGATGTCTCGTGCTCCCTGTCCACGCAAACACCCGCTCAGGTGGCTCCCCTGCCTTCTGCCACTGCACCACGTCCACCATGTTCGGGACGACTCGGATCGGTGGCGTCCTCCCTCTCGTGTTCTTCCTGTACCACCTGTCGATCTCGTCGGCGAGTTTTTCCGTCGTCGTCGTCACTCGATCGCACAGGGTCACTAACTGCAGCAGCCAGTACGCTGAGTCGTCGGCTGTGGGGTCCATCCTGGACGCCCCGTGCGCCTCGTTCGTCGGTGGCACCAGCCACAGGGCCTCGTCAATGTCTACGACAATGCGCTGTCCGGCCCGAAGTGCGCAGCGCACCCACTCAATCTGGTCGGCGGTCCCGCATCGCACCAGCACCAGGACGTCTGGCTTCATGACCGTTCCGGTTTCCGCATCCCTAACGGCCACCCCGACTGGCGAGGTAAGCCCGTCTATCCCCGCCACCCAATCCTCGCCCCGCTTCTTGCCTGACGCCTGCAGCGGCAGGATTGCTCGGTACCAACTACACCCGCCGATGCGTCCGCCTCTGGCGTCGCCTGTTACGACGCCCACGCGTGCATCGTAGAGGCCCTGGCTCCCTTCGGTCATCTACCGCACCGTCACGATCTCGACGCCAAGCATCGGACTTGGTTCCGACCAACACCGCACGCTCACCGGTACTAGCCACTCGCCCATCTCTGGCTCCTCTCCTGTTATATGGTCACCCGTCATCAGGTCCACCAACTCCATCTCGAAGTCGACCCAGACGTCTGGACTAGATGTGTTGATCGCCTGCGCATACCACAACGTTGGGCTGCCCAGATCGATCCATGGCGGGCCGTGGAACGGGTCCGGCTCGGCCGAAATCTGGAATGCCGTCGGTCCCGCCACTAGCCGCCGTATTACCCACTCTCCTTCTGCCCGTCCTGGCTCATCTGGCCACCGTAGCACGAGCCGGTAGCGGACACCTAACCACTCCGGCAAGAACGGGGGCGAGCCCGCGGTCTCCTCTGGCAGCTCCAGGTCGACCCACAACCACACCTTCCAGCAACCTGCCCCCAGCTCCGCTGCGTTCATCACGCGGCGGACAATTGTAGGCGTGATCCAGGTACGGAAGTAAAAGTGCTCCCGTCTCTTTGGCGGCCCGGCCCATCCTACGACCCAGTACACTTTCTCGGGACGCTGGATGGGCCTCCCCATCAACGACGGGTAAAATGCCGAGCCGACGTTCACGAACGGCACTGCAGCCATCGGCCCAGCCGCAAAAACTAAGGTCGGGCCCGAATGCATTACTGGCGGCCACACCACGCCGCCAGGGACCACGGCCCAGACGGATTCGGCTGCCGCTCCCCCCTTCGTCGCTATCCACGCACTAACGTACTCAGTTGTGGTAATGAGATCATACACCCGAAAGACCTGGGTCGGGGTACGCGTCAGCAGGTGTATTTTGTTCTCCAACACATCAAAGTCCCGTCCCTCGTTTAGACTGATCGTCTCGGCGTAGACGTCTTCCCACACCGGGATGGCCAAGATGGCCAGAGGGGCGCTTGACACTGGCGGCAGTTCGACACCCCGCGATTCGCTGATCGTCCCAGGGTCGTCGCTGATGGGCACGACCAGATCGCCGACAACCTGGACACGCTGGCCGACGACGACCGTACCGGTGGTCTTGTACCACCCGGGCTGCGGTTCCGTCTGGGACGGGTATTGGATGCGGGCCAGCCCCGAGTCCGTCGCCACTACGACGGCCTCTCGCCCGGGCGGTTCTTTGCCTATACGACCTGCGGCGGCTCTGGCAGCCCGGATTACGTCGCGGCGTCCCACAGCTTACTCCACATCCCCTCAATTCGCATCGTCGATGACCCCTCTCTCCATTCTACGGACCGCACCAGCAGGTGCGGGTTGTCCCTCCACCCTGCGAACAGCAGCCGGTCACCAGGCCAGATGTCGTGCCTCACTGCCATTACCACCGTTGCCTCGGCACCCACCACCTTGCGCTCGTCGAGGATACGCTGGGCGAGCGCCTCCAGGGCTTCCGTCTCCGTCGGCACTGCGTCGACATACTCCACCCGCGGCACCCACCGCTCAAGCGAGGTCTCTGATGTCGTGTCGTCCCATACAGCAGTAACGCCCACCGCCGGCTGTATTCCGCCTCTCCTCTCTACTATGACCACGTTGGCGACACGGTCCCAGGCAGGCCGGATTTCCAGCTCGATGATCTCCTCCTTTTCCACCCTACCGGTGGCGTCCCCTGCCTCCGCATACGCCACCACCTCGCCTCGCCTCCCAGGTGTCCAGCGGAGGCCGCAGCTTGCCAGCAGGTCCGTCACGACCTGGGCCAGCGGCGTCCCCGGCTGCCACACGTAGTCCGACACTGCGACCCTGTCGAGTGCCGGCGCCACAAGCTCAATGCCGAGGTCCCCGCAGATGTCTGCCACCGCCGCAAGTATCGGCTGACCCGCCAAGATCGTATCCCCTCCCTTGCCTCGGATCGGCCCGGGCGACCACACCTGCGCTAACTCCAGCAAGCGGTCTGACGATCCGAGGTCCAGAGCAGAGATCGCTTCGCCCTTCCAGTGCTGCGCTGCACCCCAGTACCAGTAGCGCCCTATCGGCTCCCCCGTCGGTGCGTACACCTGCACCCAGTCGCCGAGTTCTATTTTGCCCTTCCTGAGCTCACACCGGAACGACGACCGCTCCCCGACCGAAATGTCTATCGGCCCGATCTCGACCCCGAGCTCTTCGATCGGCGTCTCTACACCCTCTCGGACAACGGCGACACCGTACCTCATCGCCTCACACTCACCGGGCCGTCGACCTCCCAGGCGTCGGCTCTGAGCTTCAGTTCCTTTCGACTAGCGGACCACTCCAATTCGAGGTCGCCCAGCCGCACATAGGCTCCATATCCGCCCGGGATCCGCAGCCTGCACAGGGCTTTGTGCATCGCACGTAGCTGCGCCTGGGCAGTCTGGCGGTCCATGTGCTCCGTGTGTACCGAGGCCTCAATCCGTATCTTGCGCGCCGATGGTCCTATCTGGGACACGGCCCACGGATCGCCGAATCGTGCCTCCGGTGCGACTTCCCAGGTCGTCATGTTCGGCCACAACACCAGCGGGACACCGGCAGCGGCTTCATTGCTCCCGATGATCGCATGGCGGCACGGACGGAGGTCGACTGACGTCGTGGCGTCCTGTCCCTCCAGCATACCCGCATACGGACGGACGGCGTAGTTAGCCGCTCCGATAGGCGGCTCATAGTCGACAAACGATGTCGAGGTCGTTCTGCCTATTTCCACACCGCCTCGGAAGATGGCTGCGCCTTCCACGGTGCCGGAAGTCGTCCATGACAGCGTCACCCTGCCCAGTGCCCGGTCCACGTTCGCCGAGAGTCCTGAGATCGTCCCGACCGCCCCAACCTGCACGACATAGTCGTCATATGGGGCGTTGATGTTGTCCACGTACTCGTCGGCGCCGAGCACTGCCAGGAATAGGTCGTCTGCCGAGTAGTACACTCGCAGGTAGCACTGCGTCACCATGACTGCCTCGTTGCCGACCTTCCGCAGTCCGAAAGCCCTCGTTCCTCCCTGACGAAACGCACGGACGTCCGCAAGCGTCCAGTCGTTCCCATCCTCGGGACGGACCGGCCATATCCACTGGTACAGGTCGTACCCGGTTTTTGCTTCGATCTGGGCCGGGTGCGCATACTTCGTCGACCCCGTCTGCAGCAGTCCCCGGATGCGGCCCTTGGATGCCGACCCTGCCCGGGCGACTACTGCCACAGCAAGCGGGGTCGGGAGTGTCGCCGAGAATACGGACGACCCAACCCGCATAAGCAGGTCCGCCCCGTCGACAACGGACATCAGGGCCGAATAGTCCTCGTCATCGTCCCCTACCGGATCGTCGACTGCCGTGTGGGCTGGCGAGGCTCCCGTCCAGTTCGTGCTTTGGACCGTCGTCGTCGGAACAGCAGCCTCAAAGCGTTGCTGCCAGTGGAACTCACCGCGCAGCACGGCAGGTGCAAGGCCGGTGAAGTCGATGCTCCCTCCTCCCGCCGGCACCGACGAAAACGCAGCCGTGTAGATGGCCGGGTCCCTCCCCGACCGGCGGAGGCTCCCCGTCCTGGTGTTGCTACCTGACACCAGCCGAAAACTTGGAGCCGTTCCGAATTGTTTTCCGTACACAGCGAGGGCGTTTACTGGCGACGTCGCACTGTAGACGGCATCTCCTTCGTCAGCGAAGCGGGATGCGACATATGGCACCCCGTGGCAGGCGGGATTGCCCATTAGCACAATGCCGCCGGCGTGCCCAATGCTCCGCAGCCTCTCCGACGGCAGGCCGTTCGTGTCTCTCCTCCAGATCTCTGTCGTCCTGACCGCAGCGTCTTCGGTCTGGACGAGCGTGATGTGGTTCAGTCCATCGACCACGACCGGCTCAATGATGACGGCATAGGTTCCCGGCGTCAGTTGTGCATCATACGGGACCTCGTTCAGGCCGATCTCGGGCCGCCAGTAGTAGACACGTGATCCGATCGTGTCGTTGCGCCAGTGGACCGCCTCGACCCAGAATTCGGCGATTTCGACTTTCGGGGACGCTGCGAACCCGAGGCCGTAGCTCGTGGCGTTGTCGTCACCGAGCAGCCTGTACCAGTCGCCGACAGACCACCGCGAGGGCGAATATGGGTTGTAGCTGACACCTATCCCGTCTTTTCCGCCGACTTCCTGCCACTCAGGGCCAAGGTAGGTCGTACCAAGGCGGAACTCCTGCCCATTCACCACCAGAAGGGGCCGTATGTACGCTCCAGACAGCAGGTTTGCACGTGCTCGAATGTGGATCCGCAGCGAGGACGGGTACCGTTGCAGGGCGCTCGGAAGGGACAGCCATTCAAGGATCGGGTCCCGCAGTTTGACGACGAGCCTCGTCTCCTCTCCGGCTTCGTTCGTGTGCGCGCCGACCGTGTCGGTCTGGTCGCCCAACAGGTTGAGGTCGACCCACATGCCCGGGTCTTGCGTGTGGACCGTGTGTGCCGCCTGAGGCCTCCGGATGTCGATTTGCCTGCCCTGCGGGACGACCTTGTTATACGGCACGATCCGCAGCGAATAGGTGGGCTCTCCTCTTTTGCCCTCGACCGTGATACCGACCGAGGCGATCGTCGTCGCTACCGGGACCTCGATCTTCTCCACCAAGACCTCGGCCATGGACGACAGCTGCAAAGCCCCGTCCCGTAGTGGCCGATACTCCCAGGGCTTCATCGCCTCACCGCCCCCTCGATCTCATGCAGCGCCGTCACCACGCTGGCCTCGGCCTCCCGCTGGACAAGGCCGCCGATGATCCGGGCGATGCCTTCCCGCGACAGCAGCACCCGCTGCATTTCCTCGGCGGTCTGCTGCTGGACCTCTGCAGCCCGCGACAACCTCTCTGCCGCCAGGGCCTGCTTGTCTGCCGCCTCACGTAGCTTCGGCACCTCGGGCGGTGGCGGTGGTGGTGGCACTTCGGGTGCGGGCGGTGGCTCCATCTCTGGCATTACCGGAGCCTCGCCCTCGCCGCCTGGCGGCGTTGCCTTCTCCATGCCACGACGTATCGACTCGGCGATCTGGTTGGCGAGGTCTGGCACCGCCTCAATGTCCCGCCTCACTCCCTCGACAGCGTCCTGCAGTGCGTCGCCTATTGCCCGCGCACTGTCTGCGATGCCCGCAGCGAGGTCAACCGTCACAGCGGCAGCGGCCCGTCCTGCGGCCTTCATCGCCTCCTGCTGCTGACGACCAGCCTCCGCAAAGTCGAGCTTCGCCGCCGCCGTCACCGCTCTTATCTGCGCCACTAGAGCTTCGCCGAGTGCCGTCACGGCTGTCAACACGGCACCCAGCGGCTTCAGGACAAATATCTGCAGCGTGTTCCAGATGACCTTGCCGACGGCGAGGAACACTCGGCCCAAAATCTTCCCTGCCGTCACCGCAGCGGCGACCCAGCGGGCAATCGTGTCGATGTTGCGCTCGATCCAACTGGCGATCTTCTCCAGTTGCTTCGCCACCCAGTCGGCGACCTGCTGCCACACGGGGGCGAGCGCCTGCACAAGAGCGCCGATGATCGCTTTGATCGCCTCCCAGATACCGCGCAGTGCTCCGGCGATCCTCTCCCACGCCTGCCGTGCCGGCTCGCTTGTCTGGATGACTGCACGCATGAAGCCGACTACCGCAGCGATAGCCGCCATTAGTCCTGCCACGACCAGGCCGATCGTCCAGGCGATGGCCGTGATCGGGTTCGACAGCGCAGCGAGTCCCCCTGTGAGTACGCCCACCACGCTCGCAAGTCCCTTCATGACCGTGCCCAGAAACGCCAGAGCCTTGCCCAGACCCCAGATCAGCGGGCCCGCCGCTGCCAACGCCAGCAGCACAGGCCCGCCAAACGATAGCAACGCCTGGAAGCCCGGGCTTTGGGCGAGGGACAGCAGCGCACTCGTCAGCGCACGGAGGGCAGGTTCAATCCCCGTCATTATCGACTTACCGACGACCTCGAGCGTGTCGCCGATGGCGTTCTTGACCTGCAGCATAGCGCCGGTCGAGGTTTGGGCCATTGCCTGGGCTGCGGACCCGAACCGACTTTCAAGCTGCGACAAGATGAAGGCCTGCGCCTCCGCCACGCGGCCCGTTTCGACCATCTGCTGCAGCATTTGGCGTTGACCTTCCGTGAACCGGAGGCCGAACCGTGCCAGCCCCGCGAGTCCCTCGGCTGGGTCCTGCAACGCCTTACCTAACTGCATGGCGGCGCTCGTGAGGTCCCGCCCGGTGACGGCGGCTAGTTGGACAACTCCACGCACCGCCCGCTCGAAGTTCACGCCCTGAATGCGGTTGAACGTGGCAAGCAGGGCTTCCGCAGCGATGATCGCCTCGTCACCGAACGTGGTCGTGCGCTGGAGCTCGCTGGCCAACTGCTCCAAACGATCCGCCGTGATCCCGATCTCGTCGCCCGTCGCCTGCAGCACCGCACGGAGTTTTGCGCTCGCAAGCTCCTGCTCCTTCCATGCGCCCACACCAGTCGCCGCCAGGGCCGCAGCGGGTGCCGAGAGCGCCAGGCTCATCGACTTACCGACGTCGGCAAGCTCGTTCCCCAGTTGTTGCGCCGCCTCCCCTACCGCACGCAACGAGCTGATGATCGTGTTTTGCGCCTCCTCGGCGACCTGACCCGTCTGCCGCAGTTGGTCTTGTGCGGTACGTAACCCGGCCTCAAGCTCAGAGATATCGGCTGTGATCTGCTGGACTATGACGGGCAGGTCAGCCAACTCTGCGGCCTCCTCGGATTATCGGCTTACCGCGCCTCGTCTGTTTGGCCGCCCATTGCGCCGCCTCGACGACCTCACGAACTTGCGCTAGCGACATCTGGTCGAACTCCCAGTAAGGGCGGCTGAAGTTCGTCGCTACCAGCCAGGCGCGACGCCACTCACGGAGGCGCCGCGAAACTAAAGCCCCTCCTTTCCCGCCGACTGCGCCTCGATTTGTTCCGGGGTGCCGACAGACTTGGCGTAGGTGGTGATGACGTCGGACAGGATCTTCGCAGGGGTCCCAGGCACGAGACGGGCCTGTACCTCGGGTTCGGGCATCCGCAGCAGTTTTGATAGCAGTTGCACACAGGAGGTGACTGGCTTCGCCTGGATGCGCTCGGCCCACTGACGGTGGTCGCCGAGGATGTTCTCCATCTTGACGACCGTGGCGATCGTCATAGGGATTTCGACATACTCGACCTCGCCGGTCGGTTCCCCCTCGTTGTCGATCTCCGCCAGCGGCACCCTTACCTTGGGGACCTCCATCGTGTCCCCCCTTAGTCACCCAGGTCCTGGTGCTGGGTCGAGTGCGTCTGTCTTCCCCACTTACCGTTGTACTCGGGGCTGGTGGCCTCTAGCACGACAGCACGGCCCTCGATGCGAAGCGTCGCAAACTCCTGCTGGTCCGTGTTGACCAGCTCGCTCTCGGTGACCCTCATCTTGAAGATCGTATATCTCACCGACTCGAGGCCCTCCGCAGTCCCCTCAATTAGTCCGTCCAAACGGAAATAGGGCAGTTCGTCTCCCGCCCCGAACGTGACGCTGGCAGTGTCGTCATCTGGCGTCTCAACACTCGAGCCAAGCACGGCAGCCCACACCTGAAGGTCCGTCCTAACGAAGGTCACACGGACATCAGCGCCGAGAACCTGGGAGTGCTGGGCAATCAGCGCATCGTCACCGCGGAGCTCCTGCGTCTCGATTATTGGCCTGATCTCCAGCGACGCCGCCCCTGGGACATCAATCGCAGGCCCCCAAGTCGGCGCGGATACGTTAGGCGAGTCGCTTATCAGCCTGCGGATTTTTACATCACGTAACCCGAATAGCTCCGTGTTCTGCCTGACCGCCACTGCTCCTCCCTTGTTTTATGGGAGGGGCGGGCTAAGCCGCCCCTCCTTGCTCGCGTCCACGGTCAGCGTCGCAGAGGCGCGCGAGGGCCGTCACACCTACGCAAACGTCACTTCCCGGAAGCCGGCGGGCAGCTCGATTGCGTGGACGATCTCGATCTCCGCCAGGATGCGGACTATGTTCTTGACGAACTCGTCGGCGTGCGAGTCCGTCGCCCGGATCGTCCCGCTAGACGTCTCATACAAGGCCGAGGCCCCGCCGAACGCCCCGATGAGCGCCTTGCCTGCTGGGATTTGGCTCGTACGTACCAACACGAGCCCGTTGACCGGCAAGTTGGCCGCCCCGAATGCGTTCTGCACCAGCTGCGGGAACAGGTAGTTGCCGTTCGCGTCCTTCAACGAGACAACCGATAGATAGTCCTGATAGTTCATCACTGCTGCAGTGATGACTACGCCCTCTTCGGTCGCTTCAAGTATCTGCGTCCCCGCCCTGACCAACGTGTCGACCTTGTTTTCTCCCGATGCCTGGGTAACCTCAGGGATCGCGGGGTCGTTCACGTAGTCGTTGATTAGCTTGGCGTCTACCTTCGACAACAGGCCCTGCACGAGGCGCCGCTCGATGTAGCGCTGCATGGTCTGCCGGCTCGCCAACGCCTGTCTGGTCACGGGGATCGAATGGGCGATCGTATCCACGCTCTTGGTGACCGCCTCGAGCGTGATCGCCGACTCGGGCTTCGTCCCGCCTTCCGGCACGACGTCGGCGCTGATCGTGTAGCCGGTTTCACGGACGAAGCTAACAGCCCTCTCGTTCGGCCCGAGCGTCACGGGACCCATGACGTCCCGAAGCCTCCGGGCTGCCGGCTCGGGGAACATGACGTCGGGTATCTGGCGCCGGATGTCACCCGGGTTTGTGAGGAGGGTTTTCGTCGAGTACTGTGCCGACCACTGCACCGATCCGCCAGTCCGGGCGAACTCCGCAAGCTTGCCGTCCGACCACAGAGCCGTCACCATGTCCGGCTCGTCGGTCTCCTCTGCCTTCTCCGGCGACGGCAGCACGGAGTTCTTGAGGCGCTCGTATCGTGCCCGCCGCTCGGCGCGGACCAACTCAACCTCAAGCTCCCCGACTCTTTCGTCAAAATCCTCGGACTCTGGGTCGAGAGACTCAATGTCGGCCTTGATTTCTTCTATGCTGCGCATTCCCCACCTCCCTACACGTCACTACCAGCTTAGCACAAACCCTGCAGCCGCTGAAGCATTCTGTTCTTTCTCTCCGCACGACTCAGCGTCATTCTTTCCCAGGCCTCGACGTGGCGCTGCAGGTGCTCGGCGACAGCGGCTCGGTCCGAGTCCGGGATGTTCACGCCGCCTCGTGCCCCCGCAAGCACGGCAAGCGCCGCCCTGACACCCCGGATGTGGGCCGGGCCGACCGTCCCGTCCGTGTCGACCACGTGGTGGGGCAGCTTGTAGCTCGACTTAGCATTGGGGTTCCCTTCTGGGTCACGCCACGCATGCAGCTTCACGAGCGCCGCCTCCTCGCTTGGGCAGCGACGCACCATCTCCGGCCCGTCCCAGTCTCCCCGGTCGGTTACCGGCGTGTCGTGTGGCTTGATCGCCTCACAGCGTTTCGGCTCTTGGGACGGCAGCGTGATGACCGACAACAGCGCCTCGACATAAGGTCGCAGTTGTCGCCTGTCCATCAGGTCGCACACTTCCTGGGCCGCCTCCGCGCCGGCGGTCTTCACGATCCGCAACACCCGCTCGACGACCTCGAGCGCCTTTTCCTCCCCCACACGCTCGGCGAGTTCCTCCAGTCGCTTTACGACCTGCTGCCGCTTCCGGACCTCCTTTACGTCTAGTAGGCCCGTCAGAGGGTTTGCGCCTGCGACCACCGAGCTCCACTCAACCCAGTCGATGGCCTCGATCCGCCTGACATCTTGCTCAGAGTCGATTTTGTCCATA
>Ga0308415_1000234_pt1 | contig 24139 bp, 18 predicted proteins | sample HotsprSampleOS55_FD_203465 | JGI IMG/M metagenome (GOLD analysis project Ga0308415, IMG submission 203465) | Hot spring phototrophic mat microbial communities from Octopus Spring, Yellowstone National Park, Wyoming, United States - 20090730_OS55 ... | reverse complement strand
TGCCGACTGTCGATAAAGACCTGAAAGTCGCCTAGACAACGCACGTAAACGCCGCGAAACGGACGAAGTTCAACCGATAGACCACTGATTTCACCGATTGTGATCAACGCTGTCCGCGCCTGTTCGGCTAGTGCAGGATCATCGAGCAAGCGCCGCAGATAGGTCAATGCACGTTTACCGTAATGGGTAAGCAGAATTGTCGTCGCATGTTGACGTACCGCTGGATCGCTGTGATTTAGCAAGGGCAGGTAGAGAATGACCGGATGAGACATATTCTTTACTCACTTACTTCTTCATTATCCAACGCTAACCGACGAACGACATTAATCGAGGGATCAATCTGGAGTTCGCCATGCTCATCAAACTCAACCAACAGGATTTCACGACCTTCACTCATCATACTCTCCCGCACCCGACCGGCGCCGTAAGGCATGCAGATGATGCGGTCACCCGGCTGAAAACGTGTTTCGCCGGTTGATTCACGAAGTGGCCGCGGCGGACGGCCCGGCGCCGGTGACGGAGCATGCCCCCGTCGCTGTCGGAGACGGGCCAGTATCGCTTCGGGATCGGGAAGAGGTTCTGCTGATGGGGTAGAGGATGGTGGCTCTGGTGGGGCTGGGGTTCCCTGACGCTCAGGTGAAAGTTGACGACTATTTGGCCTGAGAGGGCGCTGATAAGGAGCGTGTTGTGGTTCCACCGGGCGTTTATCCGCTGGTGGCTGGTCAGACAGCGGTTCGGGATGCGTAGGCGTCTGTGCCGGTGGTGCAGGTATTGGTACCGGTGGTTCAGCCACACGCACGGTCGTTTCAGGTTGTGGTCTACTGGTCGAAGATACCACCGGCATCGCTACTGCGACATCAGTTTCACCTCCCAGGACAGCCAGTAACCAATCCATATCGGTGCGTGCCAAGACTTCAAATAATGGATCACTGCGCTGATCAAGGGCTACATCGTAAGCCAGAGGTAAGATTGCTTCGATCTGATCGTACAACCATTCAGCCAGCCCATTTCCATTCGGTTGGGAATCAATGAAATAAAGACGCTGCGTTTCCGGATCGTAAGCAGGCACACAATCCTCCAACCGCGCCAGCGTCGTTAATGCGATGGCCGCTGCACAAGACCAGCCAATCTGTTGACCAATAACCTGGAGAGGGCGTGTAAGATGCACCCACACTGCCAGACTGCGCCACTGCTGCGAGAGTGGTTCTGGTAGCGTGCGCTCTTGCGCCGGATTGCGCCCGATCTGTTCACGGTAGGCATAGGTCTGCTCTTCAATCAAAACTCGGCCCCAGCTCAGCTTCAGCCCGCGTCCTGCACCGGTACGCCGCAATTCACGTTGCGCCCACTCTTCAAGAATCTGCACCTGACAGCGACGGAGGGGAAGACTGCGCCTCCCATCTTGACCGGTCAACTGCAGGGTTCCCTGCTCCTCATCGAGACTTATCACTTGCAACCCACCACGTAATGGTGGCAAAGCTGCCATTGGGTGTGCCCAACGGTTGGCAAGTGATGGATCGACCGTTCCGTACTGCTGACCCTGAGCATCGAGCAACCTGAGCGGCTCCATCCCGGCTGCGTGCAATTCGAGTAGAATGTACGGATCGCTCTGCGTAGTGGGTAACCAGACGGGTGGCGTATCAGGCAGACGACAAAGGGAACCTTGGGCGGTGAGCCGGTCCACGATTGGTTCGAGTTGCCACTGCCGAATTTCATCTTCGCGTAGCGGTTGTTCGCTGGCTGCACATACCAGATGTAGCGCGACAACAAACGGATTGATCGTTACTGTCGGCCAGACCGGTGGCCGTAAGAGCGGCCAGGTTGTCAGATCGGTCACCGCCAGCCGCTGTAGAGCTGGTTCTGCCATCCCACGCCCCAGCAGTAAAATCACCAGAGCGGCGCCGCTATTCAGTGCTGCCTGCAAGGTTGCAGCTCCTACATCAGCGCCGGTAACAATGTGAACGTGTGCGGGTAATGGTTGGACACCCACACTGACCCGCTTCTGCGCGAACATCGGGCGCAGGATACCGACTTCAAATGGCGTTGTTAGCAGATGAACGCTGGCGCCAGCGTTGAGGAACGCTTCGGTCAACGTTGCAAGGTCGCGCTGGCGCTCGCCACTGCTCTGCCAGAGTGCCAGTGTTGTCGGCGAACGTGGTAAATCCTCGGCTGCGCTCAGCCGCCATTCACGGCCACTGAGAAGCTGAAGTGCGACTTCTGCGCCTTCAACCTGCGCCAGACTTCCACCTAGCAACAGGGGGTGAGGGGTAAGTCGGGCAGCTCGTAAGAGGATCATCATCAGATGACCGGCTGCCATCCCATAGTATACATGGAGATCAGCGACTGCGATCAACTGTAATTGCTGCCAGAAGAAGCGCCAGGCGCGGTCGTGAAAGCGTAGCAGATGGCTATGCAATTCGGGCAGCGTAGTAATGACCAGCCGTGCGGTCGGCGCCAGCCGCCGTCGGTCGCCAACGGTTGCGGCAATGGTTATCACCGGACGACAATGTTCAACCATTGCCATCGCTTCGCGTTCGTGGAGAAGTGCCTGAGCGGGATCGGAGACAACGAGTAATGCGGTAGCCGACGGTTCATTGCGTAGGAAATCGAGTATCAGCAGATGCAGACTGGCGCGACTCAGCACCCCACTTCCTGTGATCGCAAACGGGGCTCTCCGGCGCAGTGCAGCCAGAGCAATTGATTGAGCCTGGAAGAAAGAAGTACCGATAACGCGCACCCATGCTTCTTGTAATGCCTGATCAACTGCCAGGTGACTGATGCGCACGCCAAGACTCGCCGGAAATGTCTGCAAGGCGATGAGCGGCGACGGTGAGCGGCTAGTATGCGAAGCCAGTTTGCGCAGAATGTCGATCAGGTCATTCATAGCTATGATCATAACACGAGCGTGCGAATACGTGAATGTCTGCGTATTGTATAACGGGGTGTTTCAAGGTTTTCATCTTCAGCAGAGATGAGGAGAGAGGCGTGAAACGAGTACAGCAGTGTGCGTAGTGCGTAGCAGCGCAGCTTTTAGTGATCTGCGGTCAGGTCCCTCGTTCATGCGCCGATGATACCCGTTATCACGTTGTAGGAGCAGGTTCTCAATTCGCCTCAGATAGTGTCTGCTTATGATTAGCTGGTCAACCATTGCCACCACAATCGGGTAAATATCCCGCCGAGTTCGCGCATACGCTGCCAGCGGAGTTGCATTTTTCGCCAGGGTGACGCAATCCGGTCTTCGAGCTGATCGAGGTGCAGTGCCAGAATGGTACGAAATAAACGATGCCCGACCGATACGTCCGGCGGCACGTGATTGGCCGCCCATTCCAACAGAGCCGCATGCGCTGCCCGCGCTGCGACCAGTGCTTGCCGCTGGCGTTCACGTGGTGCACGACGGGCCTGCATCACGGCTACTTCCTGGCGGGCGGCAAAGAAGTGCAACAGCAATGCACTGATCGTCCATTCAGCAATGTCGGCGCTGAGCGTTGATCGGTTACAACCCGCAGCATCCTGCGCATTGGTAAGCGGGTGTTCGCTGTTGGTCAGCAGATCGAGCGCGGTATGCAGGATTTCTAACCGCTGCTCGCAGTGCGGTGAAGGTGCGTTATAGCCGTCGAGCACATCACGTGGTGGATGAGCCACCAGATCACGGCGGCGACCGTGCTGTTGGCGCTGTAGCTCGGCTGGGGTAATGTCAAGCGCCTGCTGCCAGGCTTGTTCGAGCGTCGCGTAAGCTCTGTCAAGAGGTGCCAGCGCACCAGCGGCACGAACGCTCACATATCGGCTGCGTAATGCTGCCGGATCGTTCTGCGGATTCCAGGCAAGAGCGGCGAAGCTGTGTGGGTTTGGTCCTGGCGCCAGCCATGGACGGTCGCCGGTAAGTAAGATGTAGACACCGGTAAAGCCCCATTCGGCGTAAGCCCGCAGATCGGCGGCAATGATGTTACCCAGGGGTGGCAGTGCCGATTTGAACAGAATGCCATCGAGATAGTATTCAAATGCGCTGATTCCTGCCGGAAACGTCTCGCGAATGGCTGCGATGCGTGCAGCTAGCGGTTGGTTAATCGGGTGTTCAGGATCGCCGATACCACTGGCATACGAGCGCATACGTGGCGCAACAAGCACTTCAACATTGGCGGCTGGTGTGATCTGTTGCGGTGGGAACAGCGTATCGTGGTAGGCAAGAAAACTAATACGGGCGGAAGCGTTGACGGTTGCTAGCTCTTCAGCCATTCCATTGACTAGTAGTAATAGTTGATCGGCCGGACTTAATGTTGCGCAGCGATCACAGGAGCACCAGCCGCCACGTAGTCGATCAACCGGCCAGATGTGGTATACGGCAGCATTTGGTTCGGCGTTGAAGAAACTGCGTGCCCATTTACGTACTATCGCCTGGGTCGTTAGGTTCGTCGGACACGGATTACCATCGGCTACTCGGCGTTGACCATTAAACCGGAACACGTCCGGTTGGTCTCGCAGACGTTGGGTAGCGAGAGCATCGCTCAGGTGGTGCCCACCGATTTCAAGTTGTAATCCGCGTTCCTTAAGCAACGGCCAGAGCTGGCTCCGTCGCTGTTGCCAAAAGCGTAGCCGACAGGCGCCTAGGGGCATTCCGCTGTCGCCAATCGTGTGAATGAATATCGTGTTGAGACGCGCCCGTGCCGCCCACTCAATCCATGCTTCAGCCTGGGATAAGAATATGTCGTGGCCGATAACAAGACCACGACGGGTAAATGCCGGCTGTTCGGCGACGGTTGCATCAGGTAACGGGATGTGTGTGAAGTGTGGGATGTATTCATTCTCGGCGCCCGGTCCAACCCAACACCAGCCCAATGCCTCTAACAAGCTGTAAACTGCATATAGCAAGCCAGTTGGCCCTTCGCCGATCAGAAGTAAACCGTGCTCGTCGACCATGCGGACAAAGCCATCACCTGCTGCGCCATGGCGGAGACTGATGCGCTGTGTATGGGCCTGTCCGACGATTGGTAAGGTAGGCCCACCCATCCGCTGTATTGCCTGACGTAATTCTTGGGCGGCGAACTGAGCAGTTAGATGTTCGCTGTGTAGCTCGATGACCCAGTTTGCCGAAAGGATATGCTTCATGAATGCTTTACTCGTGGTTTGATCGCCAGATCATACCAATCGTTTGCTTTGCCGTTGCCATTATACTATTGCCACCACTCCAGAAGAGAGGGCGTGAGCCGTAGAAATGGGTGCTCAACCGTACCGATGGCTTGTTGGTAAGACGGTCGCTCGTTTTATCCTTGCACGGCAGGGTGCGGTCTAGAGGCCAGCGTTTCCAGGCTCACGCAGGGGAAGGGATCGCCGTAAGTGCTTGTGTCGTGTTCATTAGCGCATTCGACACAACTGCAACCTACAGAATTAGTTGCATAGTAGACAAATTCGCCGTAAACCGCTACAATGCACTCAGCCGTCATTTTCTGCTGCGCAGCGTGTGAAGAAACTGATGAAAATGGCGGTGATCGAGGAGTTCCTGGTATCATGCCGGTATATCCGGCTACTGACTACCGTTATATCAGGTGAGGAAATCATGCTGCGGTTTGAACACGAGATTCTGTTCACGCCATGTCCAGAACGAATTGCCCGTCTACGCGAACTTGCGTACAACCTCTGGTGGACGTGGCATCCCGAGGCGCAAGACCTCTACCGTTCGATTGATCCAGAGCTGTGGGAATTGGTTTACCACAATCCGGTCGAGTTTTTGCGTGATGTTCGGCAACGAAAGCTCGAAGCAGCCGCCAATGATCCGGCGTACCTAAAGCGCTACGATGCAGTGCTCAAGAGCTTTGACAGCTACATGAGCGCCAAAAAGACCTGGTTTAGTAAAAACTACCCCGACGCCAAAGATACGCTGATTGCCTATTTCAGCGCCGAGTTTGGTCTCCATGAAAGTCTGCCCATCTATTCGGGTGGTCTCGGCATTCTGTCGGGCGATCACATCAAAGAGGCCAGTGATATGGGTATTCCACTGGTCGGTGTCGGTTTTATCTATCCACAGGGCTACTTCCGCCAGCGTCTGGATCAGAGCGGCTGGCAATTTGCCGAATATAACAAACTTAATTTCGCCGATGTACCGGCGCTTCCGGCCCTTGATCCAGAGGGGCGCGAGGTCGTTGTCGAGGTTGAATTGCCTGGACGGACGATCTACGCGAAAGTGTATAAGTTTCAGGTTGGGCGCAATCAGTTGTTGTTGATGGATACCGACATCCATCCCAACAGTCCGCAAGATCGCGAGCTTTCAGCCCGGCTTTACGGCGGCGATCAGGAGATGCGCATTTCACAGGAACTGGTATTGGGCGTTGGTGGTGTACGAGCGCTACGCCGGCTTGGGTATAAGCCGACGGTCTGGCACATGAATGAAGGCCACTCGGCATTTCTGGTGCTTGAATTGTGCCGTGAATTGGTAGCACAGGGCTATAGTTTTGAAGAGGCGATGGAGCAGGTAAAGGCGCATTGTGTGTTTACCACCCATACGCCGGTTCCTGCCGGTAATGATGCCTTCCCCTTACCGATGATCGAGAAATTTTTCTGGAGCTTCTGGCCGCAATTGAACCTGACGCGCGATGAGTTCATGAATCTGGCTCTGCAAGAGCAGCATTGGGGGCCAACCTTTGCTATGACTGCGCTGGCGTTGCGGTTTTCGGCCTTCCATAACGGCGTGAGCAAACTCCACGGCCACGTTGCACGCGGCATGTGGCAATGGCTCTACCCTGGTCGTACCCAAGACGAGGTACCTATCACTTCCATTACCAATGGCGTTCACACGGCAACCTGGCTGGCGCCAGAAATACGGACCCTTTACAATTCGTACCTTGGGAAGAATTGGGAGGAAAATCTCGATGACCCGCAACTCTGGCGCAAAGTCTACCAGATTCCCGATGAGACGCTCTGGAATACCCGCCAAAAACTTAAACGCGATCTGATCGCCTTCAGTCGGCAACGGCTCCAACAGCATTATATGCGTTTAGGAATTCCGGCGCCGGTCTGGCCGGTGCTCGAAGAGAACATCCTCACGATCGGCTTTGCCCGACGTTTTGCTACCTACAAGCGGGCCACGTTGCTGTTTAAAGATGTTGAGCGTCTGAAGTACATTCTGAACCGGCCCGGTAAGCCGATCCAGATTATCTTTGCCGGTAAAGCGCATCCCAAAGATGATCCGGGTAAACAGTTCATTCAAGAGGTCTACCGTATGGCAATGCAGCCGGGTCTAGCCGGACGCATCGTGTTTCTCGAAGAGTACGATATTGCGGTCGGACGGGCGCTGGTGCAAGGGGTGGATGTCTGGCTCAACACGCCCCGCCGTCCGTATGAAGCCAGTGGTACCAGTGGTATGAAAGCCAGTCTCAACGGTGTTCCGAACTGTTCGGTGCTCGATGGCTGGTGGCCAGAGGCCTACAACGGGCGAAATGGCTGGGCAGTTGGCGAAGAGCGTGAGTATGCCAATCAGGAAGAACAAGATTGGAATGATGCGCTGTCGCTCTACCATCTGCTCGAACACGAGATTGCGCCACGCTTTTACGATAATCGTGACGCCAACGGTGTGCCGGTCGAGTGGGTGCAGATTTGCAAAGAGGCAATTGCAACCGTTGCTCCCATGTTTAGCACGCGCCGGATGCTGACCGACTATATGCGCGAAATGTATATGCCGGTCGCTGTACAGGGCGCGATTCCGCAGTTGTAAATAGGTTATTGAGCTGACGTGCTGGTGTCGCTATTGTCGGTTCGAGGTGAATGCTATGCAAGAGGTTGATCAACTCAGATCGCCGATAGTTAGTCACCTTCGCGTCAGCCCGCTCGATGTTTATCAACGACTGGTTGATCATTTTGGTCTCCTCTACGGCCCTGCGGCGCGCCAGCCGTGGTGGCCGGTTATCAGTTCTGATCCTCAGCTCGAAATCATTATCGGGGCGGTATTGGTACAACAGACCCGCTGGGAGACGGTTGAAGACGCGCTGGCGCATCTGTACGAGGCCGGGTTGATTGAGTTAGCGGCTCTGGCTAAGGCCGCGCCTGAATTGGTCGCGACCTTGATCTTTCCATGTGCGTTCTATCGGCAGAAAGCCGGTGGTCTGGTTGCGCTTGCCAATGCGATCCGGGAACGTTATGGTGATGTGGCAACGATGCTTCGACGGCCAACGGCTACTCTGCGCGCCGAGTTGCTAACCTTGCCGCGCATTGGGCAAGAGACGGCAGATGTGATTATGCTTTATGCCGGTCAGCATCCCCTGTTTGTTATCGATGCGTACACCCGTCGTATCTTTGGCCGCCTCATGCCAGATCAATTTCCCTGGGAACGGGCTAGTTATCAGCGCGTTCAACATGTTCTTATGTCATGGTTGCCCATCGACGCGCAATTGTTTGCCGACTTCCATGCTCAACTCAATGAGTTGGCTGTACGTTACTGTTTGAGCCGGCCACGGTGTGATGGACCGCCGGCGCGGCGGGTCTATTCGCGGCAACCGGGCCGGAATAGCTTCCTTGATCGCCACGATGGCTGTCCCCTGCGCCCGGTGTGCGGCTGGTATCAGCAGCATCGGCAATGAGGGTTGTAGCAGACCGTTTCATGAACCTTGCACCATGACCCTTGCTGCGGTTTGTCGGGGCTGATGCACCTTCTCGCTGCGCATGCGGAAGCCATCTGTTGATCGTATTTGTTTCGTGGTGCGGGTGACCGATCTGCTACAGCGTCTCCTCATACCCTGAATCGGGCCACGCTACGAGTGGTGAAAGACCGAACTCCATCAAGTGCTACCGGTATTTTATCGTGTTTCGTTCTTCATCTTGATATTATGGTTTCATCGCCTTCCCCACTGCATATCTTTTTGGTCTTTTTACGATTAGGATTAACGTCATTTGGTGGGCCGGTGGCTCATTTGGGCTATTTTCGGGCTGAACTGGTTGAGCGGCGACGCTGGATTGATGAAGCGACGTATGCCGATCTGATCGCACTCTGCCAGTTTCTGCCGGGGCCGGCCAGTAGTCAGGTAGGCATTGCTATCGGAACGATGTGCGCAGGCGTAATCGGTGGCCTGGCCGCCTGGCTCGGTTTTACTTTGCCATCAGCACTGCTCATGATCGGATTTGGGTACGGTGTAAGCGTGCTTGGTGATCCGGCCAGTGGCTGGTTGCATGGCCTGAAGGTGGTTGTGGTAGCAGTGGTCGCTCAGGCTGTCTGGCAGATGGCACAACGGCTCGCTCCGGATCGATTACGGGCCACTATGGCGATTATTTCCGCCATGATTCTCGTGATCTGGTCAGATGCCCTGGTTCAACTGATCGTGATCGGGTGTGGTGGGTTGCTCGGTTGGCGTTTTCTTGCCGACAACGGAAACAAGAACGCTCATATCACATCACCAATCACACCACGCGCCGGTTTGTTCTTTAGTATCCTCTTTGCCTGCTTGCTGATCGGCTCGTTCCTGATGACCATATTTGCTGTTCATCCAACACTTACCTTGTTAGCAGGCATGGTACGTACCGGTTCGCTGGTATTTGGCGGCGGGCATGTCGTTTTGCCACTCCTTGAACCGGTTGTTGTGGGTTCTGGGGTACTGAGTGGTGAAACGTTTATTGCCGGTTATGGTGCTGCTCAGGCTGTGCCAGGCCCACTGTTGAGTTTTAGCGCGTATATTGGTACCGTGGCGGCTGTACCACCTGGTGGATGGATCGGTGGAATGCTGGCACTTGTCGCAATCTTCCTGCCCTCTTTTTTGCTGGTCTGGGCGGTACTACCCTTTTGGGCTGCACTACGTGCGCGACCAGAAGTTCAGGCCGCGTTGGCCGGTGTTAATGCCGTTGTAGTTGGGATTTTGCTGGCAGCGCTCTACCAGCCGGTGATCACCAGTGCTATTCGTGATCCGGCTGATGTTGCCATCGCGTTAGCTGCGTTTGCAGCCCTGCATCTCTGGCGCGTTCCACCATGGCTGATCGTCTTCGTCTGTGCGCTTGTCGGGGCAATCAGGGGGTAGGACGACTTCCTTATGTCATACAGCAGCGATATGGTCAATCTGACCAGTGCATAATCGCAGCGACAGCAACCTGATCGACCGGTTGCTGTAGCCGTTCAATGGCCGTCCGTAGTCGTGCGATCTGTTCGGCAGATGGAACGGTGCTGCGCTGGTTGAGCCAGCGATTCAGGGCTTCTACGTAGAGCATTGTCAGATCGGTTGGCCCGCTTGCCAGCGGAATCAATTCGGCAAGTGTCGCTTGGAGACGATTGCGCGCTGCCGCCCAATCAATGACATCGGGCATCATCTGGATCGTATCAAGCAGGTGCAGTGCCTGCGTACATATCGTCTGGCGCTCAGACGGTGTGTCCGCAGGTTGGGGGGGCGCCGTCGTTGGTGGCGGCGATGATGGCGATGCTTTAGGTAGTGTTTCCCCGCAGAGCAGAGCCTGTATCCGCTCGAAACCGGCTTTCAGCAACTGCTCCATCTCGCGGCTGTAGTGTAGCCAGGCCCCGATCTGCATGCCAGCCGGATCGGGAATATCACGGTTACGTCCGGCCAGTTCACCCAGCGAAGCGATGGTTGCCTGCGGGTACCGACTACGCAGCACACGCGCAATACCGCTATCTATCGCGATCAGCACATTTGCCGAAGCGGCTAATTCATCGGTCAGTGAACGGGCCAGGTGATTATCCAGCGATAACCCCAACACAGCCAGTGCATCACGAGCCGTTGATTGCAGTGGTTCATCGTCGTGACCGACAACACCGGCCGAAGCAATATCCCACGTTTGACCGTGCTCTTGTGCCAGGCGCCGTAACAGAGCAACGGCGATTGGCGCCCGCCCGGTATCGGCAGCACCTACGATTAAGACCACCGGTGCCGGAGAAGAATGCTGTTCCTGCATACGTGTTCTGTCGCGATTGTTTTATCTGTATACTGCACGCATTGTACCATAAGGAAGCCTATGCTCATTTGACCGATTGCGCGAGTTGTGGTATCTTGCTGCCGTCCCTGTATCGATGAAGATGAGGGAACTTTATATTCGTACACCTCGTTGTGTACGAGAGTGCTCTCCGCAACAGGACCAGGATCGTCCTGTTTCTTGTCGCACCAATGTGCGACGATGTGATTCCGCGTTGAATGGCGTATGTCCCTGACAGGACAACGCCCGGAGGAACAACTGCATGTCGCTGCATTCGACGTGTCGGCGCAGTGCTCTCTTTGTGCTGGGCTGGCTGATCGCCGGAATACTTTCGCTTCTTGTGCAACCGCCTCCCGTTCTTGCCGTGCCCTCGCTCGTCTTACCTACTCTACCCGGCGAACCCTGGCGTATCATCCAAGGCTATGCATGTGGCACCCACAATGGTTGGGATCGCTACTCGCTTGATCTAGCTCAGGTAAATGGGCCAACATATAACGCGCCAATTCGCGCTGCGGCTGCCGGTACACTCTGGCATTGGGAAGCGCGTAGTGGAACGATTATTCTGGCCCACGGGAACAATTTCTTCACGATGTATACCCATCTCAGTCGTCCGGTAACGACCGAGCGCGGGTTTGCTTTTGCGGTTGGTGATCTGGTGGGGTATGCCGGTGATCGAGGTTCACCTGGTATTCCTCATTTGCACTTCACAGCGTTTACAGCAGCCGCTAACGGTTGGAGTCAACGGCAATCGGTACCGCTGCGGTTTGCCGAAGGCTACGATTTACCAGAGATAGGCGGTTGCAATCAGCATGGTGGCAAAATATTAACTGCGATGGCCTTGCAAGACCCGTTAATTACCTTTACCGGTGAAGGACAACCAGGTGGGTGGTACAACGTTGATCATCAGATTGACTTCAGCGTGGCCTGGGGCGGCGGCGGGTTGAGCCAGGCCTGGGATGCTGAACCACCTGCCGATGCGCCAATGTTCCCCGGTGCATTTGATGGCTATGCACGATTGGCCGATATGGGTGAGGGATGGCATACGCTCTATGTGCGGGCGTGGGGACCTGATGGCCGCCAGACGCTGGCAAGCTATGGGCCGATTGGATACGATATTTCACCACCAACGCTCGATGCAGCTCCGGTAGAGCTACGACTTACCCATTTACAGCCGACCAGTGTGACATGGCCAGCAGCGAGTGATGCCCTGTCCGGCGTGGCCGGTTATCGCGTCTATCTCGGGCCAGACCCGGCAGGCGAGAGTGAGTGGTTTGTCACGGAACCAGTATTGACACCGCCGCCGTTAACGGCTGGCGTGTACGTGCTGCGCGTGAAACCGCTTGATAATGCGGGTAATATCGGGACGTGGCAAACCATTGCGACGGTGATCGTTGAGTAATTATAGGCTAGCCCCACCTCCGCTTGTGGGATATGGTGGTGATCATGCCATACGATGCGGGGGTACAGCGCGCTGCGCCCCTACATGGCGTATACGTCATCACAACGACCAGGACCGGTGTGTTCCAGTTATTATGCTCGTCACCACATCGGTTCGGTAGGCGGATTTCAAACCCTTCCTTCACCCGCAGATCACCGGGTTACCACGCTATCGCCGCACAGTCACCGGAGTGCCGACTGGCGCCCAATCGTAGAGCCAGGCGGCTGCCTTAAGCGGTAAGTTGATACAGCCGTGGCTCCGGCGTATACCGGTACCGAATTGATTGTGCCAGTATGTTCCGTGCAAGGCTACGCCGCCAACAATATACATCGCGTGGGGAACATGTGGCACGACCCAGCATTCACTGCCAGCGCAGCCACGCATGGTCTGTTCGCGCACCTTGGCGTAAATGCTGAAGTGCCCTATCGGCGTGTTAAACCCGTCGCGTCCGGTGGAGACGGGGGCGTCAAAGATGATCCGGTCACCTTCAAGGGCATAAAGCCACTGGTCACTAAGATCGACAATGATCTGCTTACCGGTATGGTTGGTCGGTGGTGGTTTGGGGGTTACAGGCTTGCTCACCGGTGTGGAGGTCGGCACAGCGGCAGGTGGTACTGTGGCCGACGGCGACGGAGCGGCAGGGAGTGTGATTTGCGGTTGACCGTTGGCATCGACCGGAATCGCATTGTTTGCCGGAACTGGTCTCAGATCGATGCCACGCAAGCGGGCCAGATCGCGCCCCAGATCACCGATCTGAATTGAATGGGTTGCATTCGTTGCACGTGGATCGATTTCCAACCTGGCACGTTCAAAATATTGAACGAGTCGCAGCGTGCCGCCAACATATTCCCACCGTGGTTCGCTGATCGGTAAGCCAAAAACATCAACGGCGCCATACATCTCCCAGAACGTAAGAAATGGCGCACCGAGAGTATAGCCGGTTTCGGCAAACCAGCGCCGATCAGGTGACTCGCGTGCAGTTTTGGTGGGTGGCGGAAACGATTTCCCCAGTGCAGCAACATACTCAGCGCCGACCCGCCCGCGTAAAATGGCATTGTTATAGGCAGGATGAAGTTCAAGGCGCCCGCGCTCAAAATACTGAACAATCAGATCACCATCACGAAAAGGTGCGCTGATGGGTTGACCAAGAGTCAATGCTCCTTCACTTGACCTCCAGGCGGTCAGAAAACCATACGTGTCGTCAAGGCGCTGACCGGTCGCAACGAAATAGATCGCATTGCTCTGGGCATGCAATGGCATCGCTGCTAACGCCAGCATCATGCCTATTACCCATCCAAGGAATCGCATCATCGCTTTGCTCCATATTAAGACGCGAATCTTGCTTTCATTATACCGCTCACCAATCCTAAATTTAGATTAAAAAAGAGCACCCCTCCACCGCGATGGAGGGGTGCTTCCAATGCACGAATGTCAAATGTTATACTAGGGCCGGACTTTCTTCAACCTTTTCCTGATCGATCTCACGTTGCGAGCGTAAGCGTAACTGATCCTCAAACGTATCGACGATCACGGTATCACCGTCACGGAACTGACCAGAGAGCAAACCTTCAGCCAGTGGATCTTCGATCAGATTCGTAATAACTCGTCGCAAAGGTCGAGCGCCAAAGGCCGGATCATAGCCACGGCGGGCGAGGAACTCGAGCGCATCGGGCTGTACTACCAACTTGATCTGATGCTCATCGAGCTGAGACTGTACGCGCTTGAGCATCAACTGCGTAATCGACTGAATCTCCTCCGTTGTAAGCGGATGGAAGATAATAGTGGCGTCGATCCGGTTAAGAAACTCTGGCCGGAAGAGCATCCTGAGCGACTCCTCCACCTTACGCCGCATATCGTTCTGATCGATTTCGGCAGCATTACTTCCAAACCCGATCCGTGATGCACGTCGGATGTGCTCCGTCCCGACGTTGCTGGTCATAATGATAATCGTGTTGCGGAAGTCCACTCGTCGCCCTTTGCCGTCAGTCAGGTAACCATCTTCAAGCACCTGGAGCAGCAGATTAAAGGCATCGGGATGGGCCTTCTCGATCTCATCGAACAGTACTACGCTATACGGCTTCCGGCGTACTGCATCGGTCAATTGCCCACCTTCACCATAGCCAATATAGCCGGGCGGCGAACCGACCAACCGCGAGGTGGTATGGCGCTCCTGGAACTCCGACATATCGATCTTTATCAGCGCCTCTTCGGTACCGAACATAAACTCAGCTAATGCCTTCGCCAGCTCAGTCTTACCAACACCGGTGGGACCGAGGAAGATGAAGCTCCCAATCGGGCGCTTCGGATCCTTCAAACCGGCGCGAGCACGGCGTACCGCTTTCGAGATAGTCACAATAGCCTCGTGCTGACCGACAATGCGGCTGTGGAGGAATTCCTCCATGTGCATCAGGCGCTGCGTCTCGTTACCGGTCAGGCGGGTCACCGGCACACCGGTCCACATCCCAACAACCTCAGCGATGTCCTCTTCGGTAACGTATGGCCGCTCGTAACGTTCATTGCTGCGGGTGCCCAGTTCGGCTTCGATCTCCTGAATGCGCATGAGCATCCGCTCTTCGCGCTCTTTCAGGTCGTTAGCCAGTTCATACTGTTGATCCTCAAGCGCTGCTTCACGTTCTTTCCGTAACGCTTCTAGGCCGCGCAGGGCATCGCGCAGCCGCGGCGGGGTAGCCGAGCGGTACATCCGAACCCGCGAAGCCGCCTCATCAATCAAGTCAATCGCCTTATCGGGCAGTTGCCGGTCTGGAACATAGCGTGCCGACAACACGGCCGCCGCTCGAATTGCCTCTTCGCTGATCTGTAACTGATGGAAGTCTTCGTAGCGCGACTTGATACCGCGCAATATCTGAATCGTATCTTCAATCGATGGTTCTTCGACCATCACCGGCTGGAAGCGGCGTTCCAGAGCAGCATCGCGCTCGATATACTTGCGATACTCATCGAGCGTTGTTGCACCGATCGTCTGCAACTCACCACGTGACAAGGCCGGCTTGAGAATATTAGCCGCATCAAGCGTACCCTCTGCGCCACCGGCGCCAATAATCGTGTGGAACTCATCGATGAAGAGGATGCAGCGCGACTCCTTAATCTCGTCGATCACCCGCTTCAGACGTTCTTCAAACTGACCACGATACTTGGTACCGGCAACCAGTGCACCCATATCGAGCGTCACCACGCGCTTGCCCTTGATACTGTCGGGCACATCACCCTGCACAATGCGCTGCGCCAATCCCTCAACAATTGCCGTCTTACCCACACCAGGTTCGCCAATCAGCGCCGGGTTATTCTTGGTGCGGCGCGAGAGAATCTGGATGACGCGCTCGATTTCATGTTGGCGACCGATAATCGGGTCAAGGCGACCCTGCTCGGCCATTTCAGTCAAGTCGGTACCAAGCGCATCAAGATACGGTGTCTTCGATTGACGCTGGGTTGTGGTTGTGCCAGGCGCTGTCCGTGTTTCGCCGGTTGTACCGGTCGTACCATGACGGAGTACGCGCATCACTTGGTTCCGCACCTGTTCGAGTGATACGCCCAGAATGTCGAGGACGCCGGTTGCCACGCCTTCACCATTGCGCACCAGACCAAGCAGCAGATGCTCGGTGCCGATATAGTGGTGGTTGAGGCGATTTGCCTCTTCGATAGCGTATTTAATCACCTTTTGCGCACGGGCGGTCAATTCTTGGTCGGTGACCATGGTGCTTTCACCAGAACCGACGATAAACTCAACCGCACTGCGTGCTTGCGGGAGCTTCACCCCTAGCTCGTCGAGCACGCGAGCTGCGATACCTTCGCTCTCGCGAATCAGACCGAGCAGAATATGCTCGGTACCGATATATGGATGATTGAATGCACGTGCCTCTTCGGCTGCCAGTTGCAACACTTGCTTGGCACGTTTGGTGAATTTGCTGTACAGGTCAGACATACGATTCTCCACTCGTTCAATTGGAGGAAACGGCTACATATTGCTCAACAAACCGGGGATAGTAACCATAGTTATAGTTATTGCGATACTCCTGACCATCCACGAGCGCCATCGTGGTTGGTCAGCCACCACCACTAGTCAGCCTCCTCCGCTTGCTCACTACTCTCGGTCGGCTCGTGGTGGAGACGGAGACTCAAGCCGATGCGTTTACGGGCTGGATCAATCCGAATAATTCGCGCCTGCACCACTTGACCTTCACTTAACACCTCGCGCGGATGCTGAATCCGCTCGTCGCCAATTTCTGAAATATGGATCAACCCCTCTACCCCATCTTCAATACGGGCAAAGGCGCCGAACGATGCCAGTTGGGTAATCGTTCCTTCAACAATCTGGCCTAACTGGTACCGTTCAGCCACTTTCGTCCACGGTTCGCTCTGGGTGCGTTTAATCGAAAGTGCGATCCGTTTGCGTTCATGGTCGATGCTAAGGATCGAGACTTTTACCTTATCACCGACCTTCAATATATCGCCGGGATGTTTGACCCGCGACCACGAAATTTCCGATAGATGGACTAACCCATCAGCACCACCGATATCGACGAAGACGCCGAAATCGCAAATAGATGAGACGACCCCTTCACGGATGTCACCCTCGCGCAGGGAATTAAGTAACTCATCCTTCTTGCTCTCACGTGTTTCGGCCAGTGCCTGCCGCTCAGAAAGGATGAGACGGTTCCGATTGCGATTAATCTCAATCACTTTCAGCGGCAGTTCCACATTCACCAGCCGCGCCATCTCAGATTGCTTTTGTGCCTCTGAGCTACGGCTGATACTCGACACCTGTGATGCCGGAACAAAGCCGCGTACACCGTCGAGATCGACGAGCAAACCACCCTTGTTATAGTTTTTGACGCGAGCGTAGATAATCTCTCCCCGTTCGTAGCGTTCTTGCAGTACACGCCAGCTCTTTTCTTGACGAGCTTTATCAATCGAGAGAATAGCTCGTCCCTCTTTATCTTCTGACTGTACCACAAAGACCAAAATAGGATCACCCACCTTAAGGGCCGCTCGCTCCTCCTCACTGAGGGTTTGCATTTCGCGGCTTGGGATTACCCCTTCGGCCTTAGCGCCAATATCGACCAGGATTTCATCGCGATCAATGCGCATGATTCGCCCATCAACCGTGTCGCCGTGTTTGAGATTACGATAGGCGTGCGTTGGATCACGCATGATGACTTCCATCAGCGCCTGATCGCCACGGTCGAGCAGGTCGTTCAGATCGGGTTTGTGTATGCCTTTGTTTTCGTTTTGGTTGACATGATTAAGCTCTTCCATGAGAAATCCCTGCGCAGAAGCAGCAGCGCGCTATTCGACGGGGCTTGGTCGGAGCGATTCGTAAAGATATTATACGTCGGGCTGATGTAAAACGCAAGGTTTCAGGATACTGTGTTGGGAGTTTTCAGAGGTTTCGAGGACGGCTGGTACTCTCACCTTCCCCCCAGCCCCCTTCCTCTCCCCTTGTGGGAGAGGAAGGGGGAGGTGGTTCATCTCTTTCTGCCCAGCTTGCCCGCAAGGGGTGAGGAAGAGGGGAGTTTGCAGTGGGGAGAGTCGTTCCTGGTTTACCAAACCTGCCTAAATCGCAAGTCTGGCTGGCTGCCTTTCTTCAGCCGAATTTTCACAGTTCATCCAGGATTGCCCCGTTTGGGGTCTTACATCCTGTCCCTGTGCATTTAAAGTCTCCGTGAACCCACTCCGGTGACTAATCATTTTGAACGCTGCCGCTTCAATGTTACGAGCAGCGTTCAAGTCCCTATTAGCGGTATACCCGCACTCGCAGACAAACATACGATCGCCCAGCGTTAGATCATCTTTGACAGCGCCACAGTTTGAACATAGACGGCTGGAAGGAAAGAACCGATCAATAGCAACTACCTGTCCGCCATACCATTCGGTTTTGTAAGTTAGTTGCCGTCGAATCTCCCCAAAACCAGCATCCGCGATAGACAAGGCCAGGCGATGGTTTCTCAACATCCCCCTCACGTTTAGGTCTTCCATACCTACGACTTGATAGGTTTGAGCAATCCTTGTGGTCATCTTATGCTGATAGTCCAGCCGACGATTGGCCACGCGCCGGTGCAATTTTGCCAACTTCCATTTGGTGCGTTGCCAACGACCACCACCCTGTTGACGACGAGACAACTCACGATTGAGCCTCTTGACCTTACGTAACTCAGACTGCAACAGTTTTTGGTTTTCAAACTGCGTGCCATCCGAGAGTATCGCCAAGGTCTTGACACCCAAATCCACTCCAACTGATTCCCGTGGATGTTCGTGTTTTGGCTTCTCAACCTCAACATTGATAGTAGCGTACCAGTGATCTATATCCTCAGAGATTGTAACTGACACAATTTTGCCATCGAACCTCAGAGTTTCGGCCATATTGATTGGCGTGTCTAGTCGTTCCAACTTAAGCCAGTGACCATCAACCTTGACTCGTGTCCCGTCCATTCTGAACGACCGTTTTGACCGTTTCCTGCTTTTGAAGCTGGGGTAGCCCTTCTTTGCGTCACCGTTCTTGCAACGGCGAAAGAAGTTCTTGAGCGCGGCATCGAGATTGCGAAAGCCGGTATCTACAGCACATTTGGAGACATTCAGAGTCCAGGGGAACTGCTCACGCCTGACAGCGTTGAACTGCTGCTTAAGAAGATAGGCTGATGGCCTGCCGCCTTCCTCGCGTTGGCGTTTCCATTCAGACAGCCCCCAATTGAAGCAAAACCTTGCTACGCCACAGGCTTGACGGAGATATTGTTCCTGCTCTGACGTTGGGTTCAACCTAATCTTATGCGCTCTCTGCATCAGCGTTCTCTTTCCGCTTGCGTCCACCGCGTTTTCCATAAATCCTGCTGCTGAAACGCACGATGATGGTCAAGATGTCTTCAACCAATTCCTCGTGTTCGTCTTTGCTCTCTTCTCGTTCAAGCACCTCAACAGTGCAACCAACGCCTTTGAAGAACCGCTCAATGGTGCGGAAACCAAAACGGGTAAGACGATCCCGATGCTCTACTACAACTCGCCTGACTTCACCCTTGCAAGCAGCATCTATGATCCTAAAGAACTGGCGGCGGTTGTCGTTTAGACCAGAAGCAATCTCTGAGCAATCCAGAACAATGCGATAACCGCGCTCCCCACAGGCTTCAACCAGCCGCTCGTGCTGGCGAGCCAGGTTCTCTGCTTACTTCTGTGTGAAACATCGAGAGGAGATCGCAACATCCTTATCTGTAACAGTTACACCATCAGAAACGGACAGGAGGGCCTCGATTTCCGCGCTATCATACCGCCGATGTCCACCAACGGTGCGATGGTCAGTTAGCTTTCCGTCCCTGAGCCACCGATGTAAGGTAGTCTTAGAGAGCCGATACTTTTGCTCGACTTCCGATTGTCTTAACAGCATCAGCCATTACCTCGTTTAGCCAGGTTTCATAGTCCTGTTTGTCTGGTACAGATTCAAATGGTGGGTCAACCTCAATCCGTTCACCGTTGACCACCACGTAATCCTCACCAATTTCGTCTATAGTATAGTGCATTTCTCACCTCTTCTCAAATGGTATGGGTAGGTTTATAGCGGTATGGTCAGTTATTAAGGAAAAGTCGTTCCTCCCATCATCTCTGTGTTTTCTATGTCCGGATATGATTGACTCATCAATAAGGTACAGCCCGTGCTTATTCAACACGCTGGTGTGCAAAGATGTCGTTCACTGCCAGGGTGTAACCACGGTTAGTAGTAGACGAACGAACTGCGGTAAGAGGAAGTTGGCCGGTACTTCGGAGATGAAAATAGGCCTCTTCATTACAGGTGATCATACCGGGGAGGGTTTGGTGGGTCAGGATTGTAGCCTGATCAAGAGCTTCACCACTGACGTAGAGGCCGATGATTGGAACAAGGCCTACGCGCCCGATGCCACTGCATAGTGTGAACGGTGGTAGTGGCAGACCACTGGTGTGAGCGGCAGCAACCGCCTCATCGATGAGGGCTAGCGCACGCTGGATCGGATCGGGGTCGGGGTGCAGAGCGCCAAAGATGAGCAGAAGATGATCGCCACGCCAATCGATGAGCGCTTGCTGATTACCAATCTGCTCTTTGATTAGAGCAATACGAGCACGAACTTCATCGAGCGGGTCAATAATCGCCAGTCGACCGACGCTCAGCACAGCTATTCGAGCGACAGTACCAGCAAGCGGTGGGTTGATGGTGATCGGGTTGAGCTGACGGAGGGCCGGTTGGGTTAGCTGGAGACGTTGCAAATGTTGTTCGGTACGCCATTGCTGTAAGAAGCGGTTAAGGGTATAACAAAACTCACCCCAGATGCCTACTCCCACTTCTAATTTGGCATCGAATGGGTTATCACGAAGATGCTCGATAAGTATGCGCATCGAGTGTAAGAGACGGTAGTGCTCGCCAAACAGAAGCAGGAGGCAACCTGCTAGCAGCACTATGGTAAGGGTGAGATCGATAAACATGCTGACCACGGCAAGTACGCTTAATCCGATGATGAACCATCCGGTTCGATCAGAAACAATCCAACGCATAGGTACGCCTCGCAGATGCCGTTTTTTTATTGGCGCTCGCAGCGTACCATGCAGATTGAAATATGTATATCGCACGTAGATTACAGATTGGCGAATCTGCGCTTACGGTGCGTATCGTACTATCTCAGCGGTGTGGCGTGTGATCAGCCCGTCGGCTACCAGCATATCGAGGTGGGCAATAGTTTCGGCAATCGCAAAGCGTGCCTCATGAGGAGTAAATCGCTCGACGTCGAAGACACGTTGAGCTACTGCAAAGGCTGTCTCAGCGCCGGCCTGGACAGCCTGCAACATCGCAGCTAACCGTTCTTGATGGTGTTGCTGCAATTCAGCAATGCGTGTTTTCCAGTCGGTGATTGGTTTTCCATGACCGGGGAGCGCCAGCCTGACACTCAGTGTAGAAAGTTCGGCTAGTGAAGCCAGATATTTACGCAGGGGGTCTGGTTCACTTTCTGGCCAGACACCGATATGGGGTGAAATTTTGAGCAGTACCTGATCACCGACCAGCGCCAGTTGTTCATCTGGTGCGTAGAAGATCAGTTGACCATCGCTATGACCAGGAGCATGGATGGCGATGAACGATCGCCCCCCTATCATCAAGCGACTGCCTGGTGGTAACGGTGTCAACGGTGGATGAGGTCGAGTGGCAGAGCGTAGTGTAGCGATGGCGCCTACAACTTGCTTAACCAGATCGGATGGCATACCGTGACGCAGAAAATGGTGTAAACTGGGATCGTCGTGATCGGCGCGATGGATCCACACTTCCTCGGCCAACTCAATTTCGCGGGGCGAGAGGAAGACGGTGGCGCCAGAACGCTGGTGCAACCAGCCGGCCATCCCGAAGTGATCGGGGTGAAAATGGGTTAGGATGATGGTATGAATATGTTGCGGGTTGATGTTCAATGCCGCGAGACACTCTTGCCAGGCAGCTTCGACAGCCGGTGTGTGTAACCCTGCGTCAACGATAGTCCATCCCTGTTCATCACGGAGCAGGTAGACATTCACATGGTTGAGAGCGAAGGGTAAGGGAAGGTGTAGTTGATAGATGTTTGGTACTATTTCGGTGAGCATAACTGAGTCCTGTTGCATGACGCGGCGCGTTGGCTATGTACTATCTGCATTATAATACGACGAGAACCAGACAAGGCGATATTTGACGTATGAAAAATCTTGATTCATCCGAAACTCCTAAACCATCAACCTGGCAATTGCCGGTCATTATCGGTAGTATCGTCATTCTAGCTGGTCTACTGGCCTTCGTAGTTACCAGTACCGGTAACCGATCAGTATCGGCAGTTACGCCAACAAGTGTCCCGACAGTCGAAACTGCCGCCGGACACGGTGATTTGACCAATAGTCCACCCGCACCAACAATTTCTGTCGACGAGGCATATCAGCGCTGGCAGGCTGGGCAGGTTATTTTTGTCGATATGCGATCCGGTGAAGCGTATCGGGCTGCACATCTGCCAGGTGCACTGAGTCTGGCAACGCCTGAACTCAATCAACGACTGGCAGCACTGCCGGCGGACGGCTTGATCGTTACCTACGGTGATGCCAATCAACCAACTGCCGGGCAGCGGGGTGCGCAGATCTTTCGTGATCTTGGTTACGGATCAGTGGCAGCGCTCGACGGTGGTATTGAAGCGTGGCAGGCAGCCAACCTGCCGGTGGAGCGACCATGATTGATCTACATATTCACACTAACGCCACTCCCCATCACGCCACCTGGACACCTGTGGCGCTGGCGGCAGCAGCGGCTGCACGTGGTTTGACAATGATCGCTGTGACCGATCACAATACGACGGCGAATGTGATCACGACCGTGATGGTAGGTATGCACTACGGTGTACGAGTTATCAGTGGGGTTGAAATCGATAGTGCTTTCAACGGTAAATTGTGGCATACACTGGTCTATGCAGTTGATCCAGAATCGCCCCTGATCCTCGATCTCTGTGCAGAAGTCGTTCAGCGAAATGCGGCTGACGCGGCCCAGTTACGACGTGATCTTGTCGCCGCCGGTTTTGTCTTACCCGGCCTCAGTGATCGTGTTCGACCGCCAACGGTAGCTGATGTTGCGTCGGTGCTGGCTCGCCATAACCAACTCCCTGATCGTGTGCCTAGTGAAGGAGACGAAGAGGCCGGGATGCGCTTTATCCTGACCCACTTTGCTGCCGCATATCGACCATTGAGTGTCCACGAGATCATCGGTGTGGCGCATGATCTGGGTGGTCTGGCTGTGCTGGCTCATCCAGGGCGAGAAAAAGGAATCTATGCAATTCCGGCGAGTGATGAGGATATAGCAGCGATGGCTGCAATTGGTCTGGACGGTATTGAGGTCTACTATCCAACCCATGATGCAGCCACTCGTGAGCGACTGCTGGCCGCGGCAAAGCGTCATCATCTGCTCATCTCTGGCGGCAGCGATTCCCATCATCCGCATCAAGACCTGGCAACCTGGTCGGCAGCAGATTTGACCATCGTCTCACGACTTTGAGGTAATGCCACGTATGAGTCAGCACAATGATCATCTGGACTGGCGGGCCGCGTATGATTACATCCCAAGATGGCATCGTAGTGAAATTGAGCATCTGGTTGCAGCTTACGGCTCGCCCCGCTATCGTCATATCCATCTCGATGATGGTTGCTTCGATCCATTGATGAAGACCGATCGGATCGGTGAAGTAGGGATGGTCATCCGCCGTCCCGATGGAACGCTGATTACAGCACGCAAGACGTATTACCCGCCTGGTATTTTTCGTCTCCTGACCGGAGGAATCGGTCATAACGAGCGTATCATAGAGGCGCTCAACCGTGAGGTGATCGAAGAGACCAGTCTCACGGTACGGATCAATCGGTTTTTGAGCATTATCACCTACCAGTTCGATACCCCAGCACCTCGTTTCTTCGTCAGCTATGTCTTCTTGCTCGATGAATTAGCCGGTACCCTTCAAGCTGCCGATCCAGCCGAACAAGTCGCCGAATTTCGGTCAGTCTTGCCGACTGAATTGCCGCTGCTAGCAGCTCAACTGCGTCAATTAGCCGATCAGTCTGATGCAGCGATCAATGGCAAATGGTCAAGTTGGGGTCGATTTCGGGCTGTCATGCACGAAGAGTGTGCTACGGCGCTAATCGTATAGCATGCGGTGGCAACGTCGCTGTCGCGGGCAGGGTTGTCATTCTATCACCAACGGAACCCTCCCCCTTGTGTGGCAGGCTGGTGTGTGCTTCGGTAAGGCTGTTCAGCATTCTCAGCTTCGGGTTCTACGCGATGACCGGCCGGTTCGACAA
>Ga0308415_1000233_pt1 | contig 24144 bp, 26 predicted proteins | sample HotsprSampleOS55_FD_203465 | JGI IMG/M metagenome (GOLD analysis project Ga0308415, IMG submission 203465) | Hot spring phototrophic mat microbial communities from Octopus Spring, Yellowstone National Park, Wyoming, United States - 20090730_OS55 ... | reverse complement strand
GGCAGGCGGCGTTCCGGGCGATCCGAGCGCTGGACCCGGGGGCGAAGGTGGTGCTGATGAGCGGCTACACGGAGCAGGATGCCGCCGAGCAGTTCGGCGAGGGCGGGCTCGCCGGGTTCCTGCAGAAGCCGTATGAGCTGCGGGGGTTGCAGGAGCTGGTGCGGCGGGTGGCGGGGGATTCGACGCCCTAGAACATCTGTACGTTATACTGCCGGCGTGACCGAGGAACGGCTGGTGGCGCCGCAGGCACAGGCCGAGGACGCGGAGCTGGAGCGTTCGCTGCGGCCGCGGCGGCTCGAGGAGTTCCCGGGGCAGGAGCGGACGAAGCGGAACCTTGCGATCGCAATCGCGGCGGCGAAGCAGCGGGGGGAGCCGCTCGATCACGTGCTGCTGTACGGGCCGCCGGGGCTGGGGAAGACGACGCTGGCCAACATCATCGCGCACGAGATGGGGGTTTCGATCCGGACGACGAGCGGGCCGGCGTTCGAGCGGCCGGGCGACCTTGCGGCGGTGCTGACGAACCTGAAAGAGGGCGACATCCTCTTCGTCGACGAGATTCACCGGCTTTCGAGCGCGGTGGAGGAGATCCTCTACCCGGCGATGGAGGATTTCGCGCTCGACCTCGTCATCGGGAAAGGGGCCGGGGCGCGGTCGGTGCGGCTGGCGATGCCGCGGTTCACGCTGATCGGTGCGACGACGCGGTATGCGATGGTGAGCGCGCCGCTGCGGGACCGGTTCGGCTCGGTGTACCGGCTCGATTTCTACGAGCCGGAGACGCTGGCGCTCATCCTGCGGCGGTCGGCGTCGATTCTCGGGGTGGCGCTGCCGGATGATGCGGCGATGGAGATCGCCCGGCGCTCGCGGGGGACGCCGCGGATTGCGAACCGGCTGCTGCGGCGGGTGCGGGACTTCGCGGCAGTACGGAACGGCGGCGCGGTGACGGTGGAGGCGGCGCGCGAAGCGCTGGCGATGCTGGAGGTTGACGAACTGGGGCTGGACGAATCGGACCGGGCGGTGCTGCGGGCGGTGGTCGAGAAGTTCAACGGGGGGCCGGTCGGGCTGGAGACGATTGCAGCGGCGATTTCGGAGGAGGCGGACACGATCATGGACGTGTACGAGCCGTTCCTCCTGAAGTGCGGTTTCCTGAACCGGACGCCGCGGGGGCGGGTGGCGACGGAGGCGGCGTACCGCCACCTTGGGCTGGAGCCGCCGCGGGACCGCCCTGCGCAGGCCGCGCTGTGGGACGGCGCCGGGGCGTCCTGAGGCGGCTGGTGGTGGCGCCGCGGGCGGGGGCGGTGACGAAAGACGCGGAGGCCCGGCACGGCGTGCCGGGCCTCCGGAGCAGGGGGAACAAAGGGGGCTCAGGCGGGTGCAGGAGCTTCCTGGGTGAGAACGGCTTCGTAGACGGAGAGGCGGGGCGGGGCGGCCAAGACGCCGCTCATGGGCGCCTGGCCATGGGCGGCCCGAAAGGCTTCCGAACGGGTCCAGGCTTCGAAAGCTGCGCGGGACTCCCAGGTTGAGTGGGAGATGTACTCGCCCGGGTCATCGCCCTTGAGCAGGGCGAAGCGGAGGAAGCCGGGAACGGACTCGAGGAAGGACTCACGATTGCGCCAGGCTGCCTCGAAGTCAGCCTCGCGGCCGGGGTTGATGGCGAAGCGGTTCATTGCGACGAACATGGTTCCTCCGGAGCCTGATGGTTCAGCGCTGACGGTCGCAAAGGACTGCCAACGCTGGTTACGATGTTAGGCCGATCACTTGTAATTAGTCAAAGCTAATGCTAGATCTTGGGATCATCCCACGTTTGGGATCAGGAGGTGTGACATGGGGCCACGTTACGGGTTCCGCTGGATGGTCCTGACCGGGCTTGCCGCCATCCTGGCGGCAACGGCCGCAACCGCCTGCGGCGGCGACGATGACGACGATGCGGGGGCGGGCGCAACTTCTCCCGCTGCAACGGTAACGCCGGTACAGGGCACCTCGACGCCGGTGCCGACTCCGACGCCAGCGACTGCAGCAGAATCCCGGCCCGTTCTACCGGCGAAGGTAAAGGACAAGGACGGGAAGGAGATTACCGTCTCCGACATCAGCCGGGTGGTGGTGCTGAACGGCGACCTGACCGAAGTGGTTTACGCGCTCGGCCTCGGCGAGAACGTCGTAGGAGTTGACACCTCGGCAACGTACCCGCCGGAGGCGCGGCAAAAGCCGAAGATTGGCTATCAGCGGTCGCTGAATGCGGAGGGAATTCTGAGTCTTCAGCCTACCGTGATTATCGGGAGCGAGCTTGCGGGACCGCCGGCCGTCATTGAGCAGATCAGGTCGGCGGGGGTGCCGGTGGTGCTGTTCAAGACGGTGTCGTCGCTCGACGACATCCAGCGCAAGATTACGGACGTCGCGACAGCGCTGGGCGTTCCGAACCGCGGCAGGCTGCTGGCGGAGCAGACGAAGGCGGAGATTGACCAGGCGCTCGCACTCGCAGCGAAGGCGACGAGCAAGCCGCGGGTGGCGTTCCTTTACCTGCGGGGTTCGACGGTTCAAACGATGGCGGGCAAAGGTTCAGGAGCCGACATATTGATTACGGCGGCAGGGGGCGTCGACGCTGGTGCCGAGGCAGGTATCATCGGGAGCAAACCGCTGACTCCGGAGGCACTGGTGACGGCGGCACCGGATGTAATCCTGGTGCTCACGGCCGGATTGCAGTCAGTTGGCGGGGTGGACGGCCTGCTGCAAATCCCGGGCATTGCCCAGACGCCGGCGGGCAAGACGCGGCGGGTGGTGGATTTCGATGACCAGTACCTGCTGGGTATGGGACCGCGTGCCGGAAAGGCGCTGATGGAGCTGGTGAAGGCGCTGCACCCGGAATTGAAGGAATAGCCGGGAGCTGCAGCTGTCGGTAGCGCCGTGGCGGCCGGCCTGTCCTGTGTGAGATGCGCGGGCAGGCCGGCGCAAGGTGACAGGAGGCCAACGTTGACGATTGCGGTCGATGTTCTCTTTCGGCGTGCGGGGCATGCGCGTGCGCGTCTTCGCCCGGCTGCCATCCCGACCCTGATGCTGTTGCTCGGCGGAGCCGTGCTCCTGAACCTGGTAATCGGCGCGGTGCGTGTGCCGCCTGCGGCAGTGCTGGGGATCCTGCTGGACCATGGAGGGGTTTCGACGGGGCTGGAGTTCACGCGACAGCAGGAGGCCGTGGTGTGGAACATCCGGGTACCCCGGGTGCTGCTGGCGCTGGTGGTGGGTGCCGGCCTCGGGACTGCGGGGTGCGCGCTGCAGGGGGTCTTTCGGAACCCGCTGGCAGACCCGGGGATCATCGGTGTTTCGAGCGGGGCGGCGCTCGGCGCGGTGGGGCTGATCATCCTGGGTGTCAGCCCGCTGGGGCAGTGGTCCATTCCCGCCGCCGCGTTTGCCGGCGGGCTCGTGCTGACGCTGATGGTCTACGCGCTGTCGCGACGCGATGGGCGGACCGAGGTGGTGACGCTGGTACTGACCGGGGTGGCGTTGAATGCCATCGCGGGCGGGCTGATCGGCTTCGCGCTCTTTTACGCGACGGATGCGCAGCTTCGGAACGTGGTGTTCTGGCAGCTGGGGAGTGTGGGCGGAGCGACCTGGCCGAATGTGAGGCCGGCAGTGCTGGCTGCGGTTGTCGCCATTGTGCCGCTGATGCGGTACGGACACCGCCTCAACCTGCTGGCGCTTGGGGAGCGGGAGGCATATCACCTCGGGGTGGACACGGAGCAGCTGCGGCTCCAGGTGATCGCGCTGGCGGCGCTTGCGACAGCAGCGGCGGTGTCATTTGCGGGGGTCATCGGCTTTGTTGGGCTGGTGGTGCCGCACATGCTGCGGCTCATGCTCGGCCCGGATCATCGAACGCTGCTGCCGGCATCGGCGCTGCTCGGTGCGGCGGTGATTGCGGTGGCCGACCTTCTGGCCCGGACAATAGTGGCGCCGGCCGAGATGCCGCTCGGCGTGGTGACGGCGCTGGCGGGAGGCCCTTACTTCCTCTGGCTGATTCACCGCACGCGGCGCGCGCAGGGAGGCTGGGGATGAAGCTCGAGGCGCGGGCGGTGAGCTACCGCGTTGGGCCGTTCGAGCTGGTGCGTCGCGCAGAGGTAACGGTGGAGCCGGGCGAGTTTGTCGCGGTGGTCGGCGCGAACGGAGCCGGGAAGTCGACGCTGGTCAGGCTGCTAGCGGGCGATCTGCAGCCAACGGAGGGAACCATTCTGCTGGCGGGGAAGCCGCTGGACCGATACCGCGCGCGAGAGCTGGCCCGAATGCGGTCGGTTCTGCCGCAGCAGTCGCGAATCGATTTTTCGTTCACTGTACGGCAGGTGGTAGAGATGGGCCGGAGCCCGTATCTGGGGCGCGGCACGACACCGGGAGAGCATGAAGCAGCCGTGGCCCGGGCGATGGCGGCGGCCGATATCGAGCGGCTGGCCGGCCGGGCGTATCCGGGGCTCTCGGGGGGCGAACAGGCGCGGACGTGCCTGGCGCGCGTGCTGGCCCAGGATACGCCGGTGGTGTTGCTCGACGAGCCGACGGCGGCGCTGGACATCCGGCATCAGCACCAGGTGCTGAGCGTGGTCCGCGGACTGGCAGAGCGGGGTAAGGCGGTGCTGGCGGTGCTGCACGACCTCAATCTCGCAGCGGCATATGCGACGAGGGTGGTTGCGCTGCACCGGGGCGCAGTCGCCGCGGCGGGGCCGCCCGCGGAGGTGCTCACGGCCGAGGTGCTCAGCCGAATCTATGAGCATCCCGTCGACGTACTCCGTGTCGGCGAGCCGCCGCGGCTGGTGGTGGCGCCGCGGGCGGGGGCGGTGACGGCAGGGTTCGGCCAGAGCGGGTAGAGTGACCGGGACATCACGCGTTTCGGAGACGGTTCGATGCCCTGGGTTGTGAGTGTGTTCCTCGCGGTGATTCTCTGCGGGGCGGTGTTTGTGGTCGGGCGGGCGGCACGCGGTGCGGCGGCGCCGGGCACGCCCGAGCGGATTCGCGGCGGAATCATCATGGGCGCCGCAGCTGCCGTGTTCGTCGCCTGGGTCGGGGTGCATACGGCGCTCCGCTCGGTGAAGCCGATTGAGGCCGGGCACGTGGGGGTGGTGTACCAGTTCGGTGAGATTGTGGGACAGAAGCCGGAGGGGCTGCAGTTCATCTGGCCGTGGCAGGACCTGCGCATCGAGAGCGTGCAGGTGCAGCGGTACCGGTTCGAGAACATCACGGCGTTTTCGCAGGAGACCCAGGACGTCTTCTTCATCGCGACGCTGAACTACTCGGTGTCGCCGTCGGCGGTGCAGACGCTCTACCGGACGGTGGGCCCGCGCTGGTTCGACCGGCTGATTGAACCGCGGGTGCTGAACTTCTTCAAAGAGGAGACGGTGAAGTACCAGACGGTGGACGTCGGCCCGAACCGGGAGAAGATCCGGTCGGCGGTGCGGGCGCGGCTGAGCCAGGAGCTGGCGCCGTTTTCGATCGAAATTAACGACCTGCTGATCGACAATATCGAGTTCAGCGCGGAGTTCAAGGCGGCGATTGAGCAGAAGCAGATTGCGACGCAGGATGCGCTGCGGGAGCAGGAGCGGGTGCGGCAGCGGCAGTTCGAGGCGCAGCAGCAGATCGAGCTGGCCCGGGGCGAGGCGGAGTCGATCCGGGTGCGGGCCGAGGGCCAGGCGGAGGCGAACCGGCTGCTCGCGCAGTCGCTGACGCCGGAGGTGATCCAGTTCCAGGCGCTGCAGAAGCTGGGCGATAACATCCAGATTGCGCTGCTGCCGGCCGGGCAGGGGATCATCATCGACCCGGCGACGCTGCTGGGACAGAACCCCGGGAATCGGTAGCCGGGGCGCGGGGGCAGAGGGAGCTGGTAGGCTGGCGGGATGCCTGAGGCGCCTGTCGGCCGCAACCTCCGCCTGCTCGGGGCGTTCTGGTTCCTGCGGGAGTTTCAGCTGTGGATCCCGGTCTGGATTGTCTACCTGACCTTCGAGCGGGGGTTTTCGTTCACGCAGATCACGGCTGCCGAGAGCCTGTACCTTGTCGGGGTCCTTGCGCTGGAAGTGCCGACCGGGGCGATTGCGGACCGGTTCGGGCGGCGGGTGTCGCTGGGGCTGGGGGCGATCAGCCTGGCGTCCTCGGTGACGATTTTCGCGTTCACGACGTCGCCGGCGGTGCTGTTCGCGTCGTTCGCGTGGTGGGCCGTCGCGACGACGCTGATGTCGGGGGCGGATATGGCCCTGCTGTACGACACGCTGAAGGCGGCCGGGCAGGAGCATCGGTACGGACGGGCTGCCGGGCGCGGGCAGGCGGTGTCGTGGGCGGGGGCGGGGCTGGCGACGCTGTTCGGCGGGCCGGTGGCCGCGGTCCTCGATATCCGGGCGACGATCCTGATTGGGGCGGCCACGTGCCTGGCGGCGGCGGCGATCGCGTTCGCACTCTGGGAACCGCCCCGGGCGGCAGCGACGCACGAGGGCGGTGTCCGCGGGTACCTCGGCACGATCGGCCGGGCGTTCCGGGAGGCGTGGGGCACCAGGGCGATCCGGTACGTGGTGCTGCTGTTCGGCGTGGCCGTCGCCGGGATTGAGACGGTGCACTACCTGGTCCAGCCGTACCTCGTGGAGAACGGGGTCGAGGTCGGCGCGGCGTTCTCGCTGCTGCAGGTCCCGCTGTTCGCGGCGGGGATGGCCGGCGCGCTGGCTGCGGGGCGGGTGGAGCGGCTGGCAGGGCCAATCGGTGCGGTGCTCGCGCTCGGCGCGGGTGGCGCGGTGCTGCTGGGGATGCTGGCGCTCTCCCCGACCCTGTGGCTGTACGGAGCCCTGCCCGCGCTGATGGCGCTCAATTCGTGCGCGTACCCGCTGCTGACCGGCGCGATCAACCGGCAGGTGGGGTCGGAGCGGCGAGCGACGGTGCTCTCGATCGGGAGCGTGAGCCTGAGCATCGGGATGGCGGTGCTGGCGCCGGCGATCGGGTTTGCCGTCGACACGTGGGGCGTGGGCGCGGCCTTCGGGGTGGGCGCGGCGGCAGCGGCGGCGGGCACGCTGGCGTTCGGCGGGCCGGCGCTGGCGGCGTGGAGGTCGCGTGCGCCGGACGCCGGGCTGGCGGCGGAGCCGGGAGCGGCCGGCGGACCGTAAGGCTCCTGCGGGCGACAATACCGGCTGCCCCTCAGAACGACGTTTCGGTACGGAAAGGCGGTGGCCGATGGCCGGTTTGTTCGACATTTCCGGGAAGGTGGCGCTCGTCACGGGCGGGTCGCGCGGGATCGGGCTGATGATTGCGCGCGGCTTCGTGGAGGCGGGCGCGAAGACCTACATTTCGTCGCGCAAGGCGGACGTGTGCGAGGAGGTGGCCGCGGAGCTTTCGAAGACGGGGACGTGCATCGCCATCCCGGCGGACCTGGGGACGGAGGCAGGCTGCCGATACCTCGCGGACGAGATTGCGAAGCGGGAGGAGCGGCTCCACATTCTCGTGAACAATGCCGGGGCGAACTGGAATGCGCCGCTGGCGGAGTTCCCGGATGACGCCTGGGACAAGGTGATGAACCTGAATGTGAAGGGCGTGTTTCACCTGACGCGGTTCCTTGTGCCGTTGCTGGAGCGGGCCGCGACGGATGACGACCCGGCGCGGGTGATCAACATCGGCTCGATCGACGGGCTGCAGGCGCCGACCTTCGACACCTACGCGTACTCCTCGAGCAAGGCGGCGGTGCACCACCTGACGCGGCACCTGGCGCAGAAGCTGGCGCCGAGCCGGATTACGGTGAACGCGATTGCGCCGGGGCCGTTCGAGAGCAAGATGATGGCGGAGACGCTGCGGCGGTTCGGCGACAGCATCCGGGCGAGCAATCCGCTGGGCCGGATCGGGCGTCCGGAGGACATGGCGGGGACGGCGATCTACCTGGCGTCGAAGGCGGGCGCGTACGTGACGGGCGTGGTCCTGCCGGTCGACGGCGGCATGTCGACGCGGCACCAGTAGGGCCGGGTCAGAAGGCGAAGGGGTCGGAGCGGGCGCGCCGGGCCGACCGGTCGGCGACGATGACGAGTGCGATGAGGAGGAGCAGGACGGCGAGGAGGATGCCGCCCGCGGTGGCGAATGCCCAGGCCGGCGGGCGGAAGTCGGCGGGGGTGTCGCGGAAGGCGATGATGGCGCCGAGGACGATGGCGACTGCTCCCGCGGCGCCGAGGATGCCGCTGGTGACGAACAGCTCGGCAGCGACGAGGGCGAGACCGAGGGCGATGAGCACGAGGCCGGCAGTATCGACGGGCAGCAGGCCGAAGCCGAGGAAGCCGAGGATGACGGCAATGGCGCCGGCCACACCGGGGACGCCGAGACCGGGCGAGAAGAGCTCGATCATGATGGCGAGGAAGCCAAGGGAGAGCAGCAGCGAGGCGATCGTGGGGTCGGCGATGAAGGCGAGGAATCGCTCCCAAACGGTCATCTCGAGGTTGATGCGGGGGGCCGCCAGGAGGCCCGTGAGTTCGGCGGTGACGCCGGGGCGGAGCGTGACGGTGCGGCCTTCAGATTGGCGGAGGAGGTCATCGAGGTCGGCGGCGACGAAATCGACGACGTCGAGGCGGGCGGCTTCGTTTTCGTTGACGGCGACGGCCTCGCGGACGGCCTGCTCGGCCCAGTCGGCGTTGCGGCCGCGGAGTTCGGCGATGCCGCGGATATAGGCGACGGCGTCGTTCTCGATTTTCTTGCCGAGGGTGCCCCCGATGTCGGAGCCGTCGGCGTTGATGGCGGAGGCGGCGCCGATGGCGGTGTTGGGGGCCATGGCGGCGATGTGGCCAGCCATGGTGATGAAGGTGCCTGCGCTGGCGGCCCGGGCGCCGATGGGGGCGACGTAGACGGCGACGGGGACATCGGCGCGGCCGATGCGCTGGACGATCTCGCGCATGGAGGTATCGAGGCCGCCGGGGGTATCGAGTTCGAGGACGACGAGCCGGGCATTGCGATCTTCGGCGTCGGAAATGACGCGGTCGATGTAGCGGGCCATGATGGGGCCGACGGTCCCGTCGACGCGGGCGACGTGGACCGAACCTTCGGGGGCTTCGTCGCCGGCGCAGGCCGCAAGGAGGCCGAGGGCGATACAGGCGGCCGCGAAGATTCGACGCATCACCGTTCGAGTATAGACGGGATTGGCGGGCGCTTCTCCGACGGGTGCGGGCGGGCGATACTGGCGGCATGACCGCGATGGCGATGGCCCGGCAGGCACCGCAGCGCAGCCTGCGCAACGCGTTTGAACTGGTGACGGCGCTGACGAGCCGCGATTTGAAGCTGCGGTACCAGGGGAGCGTGCTGGGCTGGGCGTGGTCGCTGGCGCGGCCGTTGGCGCTGGGGGCGGTGCTGGCATTTGCGCTCGGGCGCGTGCTGGGCACGGGCATTACGGCGGAGTTCTTGCTGGCGGGGCTGTTCCCGTGGTTCTGGTTCCAGGGCGGGGTGCAGGGCGCGGCCGGGAGCTTCATCGGGAACGGCGGGCTGCTGAAGAAGGTGCGCTTCCCGCGGGCGGTGCTGCCGCTGAGCACGGTGCTGGGGGCGACGCTCCAGTTCGCGCTTTCGCTGCCGGTGCTGGTCGGGTTCGTGGTGGCGGCCGGCAACGAGCCGTCGGCGGCGTGGCTGGGGCTGCCGCTGGTGTTCGTCCTGCAGCTGGGGCTGACGGCCGGGCTGGGGCTGTTCGTGGCGAGCGTGACCGTGTACTTCCGCGACCTGGAGCACATCACCGAGGTGCTCCTGACGCTGCTGTTCTACGCGACGCCGATCATCTACAGCGTCGACCGGGTGCCGGAGGGGTACCGCTGGCTGACGTATGTGAATCCGCTGGCGCCGATCATGGAGGGGTGGCGGAGCATTCTGCTCGACGGAGCGCTGCCGGCATGGAGCCACCTCGGGGCATCGGCGGCGCTGACGGCGGCGGCGCTGGCGGTCGGCTGGGTCACGTTCCGGCGGCTGGAGGACGGCTTTGCCGACGCCATCTGACGGCGAGGTGGTGCTGGCGGCGCGCGGGGTATCGCGGCGGTACCCGCTGGCGGTGCCGGGGCAGGCGCTGAAGACGACGCTCCTGCACCCGGGGCAGGCGCTGCGCGCGTGGCGGACGCGCCGGCGGCGGGAGCTCTGGGCCGTGCGGGATGTGAGCTTCGAGGTGCGGCGCGGGGAGTTCTTCTCGATTGTTGGGGCGAACGGCAGCGGGAAGAGCACGCTGCTGCGGCTGCTGGCCGGCCTTTCGAAGCCGACGCGGGGGTCGGTGGAGGTGCGGGGCCGGGTGAGCACGCTGCTCGAGCTGGGGAGCGGTTTCCACCCGCAGGTGAGCGGCCGGGAGAACGTGATCATGAACGGCCTGCTGATGGGCCGGACGAGGCGGGAGATGGAGGCGCTGCTGCCGGCGATTGTGGAGTTTTCGGGGCTGCAGGAGTTCATCGACCAGCCGATGCGGACGTACTCGTCGGGCATGTACGTGCGGCTGGGGTTCGCCATCGCGGCGTTCATGGACCCGGAGATCCTGCTGGTGGACGAGGTGCTGGCGGTGGGCGACGCGAAGTTCCAGGAGAAGTGCTACGAGCACATCGCGGGGCTGCAGCGGAAGGGGGTGACGATGGTGATGGTCTCGCACGACCTCGGAGCGGTGGAGCGGTTTTCGGACCGGGCGGCGCTGATGGAACGGGGCCGGATGGTGGCCATTGGGCCGCCGCGGAAGATCGTTGGACTGCACCTCGAGCGGCTGGCCGAGACTTCGCCCGAAATCAAGCAGGCGATCGATGAAGGGATCGCGGCGGATGAGGAGCGGGTGCGGCAGATGCTCGAGGAGGACCCCGAGTGGGCAGCGGCGTTCGCGGCGGCGCTCGAGCGGAACCCGGCGTTCCACGAGAAGCTGCGCGAGCAGGCGGAGCGGGAGCGCAGCGGATGATGGGCGGACGGCTGCAACGGATCCGGGCGAACTGGCGGGAGCTGCGGGCCCTGCTGCGGGAGGACATCGAGCTGCACGCGGCGTGGCCCCGGACCTTTGGGCTGATCCGGAGGGACCGGCCGACGTGGTTCACGTTCCTGTACCTGCTGTTCGCGATTCATATGTTCCCGGCGGTGGTGCTCTACCGGCTGCAGGTGTTCCTGTACGAGAGCGGGTTCCCGCGGGCAGCGACGGCGGTCTCGCGGCTGAACGCGTTCCTGTTCGACGTGACGATCGGAAATCACGTGCGGGCCGGCGGCGGGCTGCTGATCGCCCATGGCCACGTGGTGCTGGACGGCTGGACGACTATCGGGAGGCGGGTGGAGATCAATCCGTTCGTGACGGTGGGGATATCGAACACGTCGCGGCACCCGTTCGAGCTGTGGGGGCCGGAAATCGGCGACGACGTGAACATCGGAACCGGGGCGAAGGTGATCGGACGGGTCAAGGTTGGCGAGCGGGTGAAGATCGGGGCGAATGCCGTAGTGGTGACCGACATCCCGCCGCTTCACACCGCGGTCGGCGTGCCGGCGCGGGCGGTCCCGGGCGGGCGGAACCGCGAAACGGAGACGTGGGAGCCGCCGCAGGCATGACGGCTCCGCGGGTCGCTATCCTGACCGTGACCACGAATGCGCAGGCGCACCTTCCCGCGTACCTTGCGGCGCTTGAGCGGGTGACGTACCCGGCGTGGGAGCTCTGGGTGGTGGACAACGGCTCGGAGGACGGGTCGGCTGCCTGCGTGCGGGAGCGGCTGCCTGCTGCAACCGTGCTGGAGAACGGGGAGAACCTCGGCTTTACGGGGGCGTGCAACCGGGCCCTGGCGCTGCTCCGGGAGCGGGAGAACCTGGATTATGTGCTCTTCCTGAACGACGACACCGAGGTGACGCCCGACTTCCTGGAGCCGCTCGTGGCGCTGGCCGACGAACGGACGATGGTGGCGCCGAAGACGTACCTGGCGGGGCAGCCGGGTGTGCTCGACGATGCCGCAGGGACGTTCGACTGGCTCCGGGGGACGTGGAAGCGGCGGGTGCTCGGCCGGCTGGAGGGGCCGGAGGACCGGTACGCGCATGCGGTCGAGACGGCGAACCTCTCGTGCCTGCTGGTGCCCGTCGGGGCGTTCCGGGAGGTGGGACTGCTCGACGATGCGTTCTTCGTCTACTACGACGACACGGACTTCTGCCGGCGGGCGCGGAAGGCTGGCTACCGGCTGTTCTACGAGCCGCGGTCGGTGGTGTACCACCGGAAGGGTGCGACGCTGGGCGGGCAGGCGAGCGCGTTCGGCTGCTACTACCTGGCGCGGAACCGGCCGTACCTGATCCGGAAGCACCGCGGGCGGGCGGCGTTCGGGGCGTTCCTGGTGTACTACCTGGCGACGCGGGCAGTGCGGATGGCGCTCTGGGCGCAGGAGGGACGATGGGACCTCGTCCGGGCGACGGCCGCCGGCATGCGGGACTTCGCGCTCGGCCGGATGGGGCCTCGGCGGGAGGGCTGACCCTCAGGCATCGAGGAGTTCGGTTTCGAGGTCGACGAGTTCGGCGTCGAGCCGCCAGTCCTGGACGGCGGCGGCAATCGCCTGGAGCTGTTCGTCGGCGTGGCGCGGGTCGTTGGAGATGACGGCGGCGGCGATGACCGCCAGGCCGACGGCATCGAGGGCATCGATTTCGGCAACGGACGCGTTGAAGCGGCTGCGGAGGCGCTCAACCACCGGGCGGACGATGGCGCGCTTCTCCTTGAGGGTGCGGGAGGGGATGCGGAGCGACATGCGGAGGACGCCGACGGTCATGACGCCAGTGTAGGCGGCGGCTGCGGGGCGGAGCGACTGTGTCAGCGGGGCCGGTCGTTGCGGGGGCCGCCGAGGAGGAGGACGAGGACGACCAGCAGTGCGCCGGCCCCGACGATGGCCGCGATCCAGAACGGCGAGTCATCGGCGGAGGCGGCGGAGCGGGCGAGCACTTCGAGGACGGCGGCGGGTCCCATATCCGTGAAGACGCGGAAGCCTCCCCGGAATGTTCCGGTCAGGGGCAGGCAGCTTCGATGTCGAGGAGGAGGCGGGCGACCCGGGCCATATCGGCGGGGCAGCGGAGGAGGAACCACTCGTCGCGGAGGAGGGCGGGCACGATGCCGGGCGGGAAGATGGCGGCCGGGTCGCCGCCGGGGAGCTGGGAGGCATGAGCAGCGAGCGCCGCGAGCTTGCGGTCGGCGACGGCGGCGATGGGGATGCGGACGTCGGGGCGTTCGACGCCGAGGTCGGCCGGTGCGACGGCGGGCGGGTCGCCGAGGATCGGCCGGCAGAGGTCGTACTGGGGGCGGAAGAGGCCGGAGGGGAAGGCAGCAAAGAGGACGGCCGGCGGTGCGGGGGCTGCTTCGACGGCGGCGACGACGGCGCGGTGGAGGGCGAGGTGGTCGGGGTGGCCGTAGGCGCCGTCGGGGCCGAGGGTGAGGAGGAGGTCGGGGGCGGCGGCGCGGATGGCGGCGGCGACGGCGTCGCTCAGGCGGGGGTCGCGGGCGAGGCCGCCGTCGGGGAGACGGGGGGAGGGGCCGGGTTCGGCGCCGAGCGCAGCGCAGGAGCGGGCGAGTTCGGCGAGGCGGAGGTCGGCGAGGGCAGCCGGGTCAGCCGCGGCGCCGTTGTGGCACTGGCCGGCTTCGCCGGCGGAGACGGCGATGACGGTGCAGCTCCAGCCGGCGCGGGCGGCGAGGGCGAGGGTCCCTGCGACGCTGTACGCCTCATCGTCGGGGTGGGGGACGAGGGCGAGGATGCGGGGCACAGGGCCATGGTACGTGCCGGGGCGATGGTTCGTCAGGGGCAAAAGACAGGCGGCCGGGGAGGTGGTAGATTCTCGCCGGCCGGCGGGGAAGGAATCCCCGGGCGGCCGCGAAGACCCCTGCAGAGGAGTTCGAACAGCAGCATGGCCGGGAGACTGGAAGGCAAAGTTGCGATTGTGACGGGTGCTGGCCGGGGCATCGGCCGGGCGGAGGCGCTGGCGCTGGCGCGCGAGGGGTGCCGCGTCATCGTGAACGACGTGGGCGGGAGCGCGGCCGGCGAGGGGCGCGATACGACGCCCGCGGAGGAGGTGGTGGCGGAAATCAAGAAGATGGGCGGCGAGGCGGTCCCGAACTTCGGCGACGTGACGTCGATGGCAGACGGCGAGGCGATGGTGAAGCAGGCGCTCGATACGTGGGGCCGGCTCGACATCCTCGTGAACAACGCGGGCATCCTGCGCGACCGGATCATCTTCAACATGACGGAGGCGGAGTGGGATGCGGTCATCGCGGTGCACCTGAAGGGCCATTTCACCGTCACCAAGCATGCGGCGATGGTGTTCCGGCAGCAGCGGAGCGGCCGGATCATCAACACGAGCTCGGAGTCGGGGCTCGGCAACCTCGGGCAGGCGAACTACGCGGCGGCTAAGGAGGGCATTGTCGGGCTGACGCGGACGCTGGCGCTCGACCTCGGCAAGTACGGGGTGACGGCGAACGCCATCCGGCCGCGGGCGGCGACGCGGCTGACGCTCAGCCCTGAGATGGAGGCGGCCCGGGCGCGGCGGGCGCAGCTCGCGGCGCAGGGGCAGGAGCCGGCGACGCCGCCCACCTCGGCGGAGGATGCGATCGCGCGGATTGCGTCGATGTCGCCGGAGCTGGTGGCGCCGCTGGTGGTGTACCTCTGCCTGCCGGAGGCGGCGAACGTCAACGGGCGGGACTTCATCGTTGGCGGCGACGAGATCAGCCTGATGAGCCTGCCGACGCGGGAGAAGACGATTTACAAGAAGGGCGGATGGGACCTCGAGTCGCTCATCGAGGTGTTCCCGGGGACGCTGGGCGCCGGGCTGGTGAATCCGCGGCCGCCGGAGCAGAGCTGAGTGACGGGGCGGCTCGCGGGCCGTGTCGCGTTCGTCACGGGCGCAGGGTCGGGAATCGGCGAAGCCTCGGCCCTGCGCTTTGCGGCGGAGGGGGCAGCCGTGGCGTGCGCGGACATCGACGGCGCGGCTGCGGAGGCGGTCGCGGCGCGGGTCGCGGAGCACGGGGGCGCAGCCTCGCGCTTGAACTGGATGTGACCGATGAGGCAGCGTTCGTGGCGGCGCTGGACCGGACTGTCCGGGAACTGGGCGGGCTGCACGTGGTGTTCAACAACGCCGGGATCGGCGGGCGCGGCCACTCGTGGGAGCGGACGATCGCGGTGAACCTGACGGGGGTGTACTACGGCTGCTTCCACGGGTGCGCCCGGCTGGCCGAGCTGGGCGGGGGCGCGGTGGTGAACACGGCCTCGGTGGCGGGGCTGAACGGCCTCGTCGGGCCGCCGCTGCCGGGCGCCGAGCTTTCGCCGGTGCTGCCCGGCGCGGGCGCGTACACGGCGGCGAAGCACGGCGTGGTGGGGCTGACGCGGCAGTTCGCCATCATCTACGGGAGGCGCGGGGTGCGGGTGAACGCCGTGGCGCCGGGGTACATCGTCACGCCGATGACGGCGGAGATCCGTTCGCTGGAGATGGCGGAGGAGTTCCTGGTCGGCCTCCACCCGATGGGGCGGCTGGGGCGGCCGGAGGAGGTGGCCGCGGCGGCGGCGTTCCTCGCGAGCGACGACGCCTCGTTCATCACGGGGGCGGTGCTGCCGGTCGACGGCGGCTACGACGCGCGCTGAAGGCCGGGCAGCGGGCGGGGCCGTACAATCCGGGGGATGGTGCCGCGCCCGGCCGACTTCGAACCGTGGCTGAACCGGCTGCCGGGCTTCGAGGATGCCCGGGTGGGGTCGATCACGGCGGTCGACGGCGGCGCCTCGAATGTGACCTGCCGGGTGGAGCTGCTCTCTGGGACGGTACGGCGGGTGTGCCTGCGGCTGCAGCGGGAGCGGGGAATTTTCGAGCCGTACGACGTCATCCGCGAGGGGCGGGTCATCGCGGCGCTGGCTGCGACGGATGTGCCGGTGCCGCGGCTGCTGGGGATGGAGCCCTCGGCAGAGCCGCTCGGCGCGCCGTTCATCGTGCTGGAGTGGGTCGATGCGCCGCACATGGGGCTGGCGCCGGATGCGGACTTCGATGCGTTCACGCGGATGGTGGCGCGGATCCATGCGGTCGACTGGCAGGCAGCCGGGCTGGCGTTCCTCGGCGTTCCGGCGAGCGTGCCGGAGGCGCTGGAGCGTGACCTGGCGGAGGTGGAGGCGCGGATGCCGGGGTTCGGCTGCGCGGGCGAGCCGCTGCTGGAGGACGCGCTGTCGCGCCTGCGTGCAACGGTCCCTGCGGAGGGGAGGCTGGCGCTCTGCCAGGGCGATATCAACGTGTTCAACTACCTGTTCCGCGGCGGCGAGGTGGCTGCGGTGGTCGACTGGGAGCAGGCGCGGATTTCGGACCCGCGGGTCGATGTCGGGCAGCTGCTGGCGCTCTCGCACCTGAAGGGTGCGCCGTTCGGGCCGGCGGAGCGGATGCCCTTTGCGGTGCGCTACCGGGCGGCTGCGGGAGCGGACCCGGGCGACCTGCGCTGGTTCCGGGCGATGTGGCTCTGGCAGCTGGCGGTCATCCACTTCGGGTGGCGGCGGTACGGCAACGGCAGCGCTCCCTGGTATTCGCTGGAGCAGGCTTCGGAGCTGCTCCTGATGGCGCTGGCTGAGCTGGACTGATGCACTGGACGGAGCGGCTGGCGGCGTACCTCAGGGAGCAGCTACCGGCGGCCGAGCGGGTGGAGGTGAGGAATCCCCGGGCGATGCCGGCCGGGGCGAGCAACGAAACAGTGGGGTTCGACCTGTGTGTGTGGGCCGATGGGTGCACCTGGGCGCTGCCGATGGTGCTGCGGCCGCAACGGGAGACAGGCATCCTCGCGCCGTACGACGTGAGCCGGCAGTACCGGGTGCTGCGGGCGCTGGCGGGCACGCGCGTGCCGGTCCCAACGGCGGCCTGGCTCGAACCGACGGGCGCGGTGCTGGGCGTGCCGTTCTACGTGATGAGCCGCGTGCGCGGGGAGACCCTGCCGCTTTTCTGGCACGGTAGGTCGGAGCGGCTGCCGGCGGCGGCAGCGGCGCTGGCGGCGGTGCACGCGGTGGACTGGCAGGCGGCGGGGCTCGGGTTCCTGGCAGAGGGAACGGCCGAGGACCCGCTCGAGGCAGAGCTGGGCCCCTGGCGGGCGCGGGCGGAGCGGCTGCGGATTGCGCGGGCGCCGCTCCTCATTGCCCTGGGCGAGTGGCTGCGGGCGAACCAGCCGGCGGATGCGCGGGTGGCGCTGCTGCACGGCGATCCGAACCCGGGCAACTACCTGTTCGCGGGCAGGCAGGTGGTCGCGGTGCTCGACTGGGAGCTGGCGGCGCTGGGCGACCCGCGCTCCGACCTGGGGTTCTATGCGGCGCTGCAGACGGTGTTCGGCGGGATGGGCGGACCGCGGGGCGAAACGCTGCTCTCGGAGGCGTACGCGGCGGTGACCGGGCAGCAGCTGACGTCGCTGGAGTACTACGAGGCGCTCGGCCTCTACCGGATGGCGATTGTGATGGCGGGCTGGGCTGGCCGGTTCGGGGCGATGTCGGCGGGGCACGCGCTGGAAGTCATCGCGCGGCGGCTCGCGGTGCTGCTCGGCCCGCGATGGGAAGGGTGAAGACGAAGGTGGTGCCGCGGCCGAGTTCGCTGGTGGCCCAGATTTCGCCGCCGTGGGCCCGGACGATTTCGCGGGCGATGGCGAGGCCGAGGCCATGGCCTTTGCGGCCATTGGCGGGTTCGCGGGTGGTGCGGCTACGGTAGAACCGTTCGAACAGGTGCGGGAGGTCTTCTGGCGGGATGCCGGGCCCGGTATCGGAGACGGCGACCTGGATGGTGCCGGGCTGGAGGTCGCGGCAGGTGACGCGGACGGTGCCGCCGGACGGGGTGTAGCGGAGGGCGTTGTCGATGAGGTTGTTCATGACCTGCTCGAGGCGGTCGAAGTCGCCGCGGACGCGGGCCGTGCCGGATGGGGCAAACTCGAGGCGGATGCCGTGCTCTTCGGCGCGGAGGCTGAAGACATCAGCGAGGTGGGCGAAGAGCTCGCTGAGGTCGACGTCGTTCTGCTCCATGGAGACCTGGCCGGATTCGATGCGGGAGAGGTCGAGGAGCTCCTGGACGAGGCGGAGGACGCGGGCGGATTCGTCGCTGATGACGCGGGCGGACCGCTGGATGCCCTCGGGGTCATCGATGGTGCCGTCGAGGATGGCCTCGCTGAAGCCGCGGATGGAGGTGAGGGGGGTCTTGAGTTCGTGGGAGATGTTGGCGAGGAAGTCGCGGAGGGTTTGCTGGGAGCGCTGGACTTCTTCGGTCATGCGGTTGAAATTGGCGGCGAGGTCGCGGACCTCGCGGGGGCCGGTGGCGGGCACGCGCTGGCGGTAGTTGCCGCGGGCGACGGATCGTGCGGCGCGGGCGATGTTGCGGAGGGGGGCGGCGACGCTCTGGCTGAAGGCGAATCCGAGGACGAGGGCAGCGGCGACGCCGATGAGGCCCGAGAAGAGGAGGCGGGGCATGAGGTCGCCGACGATTTCGCCGAGGGAGGCGGCGGGCCGGGCGACGATGATGGCGGCAGCGCCGGTTTCGCTGAGGGCCCGGAGAACTTCGGGCTCGAGGGCCATGGAGACGCAGAGGAGGGGTTCGCGCCCGGGGACCTCAAGGCGGCAGCGGCGGGGTTCGAGGGCGGCGGGGGAGCCGGGCGGGGGGAGCGGCTGGCTGGCGAGGTCGCGGACGACGGCGTCGTCGAGGGAGAGGTCGGCGGGGGCGGAGGTGAGCCCGGGGATGACGCGTCCGTTCGCGTCGACGAGGGCGAGGGCGGTTTCGGCGGAGACGCGGTTGGGCCGGCCGAGGAAGCTGCGGAGGGTGAGGAGGAGGTCGTTGGTGGTCGGGACGGGGTCGCCGGGGGCGGTTTCGAGGCGTGCCTGGAGCTCGGCGTTGGCCTGGGCATTGATGAGGCGGCCGAGGTCTTCGAGGTTGCCGTAGGAGATGTCGTCGCGGTAGCCGCCGATCTGGAGGAAGAGGGAGAGGGCGGCGAGGAAGAGGGTGACCGCGATGATGAAGAGGTAGGTGAAGAGCAGGCGGACCTGGAGGCTACCCATGGCGCAGGCGGGGGATGCGAGGCAGCCGGCGGGTCACGGCGGGCGGGCTCCCGGGGAAAGATGGGCGACCGGCGATTCAGGGCTCGGGTTCGACGAGTTTGTAGCCGACTCCGCGCAGGGTTTCGATCTGGACGGTCGCGTTGACCAGTTTAGAGCGGAGGTGCTGGACGTGGACATCGACGGTGCGGGTTTCGCCGGCGAAGTCGTAGCCCCAGACGGAACCGAGGAGCTGGTCGCGGGTGAGGGCGATGCCGGGGTTTTCGACGAAGGCGACGAGGAGGTCGAACTCCTTGGTGCGGAGGTCGAGGAGCTGGCCGTCGACGCGGGCTTCGCGGCGGGCTTTATCGACGCTGAGGTTGCCGATGGTGATGGCAGTTTGCGGCTTCCGGCCGCCTTCGACGCGGTGGAGGATGCGCTTGACGCGGGCCACGAGTTCGCGGGGGTTGAAGGGCTTGGCCATGTAGTCGTCGGCGCCGAGTTCGAGGCCGACGATCTTGTCGATGTCTTCGGAGCGTGCGGTGAGCATGATGACGGGGACGTCGCTTTCGCGGCGGAGTTCGCGGAGGACTTCGAAGCCATCGAGGCCGGGCATCATGACGTCGAGAACGACGAGGGCCGGGGGCGACTGGGCGAAGCGGGCGAGGGCATCGCGGCCGTCGGCGGCGTGCTCGACGGTGAAACCCTCTTTTTCGAGGTAGAGGGCGCTGAGGTCGCGGATGTTGGCTTCGTCGTCGACGAGGAGGATTTTCTGGGCCATGGGCGCCTTGCGGCCGTTGGGGTAGTTCGAGTATGCGCCGGGAGCTCCGGGCCCGCCACCCGGCGGGTGCCGGAGCGGGGGAGCTGACGGGGCCGGAGCCCCCGGCCGCCTGAGGGGCGGCAGCGGGGCGGGGCCGTCGTCCGCCTGCTGCCTGCGGGTATGTTCGGCGGCGGGGGTGCGGGGATCCGCGACGGGGTGCAAATGGCGTGTAAAACGTTGGCGATTGGCGCTCGGGGCGGGGCCGGGGCGTTAAACCGGGGTTAAAGGTGCGGGAGGAGGATGCGCCGCGAAGCACCAACCATACTGACTTCAGGGGGAAGATTTTGATGCTTCGCAACGTACGGGGAGGGAAGTGGGCGTTCCTGTTTGGTGCGCTCGTGGCCCTCATCGCCATGGTCGCGGTCGCGTGCGGCGGCGACGACGATGACACCAAGAAGGAGACGCCGGCAGGCGGCTCCACGGCGACGACGCCTGCCGACAAGCCGACGGAAAAGCCGACGACGGCAGCGAGCCCCACGACCGCGGCGGGGAAGCCGGTGCCGCCGGCGAACAAGGATGAGCTCGCCAAGCTGAAGGGCGAGATCATTATCGACGGGTCGTCGACGGTGTACCCGGTGACGGCCGCGGCGGCGGAGGAGTTCCGCAAGTACGCGAAGGACGTCCGCATTTCGGTCGGCATTTCGGGCACGGGCGGCGGCTTCAAGAAGTTCTGCAACGGCGAGACGGACATCCAGGACGCCTCTCGGCCAATCCTCCCGACGGAAGTGGAGGCGTGTAAGGCGAAGGGGATCGAGTACATCGAGCTGCCGGTGGCGTATGACGGGCTGTCGGTCGTGGTGAGCCCGAAGAACACGTGGGCGCAGTGCCTCACGGTGGCCGAGCTGAAGAAGATCTGGGAGCCGGACGCCCAGGGGAAGATCACGAACTGGAAGCAGGTGCGGGATTCGTTCCCGGACAGGCCGCTGAAGCTGTACGGCGCGGGCGCGGACTCTGGTACGTTCGACTACTTCACCGAAGCGATCGTGGGCAAGGCGAAGTCGAGCCGCGGCGACTACCAGGCGTCGGAGGACGATAACATCCTCGTCCAGGGCGTGAGCGGTGACGAGAACTCGCTCGGCTACTTCGGCTATGCGTACTACGTCGAAAACCCGGGCAAGCTGAAGCTCGTCGCCATCGACAATAACAATGGCAAGTGCGTCCTTCCGAGCGAGCAGACGATCAAGTCGGGCGAGTACCAGCCGCTCTCCCGGCCGATCTTCATCTATGTCCGCAAGGAAGCCGCCGAGCGGCCGGAGGTGCAGGCGTTCGTGAAGTTCTACCTGAGCAAGAGCTTCACGCCGATCATCCCGACGAAGGAAGTGGGCTACATCCCGCTGACCGACGAGCTGTACGCGGCGATCACCAAGCGGTTCGAGGCGAAGACGCTCGGCACGCTCTTCCCGAAGGGCTCAGAGGTGGGCGCGACGCTCGACCGGTACCTGAAGTAAGGTGCTGCCGGCCGGCGACAACCTGGCCGGCCAGGATGGAGGCTGGCAGGGGGCGCAGCCTGCCCCTCTGCCAGCCTAACGTTTCGGGAACGGGGTGTGAATCGTGGCGCAGGACATTTGGAAGGGAGCGTACCCGTCGCGGGTGAGTCTCGGGCACAAGCGGTCGCGGCAGCTGAGAGAGGGTGCCATCGCCGGGGTGTTCTTTGTGGCCGCCACCGTCGGTGCGTTCACGACGGCGAGCATCATCCTTTCGCTGGCGGGCGAGACGATCGCCTTCTTTCGGGTCGTCTCATTCATCGAGTTCATTACCGAGACGCAGTGGACGCCGCTGTTTTCGATTAAGAAGTTCGGCATCTGGGCGCTGGTTTCGGCGACGGCGCTGACGTCGCTCATTGCGCTGCTGGTGGCGGTTCCGCTTGGGCTGATGTCGGCGATCTACCTGAGCGAGTTCGCGCACCCGAAGGCGCGGGCGGTGTTGAAGCCTGCGCTCGAGGTGCTGGCCGGGGTGCCGACGGTGGTGTACGGCTTCTTTGCTCTGACGGTAATGACGCCGTTCCTGCAGCGGTTCATCGATATGACGCTGTTCAACTCGCTGAGCCCGGGGATTGTGATGGGCATCATGATCGTGCCGCTGGTCGCCTCGCTCAGCGAGGACGCGATGTCGTCGGTGCCGCAGGCGCTGCGCGAGGGGGCGTACGGGCTTGGGGCGACGCGGATGGAGGTGGCGACCCGGGTGGTGGTGCCGGCCGCGCTCTCGGGGATTGTGGCGTCGATCATCCTGGCGATGTCGCGGGCTGTCGGCGAGACGATGATTGTGGCGATTGCGGCCGGTCAGAACCCGACCTTTACGTTCGATCCGACGGTGCCGGTGATGACAATGACCACCTACATCGTGCAGGTGAGCCTGGGCGACACGCCGTACGGTTCGCTGGAGTACCGGACGCTGTTCGCGGTGGGGACGACGCTCTTCGTGCTGACGTTCGTGATGAACATCTTCAGCTTCTGGTTCGTCCGGAAGTTCCGTGAGGTGTACGACTGATGGCGGTGACGACTGCGGCGCAATTTCCGACGCGGGAGCAGTTCCGGCCCCGGCTGGGCTTCCGGAAGGTGACGGGAGTCATTTTCACGGGCATCGGCCTGGTCGCCATCGCGATCGGGCTGGGGATGCTCGTCTGGCTGCTCATCGATACGTTCGTGTCCGGCCTGCCGTGGCTGGACTGGCAGTTCCTGACGAGCTTCGACTCGCGGTTCCCGGACGGGGCCGGGGCGAAGGCGGCGATCTACGGCACGGCGTACATGATGTTTTTTACGATCGTCATTGCGCTGCCGATTGGTGTGATGTCGGCGATCTACCTGGAGGAGTACGCGCGGGAGGGGAAGCTGAAGAGCTTCATCCAGATCAACATCTCGAACCTGGCGGCGGTGCCCTCCATCATCTACGGGCTGCTGGGGCTGCAGGTGTTTGTGCGGTGGATGGAGCTCGGGCGGAGCGTGCTGGCGGGTTCGCTGACGATGGCGCTGCTGATTCTGCCGATCATCGTGGTGGCGACGCAGGAGGCGCTGCGGGCCGTTCCCCCGAGCATCCGGGATGCGTCGTACGGGGTGGGCGCGACGCGGTGGGAGACGATCCGGTACCACGTGCTGCCGTACGCGCTGCCGGGCATCCTGACCGGGAACATCCTTGCCGCCTCCCGGGCGATCGGCGAAAGCGCGCCGCTGATTACGATTGGCGCACTGACGTATGTGCCGTTCACGCCCAGCGGGCCGCTCGACCGGTTCACGGTGCTGCCGATCCAGATTTTCAACTGGGTGTCGCGGCCGCAGCAGGATTTCCAGGGGGTGGCCGCGGCAGGCATCATCGTGCTGCTGGTGGTGTTGCTGTTGATGAATTCCGTGGCAATTTTCCTGCGGCAGAAGCTGCAGCGGCGGTTCTAGGCGCCGAGGAGGTAGGACGTGATGACTGAACAGCAGACGCAGCCGACGACGCTGACGCGGGTGCCGGCCCTCGACCGGGACGGCGCCGAGCAGCATCTCCGGCCGCAGGGGGCGACCCAGGGCGCCATCCTGGAGGATATTCCGAACCCGACGATCGAAGTGCGGGGGCTTTCGCTCTGGTACGGGCACAAGCAGGCGCTGACGAACGTCTCGTTCAAGATTCCGCGGAACAAGGTGACGGCGCTCATCGGGCCCTCGGGCTGCGGGAAGAGCACGCTCCTGCGCTGCTTCAACCGGATGAACGACCTGATCCCGAATGTGCGGATCGAGGGGAAGATCTACCTCGACGGGCAGGACATCTACGACCGGTCGGTGGACCCGGTGGAGGTTCGCCGGCGGGTCGGGATGGTGTTCCAGAAGCCGAACCCGTTCCCGCGGTCGATTAAAGAAAACATCCTGTTCGGGGCGAAGGTCAACGGGTTCAAGGGGGACAAGGACCGGCTGGTGGAGGAGTCGCTCCGGCGGGCGGCGCTCTGGGACGAGGTGAAGGACGACCTCAACAAGTCGGGGCTGGCGCTCTCGGGCGGCCAGCAGCAGCGGCTGTGCATCGCGCGGGCGATTGCTACTGCGCCGGACATCATCCTGATGGACGAGCCGTGTTCGGCGCTGGACCCGATCGCGACGCTGAAGATCGAGGACCTGATGCGGGAGCTTGCGAAGGACTACACGATCATCATCGTGACGCACAACATGCAGCAGGCGGCGCGCGTCTCGGACTACACGGCGTTCATGCTCACGGACGAGCGGGTGGCCGGGCAGCTGGTAGAATACGGCCCCACTGAGGAACTCTTTACGACTCCGAAGGACCGGCGTACCGAGGACTACATCAGCGGACGCTTCGGCTAAGGCGTCGAGGAAGGGGCGCGGGGATGACACGGGACCTGTTCAAGGCGGAGCTCCGGCAGCTCCAGGACGACGTGCTGACGCTCGGCTCGATGACCGAGAAGGC
>Ga0308415_1000228_pt1 | contig 24349 bp, 20 predicted proteins | sample HotsprSampleOS55_FD_203465 | JGI IMG/M metagenome (GOLD analysis project Ga0308415, IMG submission 203465) | Hot spring phototrophic mat microbial communities from Octopus Spring, Yellowstone National Park, Wyoming, United States - 20090730_OS55 ... | reverse complement strand
CTGGTCGAGAGGTCGTAGGGCGCGATCATCGCCACATCTACGCCCGGGGTGGCGGCGATCGCGTCGATCGCCCGGACCGCGTCCACGTGCTCGATCAACAGGATCGTGAGGATCGCAGCGTCCGCCGCGGCGCTGTAGTCGAAGGCGCCGAGGCCCCAGCGCGAGGGCGCGTAGAAGGGACCCCAGCCGCGCTCGCCCGAGGGCGCGTAGCGACAGGCGGCGACCGCCGCGCGGGCATCCTCGGCCGAACGGACGAGCGGGAAGACGATACCGAGCGCGCCGGCATCGAGGAGCGGCTTGGCGAGCCAGGGCAGGTTCCAAGCGACCCGAGCCAACGGCACGCAGGGGGCCACGGCGGTGGCGGTGATCATCGCCTGCGCCGTCTCGGGCGAGATCGGCCCGTGCTCGCAATCGACGATCAGGAAGTCGAAGCCGCACCCGGCCAGGATCTGCACGAAGGGCGGGGAGGGCAGCGAGACGAACGTACCTACGACCGGCTCGCCGCGGGCGAGCTTCTCGCGGAGCGGGTTGACCAGACGGGTCACGGGACCTCCTTCGAAGGCGCGCTTCGAGCCTCGCCCGCCGAGGCGAGTCGGGCAAGCCTCTCCTCGAGCGCGCCGGCCTCCCGCAGGAAGCCGATCCGCAGCGCCTCCGCGCGCAGCCGGACCAGCTCGGCGGCCACGGCGGCCGGCTCGGCGCCGCGCGCCGCCGCGACGAGGGCGCGCGCCCGGTCGATCCAGAAACGCGCCCAGGCGACCGGCTCGGCCGCGGTGTAGGCCTCGAGCGCGTGAGCGGCGGCGAGTGCCGCGATCGCCTGGAGGAGGCGCTTCCGCTGGCCGAGCGAGGTGATACCCAGGGCCCGAAGATCGGCGTCGCTCGGGCCGAGCAGAACCTCGCGGTCGACGTCGTTGGCGTGGAAGGCGGGCGCGCAGCGCTCGAGCCCGAGGCTCGCCGACCAGGCCTCGACGCCCTAGGCAGCTCCTCCGGACCCACCGGGCCCGAGCGGAGCCTACCAGGATCGGGGCGCCGCGCCAGGGGCCGGCTGTGGTCAGCTCGTCTTGTCGGCCGGCTGGAGAAGGTCGTCGCGGGTCCAAACGAGCCGCTCGGCCGACCAGCGGGAGAGCTTGAAGGCCCAACCGTCGAGCCGTGGGGCGAGGGCGGCCACCTGCTCGGCCGCGGGCTTGGCACCTACGGCCGGCTCACCGGGCAAGGGCTCGCCGACCTGCGCCGCGAACCGCACCCAATACTGCGCGTCGTCGCCCTCGCCTTGCTTGTGCACGACCGCCTCGACCACGACACCGTCGACCGTGGCGAAGCGTGCGCGGGGAGCGTCCTCGGCGAAGGGCAGGCGGTGGGCGGCGCGCACGTCCTGCAGGCTGAGGCCCGAGAGCGTGCTCGCCAGGCGATCGAGCTTGTCCTTGTCGACGGCACGCCCCTCCGGCACCGAAAGGAGGGTGAGCTCGCTCGCCTCGCGCGAGGACTTCGCGGCCTTGACCTCGGCGTCGGTGCCGGGCCGCAGCGTGACGGAGGCGACCTGCGCGCTCGGAATGTCGAGGATCTCCCGCTCGACCCAGTCGAGGGGCTCGCTCGGCACCTCGATCCGCCGGTCGGCGAGCCAGGCACGCGGCTCGTCGGCGCGCCGGACGTAGACCGCGCCGCGGCCGGGGCCGAACGCGCCGTAGCGGGTCTTGCCGACCACGATCGAGGCGATCTGCCGACCCTGGGCGTCCTTGAGGACGACCGAGCGGGCCCGGCTCTTCGCGTTGTCGGCGTCGAGTTCGAGCCGGCTCCAGCGCTCCGGCCGGTCGGTCTTGGGCTCGAGCAACCGGGCCGCGACGAGGCTGCGGGCTAGCGTCTGCACCTTGGCCGGATCGGCCGGGAAGCCGTCGAGCTCCTCCACCACCCAGCCGCGCTCCGACCGCCGGACGGTCGCCTTGCGGCCCTCGGTCGTCACTTCGATCGTCGCGACCTCGACGAGCCGGTCCGCGAGACCCGGGAGCAGCGGCTCTTCGACCGCCACGGAGGTGATCGGCAGATCACGCTGCATCACGGCGTGTGCGGCGAGGGCGACCGCGCCGAGCGTCAAGGCGGCGAGGATGAGCACACCTTTGGGCGACATGAAGGGCCTCCCGTCTTCAGGCCGGGGCGAACCGACGCCGCGTGCGGGCGCTGCGGACCAGGGCCACGACGATGCCGGCCAAAGCCACGAGCACCGGGACGGCAACGATGTTCGCGAGCCGCAGCCGGTCGCGCAAGCTCTCGATGTCGCGCCGCAACGCATATTGCACGTCGCGGAGCTCGCGCCGGGTCTCGAGGAGCTCGGCCCGGGCGGTGTCGATCTCGGCACGCTGCTCGGCGGTCAGCAGCGCCGCCTCCTCACCCGCGCGTTTGACCTCGAGCGAGGCGAGCTTGTCCTGCAGCTGTTTGAGGCGTTCGAGTAGCTCCTGCTCCTTGGCCCGGTAGGCGGCCTCGGCCTCGCGGCGGATCTCCTCGACCCGAACGAAAGGCCTGAGCGCCACCTCGCGGCCACGCAAGGCACCGAGGGCCGAGGAGCCGGCGAGATAGTCGAGGGCGTTGGCGACGAAATTGGCGTTGTCGGCGAGCGGCACCGTGACCTGCTGACCCAACAGGCTCTGGGTCGCGAGCCAGGCCCGATCCTCGAGCAGGTCGGTGTCGGCCACGAGCACGATGGAGACCGGACCGTCGGACGCGGTCCGCCGGTCGGCCGGAGCCTCCACACCCTCGGGCAATGCCTCGGGCCAGGCCGACTTCACCGGCCCTTCGATCCGCGCGGCGATCACCTTGCGCTCGCCGTCCGGCTTGAAGGCGCGGATGAGGCCCAGGGGATCCGGGAAGGCGGCGATCTTGTCGACCTCCATCGCCTGGCTGTCGGGGCTCGAGACGACGAGCGGAACGAGCTCGGTCGTCGCCTCCTCGCGCTTCTTGATGATGCCCGGCGAAGCGAAGGTCAGGCGATCGAGTTCGGCCGTGATCACCTCGGTCCGAGAGAGGGCCGAGCGGTCGTAGGCGAGCCAAGCCAGGTAATCGACGATCTGCTGCCGGCCACCCGACGGGTATTGGACTTGGCGTGCGGCCCGCCGGTCGGCCACGAACTTCCCCGCCTCGAGCTCGACCCCCCAGGCGGCCAAGAGCGGGCCGAGCGAGGAGGCTTGCGCGCCGATCGCCGGGACGCGCGAGCGCATCGCCGCCGCTTCCGAATGGGGATCGACGAACGCCAGTACCTTGCCGCCCTTCAAGACGAACTGGTCGATCGCGAAGAGCGTCTTTTCGGAAAGCCGTGTAGGGTGGACGAGCAACAGGATCTTCACGTCCGGGTCGAAGCTCGTGATGTCGCCACCCAAGTAGCGGATCGAGAAGAACTGGCCGATCTGCTCGTAGATCTGCCAAGGCCGGTACTGCGCCAGCGGATCGCCGTTGATCGGCAGGCCGGAGATCAAGGCGACGACCGGCTTGTCCGGGTGGGCGAGATTGTAGACGAGGCGGGAGAGATCGTATTCGAGGAAGCGCTCGCGTTCCGGCGAAAGGACCGGGATCACGTCGACATCGTCGGTGCTGTTGGTCCCGGCGATGCCGAGATAGCCGTTGGTTCCACTCTCGAGGGCGATCGGCCGCAAACCGAAACCGACGGCGCGGTCCTCTTCGGGGGAAAAGGGTTCGGGATCGACGAGCTCGAACCGGATCTTGCCGTCGCTCGCCGCGACGTAGGCTTTCAAGAGGTCGCGCACCCGATCGGCGTAGGAGGCCAGCAAGGGATTGGCTTCGCGCACGCCGCGCGAGACGTAGAGCCGGAGCGTGATCGGCTCCTTCAACTCGGCGAGGAGTTTCCGGGTGGGCTCCGAGATCGTGTACTGCCGGTTCTGGGTGAGGTCGAGCTTGTAGGGCCGGAGCGTCAAGGTCGCCCAAGCGGTCGTTGCGAGGAACAGGACGAAGGCGAGAACGAGGCCCAGGATCGCGAGCTTCGAGCGGTCGGCCATGGGCGGGGCTCCCTCAACGCGCCTTTTCGAGGTCGACGATCAGCGTGTTGACGAGCAGGCAGACGCCGACCAGGGTCGCGAGATAGACCGCGGTGGCGGCGCCGATCACACCTTTGGCGAGCTCGTTGAAGTGCGTGATCAAGCTGAAGGAGGCGATCAGGTCGACGAACCAGTCGGGCGCCCAGCCGCGGAAGGCGGCGAGCACGAGATCGACCCCGCTCATCAGGAAGAGAAAGCAGATCGCGGCCCCGAGGACGAAGGCGATGACCTGGTTCTTGGTGAGCGCCGAGGCGCAGGCGCCGATCGCGATGAAGGCACCGGCGATCGCCCAGGAGCCCAGATAAGCGGCCAGGATCGCGCCGTTGTCCGGCTCGCCCAGATAGTTGACCGTGAGCCAGAAGGGGAAGGTCAAGGCGAGCGCGATCCCGGTGAAGATCCACGCTGCCAAAAACTTGCCGAGGACGATCTGGAAGGTCGAAGCCGGCAAGGTCATGAGGAGCTCGATCGTCCCGGTCCGCCGCTCCTCGGCCCAAAGGCGCATCGCCACCGCCGGCACGAGGAACAGGTAGAGCCAGGGGTGGAAGACGAAGAAGCTTTCGAGGTCCGCCTGCCCGCGTTCGAAGAACCCGCCCAAAAAGAAGGCGAAGGCGCCGGCCAATGCCAAGAAGATGACGATGAAAACGTAGGCGAGCGGCGTCGTGAAGTAGGCCGCCAGCTCGCGCCGCACGACGGTGCGTACGATGTCCATCGCTCGCTTCCCCGGCTCAGGCGGAAGGACCCTGGGTGAGCGCCCGGAACACGTCGTCGAGCCGGCCGCGCTCGACCGCCAGGCGCTCGATGCGGATTCCGCGGCCGTGCAGGAGCTGGCTCACCTGCGCGCCGAGGTCGGCACCGTCGACCGGCAGCACGAGGAGCGTGGCGACCCCGTTCATTTCCTCGAGCCGCTGCACCTCGCGGACCGTGTTGAGGGTGCGGATCGCTTCGCTCGCCTCCTCGACCCGCTCCCGTTCGAGGGTGAGGCGGACGGCGTTGTGCAAGGGCGAACGGCGCTCGAGCTCCTCGGGCTTCGCGTCGGCGACGATCCGGCCGCGGGCGATGATGACCACCCGGTCGCAGACCGCGTCGACCTCCTCGAGGATGTGGGTCGAGACGATGATCGCCTTGTCCCGGCTCATCTCCCGGACGAGCTTCCTGACCTCGTGCTTCTGGTTCGGGTCGAGCCCGTCGGTCGGCTCGTCGAGCACGAGCACGGGCGGGTCGTGGAGGATCGCCTGGGCGAGCCCGACCCGCCTGCGGAAGCCCTTGGAGAGCGTTTCGATCGGCCGGTTGGCGACCTCCTCGAGGGCGGTCCGCTCGACCGCGACACCGATCCGCCGGGCGAGCTCCTTGCCGTGGATGCCGCGCATCTCGCCCACGAAGCGGAGGAACGCCAAGGGACTCATGTCCCCGTACAAGGGGGCCCCCTCGGGCAGATAGCCGATCCGCCGCTTGGCCTCGCGCGGCTCGCGGACGACGTCGAAACCCATGACCTTCGCGGTGCCGGACGTGGGCAGGACGAAGCCCGTGAGCATCCGCATGGTGGTGGATTTGCCGGCTCCGTTCGGACCGAGAAAGCCCAAGACCTCGCCCCGGGCGACCGAGAAGCTCACGCCGTCGACGGCTTGAACCGCACCGAACCGCTTGGTCAGCCGTTCGAGCCTGACCATCTCCTCCACGATCGCGATCTCCCCTCGATCGGACGATGCGGGTCGCGCCGGCACGGGCGGCGCGCGGCCGGCCATATGGGCGCCGAGCAGCACCTTTCAAGCCGAAGGCCCGGCCGGACGCAACCGCGCTTGATCCAGATCAAGGCGTGTGCCGGCTCGTCGGGTCAGGAAGTTCCCGTTCGACAGGAGCGGGGGGCGATGCGACCCGAGCTCGCGAAGCTTTTCGAGGCGGCGCGGGTGCCGCGTTACACGAGCTATCCGACGGCACCGCACTTTTCGAGCGCGGTCGGCCCGGCCGAGCACGCGGCCTGGCTCGCCGCGGTGCCGCGAGACCGGCCGATTTCGCTCTATCTCCACGTGCCCTTCTGCCGCCAGCTCTGCTGGTATTGCGGCTGCACGACCGCGATCGCGCCCGATTCCGCGCGCCCCGAGGCCTATGCCGAGCTGCTCGCGGCCGAGATCGAGCTCGTCGCGGCGCATCTTCCCGGGCGCCTTCCGGTGGCGCATCTGCATTGGGGCGGTGGCACGCCCTCGAGCGTCGGGCCGCGTGCGTTCCTGCGCCTCGTCGAGCGACTCGGGCGAAGGTTCGACATCGAGCCTGCGGCCGAACACGCGATCGAGCTCGACCCGCGCTTTCTCGAGCCCGGGATGATCGAGTCGCTGGTCGAAGCGGGAGTGAACCGGGCGAGCCTCGGGGTGCAATCCTTCGAACCCGAGGTCCAGCGGGCGATCAACCGGATCCAGCCGGCGGACCGGACCCTCGCGGTCGTCGAGGCGCTGCGGCGGGCCGGGATCTCGCGGATCAACGTCGACTTGCTTTACGGCCTGCCGCGCCAGACCGTCGAGGGCTGCCGGGCGACGGTCCGCGCCCTCCTCCCCGTGCTGCCGGACCGTTTCGCGATCTTCGGCTACGCCCATCTCCCCGCGCTCAAGAAGCATCAACGGATGATCGACCCGCGCGAGCTGCCCGACACGGTGGCCCGGGTCGCCCAGTTCGAGGCGATGGCGGAGATGCTCGAGGCTGCGGGTTACGTGCCGATCGGGCTCGACCATTTCGCCCGTCCCGACGATCCGATGGCCCGGGCGGCGGCCGAAGGCCGGCTCCGGCGGAACTTCCAGGGCTACACGATCGACGCCGCGGAAACCCTCCTGGGGCTCGGCGCCTCGGCGATCTCGAGCTTCCGCGAGGGCTACGTCCAGAACCACCACGAGCTCGTGCCCTGGCGGACGGCGGTCCGCGAGGGGCGGCTGGCGACCGCCCGCGGGCTCGCTCTCTCGGCTCGCGACCGGCTGGAGCGCGAGGCGATCGAACGGATCATGTGCGACGGTGCGGTCGATCTCGCCGCGGTCGGCGCGCGGCACGGGGTGGCGCCCGAAGCCTGCGTCACCGACCCGGCGCGCCTCGCCGAACTCGAGCGGCTCGGCATCGTCGTGCGCGAGGGCAGCGTACTCCGCGTCCCGGCCGAATGCCGGCCGCTCCTGCGGATCGCCGCGACGATCTTCGACCGCTACCTCGAACGTGCACCGGCGCGCCACGCCGTCGCCGTCTGATGCATCCCGGGGCCCGCCTCGCGGAAAGCGCTCCGGTCCGAGCGTTGAGCCCGGGCGGTCGCTCCGCCAAGAACCGGCTCGGACGAGCCGCGCCGGCGAGCGGACTCGCGGGAGCATCTTCGATGTGCGGCTTCGCCGGGATCCTCGATCCGCGCGCGGGCGACGCGGCGGACCTCGCCGAGCTCGCTCGGGCGATGGCCGCGCCGATCGCCCATCGCGGGCCGGACGACGAGGGCGTCTTCGTCGAGCCGGAAGCGGGGCTCGCTCTGGGCTTCCGCCGCCTTTCGATCCGCGACCTCACGGTCGCCGGCCATCAGCCGATGCTGTCGGCGAGCGGCCGCCACGTCATCGTGTACAATGGCGAGCTCTACGACACCGACGCGCTCGCGGCCGATCTCGCCGCGGAGGGTGTGAGGCTACGTGGCGGTTCCGACACCGAGGTCCTGCTCGAAGCCTGCGAGCGGTTCGGTGTGGAGGCGACCCTGGACCGCAGCCTCGGGATGTTCGCCTTCGCCCTCTTCGATCGAAAGGAGCGGCGGCTCGTCCTGGCGCGCGACCGGCTCGGCAAGAAGCCGCTCTATTGGGGGTGCGACGGCAGCCGACTGCGCTTCGCCTCCCAGCTCAAATGTTTCTTCGCCGATCCGACGTTCCGCGCCGAGGTCGACCGCGACGCTCTCGGCCTTTATCTGCGACTCGGCTACGTGCCGGGGCCGCGCTCGATCCTCGCGGGCGTGGCCAAACTCGAGCCCGGCCATCTGCTCGTCCGCGAGGCCTCGGGGCGCATCACCGTCCGCCGCTTTTGGGACCCGGTCGCGGTCGTCGAGGCGGGGCTCGCCGAGCCCTTCGATCTTGGCGAGGACGAGCTCCTCGACCGTTTCGAGGTGCTCCTGGCCGATGCGGTTCGCCGGCGGATGGTCGCCGACGTCCCGCTCGGGGCCTTCCTTTCGGGCGGGATCGACAGCTCGATGATCGTGGCACTCCTGCAGAAGCAGAGTTCAGGGCCGGTCGCGACCTTCACGATCGGCTCACCGGATCCGGCCTTCGACGAATCGGCCGAAGCTCGGGCGGTCGCCCGCCATCTCGGCACCGAGCATCACGAGCTCGTGGTCGGCCCCGCAGAGGCGCTCGCGCTCGTCCCGGAGCTCCCGGAATGGTTCGACGAGCCGTTCGCCGACGCCTCGGCGATCCCGACCCTGCTCGTCGCCCGGCTCGCCCGCCGGTGGGTCACCGTGGCGGTCTCGGGTGACGGCGGCGACGAGCTCTTCGCCGGCTACCGGCGCTACGGCGAGGCGATCGACTGGGTGCGCCGGCTGGCCGGCTTGCAGGGTGGGGCGCGGCGCGCCGCGGCCGCACTCCTCGCCCGTGTCCCGGTCGATCTCGCGCTCCCCGGATCCACCCTCCTGCCGGCCCGACTCGAGGCCGAACGGCTCGGCGAGCGGGCGCGCCGGCTCGCGCGCCTGCTCGACGGACCGCCGGAGCGGGCGAGCCTCGAGATCGCGAGCCACTGCAGCGAGCCCGAGCTCCTGACCGGCTGCCCGGCACCCGACCCGCCGGGCTTCGACGGGGCGCTGGCCGCCCGCGTGCCCGACCTCGCGACCCGGCTCCAGCTCCTCGACCTCCTCTCCTGGCTGCCCGAGGACATTTTGACCAAGCTCGATCGGGCGAGCATGGCGGTGAGCCTCGAGGCGCGCTGTCCGCTGCTCGATCACCGGGTCGTCGCGTTCGTGTTCCGCCTGCCGCCCGGGCTCAGGGCTCGCGGCGGGAGCGGCAAATATCTCCTGCGCCGGCTCCTCGCCCGCCATCTACCGGACGAACTCGTCGACCGCGGCAAGCGCGGCTTCTCGCTGCCGATCCACGACTGGCTCAGGGGCCCGCTGCGCGACTGGGCCGAGGACCTGCTCGATCCCCGCCGGCTCGCCGAAGCGGGCCTCGTCGAACCCGCTCCCGTGCGCAGCGCCTGGCGGCAGCATCTGGAAGGCCGCACCGACCGCCGCTTTCCGATCTGGAACCTCTTGATGCTCGAGGCCTGGCGACGCCGGTGGCTTCGCCGCCCGGCCGAGCGCGAGCCGACCGGGCGAGCGGCGGTCGGCACGGCGCGCTAGGGCCTGACCAACGGCAGGTTGGAGGGGCGCACGATCCGGGCTATGGGGCCGCTGCCCGCGCTCGGTCCCCGGGGGATCCATGCTCGCCACGCTCAGCCGTTTCACCCGCGAGTACCAGGTCGTCGAGGCCTCGCCCGAGGGCGAGCTCGCACCCGAGGTGATCTGGATCGATCTCCGCGCGCCGAGTCCCGAGGAGGTCCGCTTCGTCGAACGGGTTCTCGGGATCGCCATGCCCTCGCGCGAGGAGATGCAGGAGCTCGAAGCTTCCTCGCGAGTGTACGAAGAGAGCGAGGCGCTCTTCCTCACCGCCACGGTCCTGGTCCACGCCGACGAGCCGCCGCCCGCCACGACCGAGATCACCTTCGTCTTGAAGGGCGACCGGCTCGTCACCCTGCGCTACGAGGACCCGCAGCCCTCCCGCACGCTGAGGTCACGGCTCGAGCGGAGCGGGGCGGGGCTCGGCACCGGCCAGGCCGTGTTCTTCTGGCTCGTGGAGCAGATCGTCGCCCGCCATTCCGACATCCTCGAAAAGACCGACCTCGAGGTCGACACCCTCTCGAGCACGATCTTCGGTGCGGCGAGCAAGAACGGCAAAGACACGGCGGCTCAGCCCGATCTGGTCGACACGGTCGAACGGATCGGCCGGAGCGGCGACACGACCGCGAAATTGCGCGAGAGCCTGTTGACCCTGCAGCGGGTGCTCTTGGCGGTCGGGGTGAGCGAGCTCGCCGCGGTCGGCAACCGCAAGGATACCCGTGCGCGCGCCAAGGCACTCGTCCGCGACGTGCAGTCACTGCTCGACCACACCACCTTCCTTTCGCAGAAGATTGGGTTTCTCCTCGAGGCCACGCTCGGCCTCATCAACATCGAGCAGAACAAGATCATCAAGATCTTCTCGGTCGTGGCGGTCGTCTTTTTGCCGCCGACCCTGATCGCCAGCATTTACGGGATGAACTTCGAAGACATGCCGGAACTCGCTTGGCCGCTCGGCTATCCCTTCGCGGTCATCCTCATGCTGCTCTCGGCGGTGTTGCCCTACCTGCTCTTCAAGCGGCGGGGCTGGCTTTGAACGCCGAGCTGCGGGCGCGCTTGGAGGCGATGCTCGCCCGGCTCGGAGGCGCGCCGCTCACGGGCCCGTTCGAGACGCTCGTGGGCTACCGCTACGGTTGGGACGAGAAGGCAGGGCTCACGGTCGAGCTCGACCTCGAAGACCGCCACACGAGCCGCTACGGCGTCGCCCATGGCGGGGTGACGCTGGTGCTGCTCGACACGGTGGGCGGGGTGGCGGCGGCGCTCGCGGTCGGCGACGAGCTCGAGCGGATCGCCACGATCTCCCTGGCCGCCAACTTCATCCGTGCGGTCCGCCCGGGCCGGGTCGTGGCGACCGCCCGCATCGACCATCTCGGGCGGAGCGTGGCGCATCTCGTCATGCACTTGCACGAGGGCAGCGCCGGAGGCCCGCTGCTCGCCACGGCCACGGGCGCCTATCGGGTCTTCCGGCGCGGCGGTTGAGCGACCGCGGGGCCGGTTCTATATCCGCACGGCATGGGGCCGGCCGGCGGGTCGGGAGACGGGAGGGGGCGATGGCGAAGTTCGGGATCGGCCAGCCGGTGCGTCGGGTCGAGGATCAGCGGCTCGTGACCGGCCGCGGTCGGTTCACCGACGACATCGACCTGCCCGGTCAGGCCTTCGGCTATGTCGTCCGCAGCCCGCACGCGCACGCCCGCATCCGCCGCATCGACACCGCGGCCGCGCGCGCCGCACCGGGCGTGCTCGCGGTCCTCACGGGCGAGGATCTCGGCGATGCCGCGGTCCCCTGCTTCGTGCCGATGAAGAACCGCGACGGCAGCGATGCGCCGATGCCGCGGCATCCGGTACTCGTGCGCGACAAGGCCCGCTACGTCGGCGACAAGGTCGCCTTCGTCGTGGCCGAGACCCGGGCCCAGGCGCGGGATGCAGCCGAGCTCGTGGCGATCGAATGGGAACCGCTCGAGGCTGTCGTCGACACCGCCTCGGCGGCGAGCGCGGCGGCTCCGCCCGTGCACGACGAATGCCCGAACAACGTCGCCTTCGACTGGCATTTCGGCGACGAAGAGGCGGTCGAGCGGGCTTTCGCCCGGGCCGCCCGGACCGTGCGGCTCGAGCTCGTCAACAACCGGCTCGTCTGCAACCCGATGGAGCCGCGCGCCGCGGTCGCGGAGTGGGACGCCGGCCGGGGCAAGCTCACCCTTTACACCTGTACCCAGGGCGGCTGGGCCTTCCGCGACGTGCTCGCACAGAATCTCGGCCTGCCCAAGGAGAAGGTGCGGGTCGTGACCCCCGACGTCGGCGGGGGCTTCGGCATGAAGGCGATGTTCTACGGCGAGTACACGCTCTGCGCCTTCGCCGCCATGAAGCTCGGCCGACCGGTCAAGTGGACGAGCGAGCGAGGCGAAGCGTTCGTCTCCGACAGCCAGGGTCGCGACCACGTGACGGTCGCCGAGCTCGCCTTCGATTCGGACCACCGCATCCTCGGCATGCGCTGCCGGGTCACGGCGAACATGGGCGCTTACTATTATTTCTACGCGCCCTTCATCCCGACCTGGGCGGCGCTCAAGGTCCTGCCCGGGGTCTACGACGTCAAATGCTTGAGCTACGGGGTGAAGGCCGTCTTCACCAACACCGTACCGGTCGACGCCTATCGGGGTGCCGGGCGGCCCGAATCGATCTACTGCATCGAGCGGCTCATGGACGTCGCGGCGGCCGAGCTCGGTGTCGATCGGCTCGAACTGCGGCGCAAGAACTTCATCCGCCCCGAGCAGATGCCGTTCCGGACGGCGGCCGGTGAGGTCTACGATTCGGGCGACTTCGAGCGGGTGATGACCGCCGCGGTCGCGCGCGCCGATTGGGCGGGCTTCGCGAGCCGCCGGGCCCTGGCGAATGCGCGCGGCAAGCTGCGCGGGATCGGTCTCTGCTATTACATCGAATCGACCATGGGGAACCCGGTCGAGCACGCGGCCGTGCGGTTCGCGGCCGACGGCGCGGTCGAGGTGCTGGTCGGCACGCAGAGCAACGGCCAGGGACACGAGACGGCCTATGCCCAAGTGCTCGTCGAACGGCTCGGCGTGCCCTTCGAGAAGATCCGGATCGTCCAAGGCGATACGGACGCGATCGCCGACGGCGGGGGCACCGGCGGTTCGCGCTCGCTGACGGCCGAGGGGGTGGCGATCCTCGAGGCCTCCGACCGCGTGATCGAGAAAGGCAAGATCGCCGCCGCGCACCTGTTCGAGACGGCGGTTGCCGACATCACCTTCGAAGACGGCACCTTCCGCGTCGCCGGCACGGATCGAGCGATCGACCTCTTGGAGCTCGCCGAACGCGTGCGGGTCATGGAAAAGAAACCCGCCGGGCTCGAGAACGGGCTCGATTCCGAGGCGACGATCAAGCTCGACGCCTGGACCTTCCCGAACGGCTGCCACGTGGCGGAGGTCGAGGTCGACCCCGAGACCGGCGTCACCCGGATCGTCCGCTACACGATCGTCGACGATTTCGGGGTGGTCGTGAACCCGCTGCTCGTCGAGGGCCAGGTCCACGGTGGCGTGGTCCAGGGGATCGGCCAAGCGCTGCTCGAACGCACGGTCTACGACGCCTCGGGTCAGCTGCTCACCGGCTCCTTCATGGATTACTGCATGCCGCGGGCCGACGATCTGCCCTCGTTCGACTTTTCGACCGTCGAGATCCGCTGCCGCAACAATCCGTTGGGCGTCAAAGGTTGTGGCGAGGCGGGGTCGGTCGGCTCCTGCGCGGCGGTGATCAACGCGCTGGTCGACGCGCTGCAACCTTACGGGGTGCGGCATCTCGACATGCCGGCGACCGCCGAGCGGGTCTGGCGCATCGTGCAGGGCCGCCGCGCCGCCGCCTGAGCGGCGAGCGCGTGGCGCCCTTCAGGAGGGATCGGAGAGGCGGCGGCGGAACGGCGCCGCGTCGAGCATCCGGGTGATCGCGAGCGAAGCGAGCTCGGCGCTGCGCGCCACGACGCTCGCACAACTTGCGACACCCGAGAGGCCGAGCTCGCTCCAGGCGTACCAGCAGGCGAGCCCGGAGGCGATCGGAGGGAGCCGGCAGGCGACACCGAGGCTCGCGCTCCAGAGGGCCAGGCTCTGGCCGAGCCAGCTCGTCGTGGGGGCGGAAGCCGGGTCCGGCACGGTCGGTGCCGGAGGCTGAGCGGTGATCGCAGCGGAGGCCGGCGGCCGCCGCACGGAGCAGCCGCCCGCGCCGGCCACCGCGCGACCGAGCAAGACCGCACCGCGCTCGGCTCGCCGCCGATTGTCGTTCGCCGACGCGACCGCGATCCGAACCGCCCCGCCCAGGAGATCCGCTCGGGTCAAGCTCACCACGCGCGGTTCACCGCCGCCTCGCTCGCTCATCGTACCCACCCGCCGTCGACCGCTCGGGTGTCCTCCCTGCCGGCCGCCACCGTGACGGCACGGTGACCGACCGACAAGAGGCCGGAACGGTCCCGGACCAGCCTGGCAGGGGCTCGGTTAACGGTGTCACCCGAACGTAACAGGCGCGCATTCCGATGCCGCCCCGGAGTATGTCAGGCCCGCAGGGTGCGGCGCAGCCGACCGAGGAGCTCGAGCCGCGAGCGATCGTCGGGCAACTGGCGGACCTCGTCGGCGATGTCGAGCAGGAGCCGCGCATAGGCGTTGTGCCAGTCGGCGACCGCGCTCGCGAAGCGGGGCTCGAGGCGGCGCGGACCGGGCAAGGGCTCGGCCGGGCCGTCGCCCCTCAGGGCGAAGCGCTGGTCGAGCTGCGGGACGAGGATCCGCAAGGGGTCGACGCCGGCGGCGGCGAGCTCGGCGCGGAGCGCCGCGGCCGCCGTCTCTTCTCCACGGACGAGGAAGATCGAGCCGCCGACCGGGCCCCGCTCCGCGATCCAATCGAGCAGCGTGCGACGGTCGGCAGACGCGGCGAGTGCATAGGTCCGGCGGATCCGGGCGCGGACCACGACCTCTTCGCCGTCGATCCGCACGCGCCGCTCGCCCGAGAGGATGACCTGGCCGAGCCCGCCCGGCGCCGGGTGGCCGACCACCAGGAGCGTCGCCTGCGATCGCCACAGATGGTCGCGGAGGTGGCGGCCGAGCCGCCCGGCGCCGTCGAGCCCTGCCGCAGCGAGGAGGATCGCCCGGCCGTCGGCGCGCGCGACCGCGGCAGCCGCTTCGTCGGTCTCGGAAAGGATCAGCCACGGACTGGCCAAGAGCCGGGCCGACCGGAGCGATCCCGGCGGCTCCGGCAGGTGGTGGGCGAAGAGGCGGATGGCGGCCGCGGCGAGGGGCGTGTCGAGCACGACCGGCACCTCGGGGAGGTCACCCCGCTCGATCGACTCCAAGAGGAGGAGGAGGAGATCGCGGGTCCGCTCGTCCTCGAAAGCGGGGATCAAGACGGGCCCGCCGGCGGCCAATCCCTCGCCGACCTCGCGGACGAGCGACCGGCGGGGGTCCTCGGTGGTCGCGCCGGCCGGCTCCCGGCTGCCGGCCGTGCATTCGACGACGAGCTGGTCGATCTCCGTGGGTCCGGCCGGCCGGACATCGGGCGTGCCGAGTTCACCCGTGAAGAGGAGCCGCTGGGCCGGCCCGCTCTCGTCTTCCACGAGGAGTTCGATCGCGGTCGCGGCGAGCTCGCCCGGGGCCGCCCAGAAGCGGGCCCGCACACCGGGGCCGGGCTCGAACCAGCGGCCGGCGTCGCAAGCTTCGAGCCGCTCGAGGCAGCGCGCTGCATCGGCGCGCGCGACGAGCGGCCGGCTCTCGGCCAGGCCACGGCGGCGGGCGCGGGCGTTGCGTTCGGCCGCCTCGGCCTCGAGCCGTGCCGCCAAGTCGGGGAGCACGAAGCCCAAGAGATCGGCGGTCGATTCCAAGGCCATGATCGGGCCGCGCAAACCACCGCGGAGCAGCACCGGGGTGAGCCCGGCGCGGTCCGGCCGGGCACTCGTGAGGAGGACGAAGTCGAGGCTCCCCGGGGAGAAGGGCGGGGCGCGATGGTTGAGCGCGCGGAGCGTGTGGGTACCTTGGAAGAGCCCGCAATCGACCAGGAAGCGGCCGTGGTCGTGTTCGACCAGGAAGCAGCTTCCGCTGACCGTCGAAGCACCTCCGTGGAAGGTGAGGCGGATCGGCATCTTGTCTCCCGCGCAGCGTCGACGAGGCGGCCCGCTGCCGGCAGGGGCGCGGGCAGCCAGCAACTTAAAGGTGAAATTTTATTCTGTCACTCGCGTGATGCGTAATGCTCGCGGATCGCTTGCCACGCCTGCTCGGCGGTCTCCACGTACCTGAAGATCGTCAGGTCGTTTTGGTCGATCACACCTTGCTCGACCATCGCTTCGAAGTTCACGATACTCCGCCAATAATTCTCGTCGAAAAGAAGTACAGGCATCGAGCGTGCTTTTTTGGTCTGGATGAGGCAGAGTGTTTCGAACAATTCGTCGAGCGTGCCGTAGCCGCCGGGAAAAACCACGAGCGCTCTGGCCCTGGTCAAAAGATGCATCTTGCGGAGCGCGAAATAGTGGAAACGGAAGCAGAGCTCCGGCGTGACCCAGGCGTTGGGCGCTTGCTCTTGCGGCAGGACGATGTTGTGGCCGACCGTGAGCGCGCCGGCCTCCGCGGCACCGCGGTTGGCCGCTTCCATGATCCCCGGCCCGCCGCCCGTGACGATCACGTAGCGGGGCCGCCCGCCGTTCGTGCTCTCGCGCGAGACGAGCGCCGCGAAACGGCGCGCCTCCTCGTAATGGCGGGAGAGCTGCTCGAGACGGAGGGCGATCGTGAGCTTCCGCCCCGCTTCCGGATCGCCGGGCCGGGCGCGCGCCTGCTCTTCGGCCTCGATCCGCCGCTGGCGGGCCTGCTCCGGCTCGACGATCCGGGCGCTGCCGAAGACCACGATGGTCGCGTCGATCCCGCGGGCTTGGAGCTCGAGTTCGGGCTTCAAGAGCTCGAGCTGGAGCCGCACCGGCCGCAGCTCCTCGCGCAAGAGGAAGTCGATGTCGGTGAAGGCGAGCCGGTAGCTGGGCGAGCGGGTCTGCGGGGTGTCGGGCCGCGGCGGTTCGCGCAGCGCCTCCTCGCGCGCCGACGGCAAGGGCACGTGCGACTCGGGCTCGCGCAACTCCATGAGCGGTCTCCGAGAACGAGCGGCGTCGTGCCGCGGGTCGCCCTTGTGGCGCAAGGCGGCGAGCGACGCAATCACCGCGCGAAGAGGCGGCGGATTCCCGCCCGAGAAACGACGAGGCCCCGGCGGGGACCGCCGGGGCCGGATGTCGAACGGAAAGGTTCGTTCGGCCGATCAGGCGGCGAGCGACTTGACCTCGTCCAGGTTGGCGGTGGCGCGCTTGACGAGCAGGTCGACCACCTCGGCCTGGGCCTTCATCCCGAGATCGAGCGTCTCCTTGGCGTCGGCCATGGCCTTCTCGATGACGGCCTTGGCCTCGTCGACATACTCCTTGGGCTGCTTCTTGGCGTCGAAGCCCTTCACGAAGCCGTCGAACTTGGCGAACGCCTCCCGCATCATCTCGACCTGCCGCTTGGCGACCGTCTGCCAGAAGTCGAACACGACCTTCTGCGCCGCCACGGCGGTCTCGAGATTCGCCTTGTGCAGGGCCATCCAGGCCTCGAGGTCGAACTTGGGCATCGTGGGCGAAGCGGATTTGGCAGTCACGGGACCCTCCTTTGGCCGTTTTGCTGCGGTGCACAATCAATATCGCACCGCAGTAGAAGCCGATCAAGAGCCGCTCGTCCCGAACGCCGCGATTTTCGCGCCGGCGCCAGCGGCGCGCCGTCGCAGGCGCTGATCTCAGCCGAACCGGGCGAGCAGCGGCCCGACCCGGCGCAGAACCGCCGCGCCGCCCTGGAGGCTGCGGTGCAGCGCGGCACGCGCCCGCTCGAAGCCTGGGGTCGGATCGGTCAGGAACAGGGCGAGCGTTTCGAGGGTCACGAGCGTCCCGCCGATCTCCTGCGCGGCGCGCTCGGCACCCCGGCCGGGCACCCGGGCGACGTCCAAGAAAGCATGGACGAGGCGGGAGAGGGCGAAGATCATCGGCACCCAATGATGCGGGTGCGAGGGCCAGAGCTTGGCTCGGATCATGGCGCCGGTGAGCGCGCGGTGCGGCGCGAGGGCTTCGAACCAGCGCAGCATCACCCGCTCGAGCCGCACCGCCGGGTCGGGGTCGGCCAGGAGCTCGGCCGGGGTCGACCAGACCGCGTCGAGTGCGCGCGCGAACCAGGCATCGGCGATCGCGTTCGGATCCGGGAAGAGGGCGGCGACCTCGGAAAGCGGCACGCCCGCCCGCTCCGCCACTTCGCTCAGGCGGAGTTGGTCGAAGCCTTTCTCTTCGGCGAGGGCGAGGGCGACCTCGAGGATCCGGTCCGGATCGACCGCGGGCGCTTCGGGCGGCGGCCGCCGGGCCACGGGGGCTCAGCTCGTCAGATGCCCCACCCGGTCGAGCGAGGCGGGCCGCGGAAGGCCGTAGCGGGAAAGGGCCGGGGCGACGATCCGCTCGACCTCGGCTTTGCCGAGCTCGTCCATGAGCGCGCAGGGGGGCTTCGAGAAGCGGAGTGCCTCGCGGGCGCCCATGTCGATGTCGGCCGGTGCTGCGACCCCCTCGTCGAGCTCTTGCAACACGGCCAGGAACACGCCGAGCCGGAGCCGGTCGCGGATCACCGCCCGCCGCTCGGGCGGGATTTCGCCCACCTCGCCGATCTCCCAATTCCGGTCGGCCTCGCCGACCTCGACCAGGCTCCCGGCCGGCGCGTAAAAGGGCCCGAGCGGGGCCAGGTTGCGGATCGCGTGGAGATTGATCCGCGGCTTGATGAGGTTCTGCACGCGGAACGGCCCGGCCGCCGCCCCCACCGCTTCCTCGGCCACCGCGTCGACCTCGGCCGTGGTCGCGAGCCCCTCGTCGAGGAGCCGGCAGGCTTCGTTCGTGTAGGGGCAGAAGAAACGGTTGATCGCGAAACCGTAGGCGTCCTTGCAGGTGATCGGCTTCTTGCCGGTCGCCCGGCAGAAGGCGAGCCCCGCCTCCACCGTCGCGGGGGCCGTCGCCTCACCGCGCACGACCTCGACGATCGGGTTGATCTGCGCCGGGCTGAAATAATGCAGGCCCAAGAAGCGCTCCGGCCCGGCCACGTGCCGGGCGAGCTCACTCACCCGAAGACAACTCGTGTTCGTGGCGACGAGCGTATCGGCGGGCAAAAGCCCCGAGAGCTCCTGGAACAGCCGGGCCTTGAGGTCGAAATCCTCGAAGATCGCCTCGATCACGAGATCGGCCGGGGCGAGCTCGGAGAGTCCGCCCGCGACCGAAAGCCGAGCGGCGGCCTCTTCGGCCTCCTCCCGGCGCAGCCGGCCACGTTCGACATTCCGGGCCCAGAACGCCTTCGCTTGCGCGATCGCCGCCTGCGCGGCCTCCGGTCGGGCATCGTAGAGCCGAACCGCGATCCGGTGCTGGGCGACGTTGGTCGCGATGCCGGTGCCCATCGTGCCGGTGCCGACGATCCCGACCGTGCGGATCTCTTTCATGCTCTTTCCCCCAGCGCCGACCGATCGGGAGCGGGCGTCAATCCACGAGGTGCGCCGGCAGCTCGTGGACCGCGACCCAGGTGAGGTCCTTGTCGACCTCTTTCACGATCTTTTCCTTGACCTTTTCGGCGAGCACCTCGCGCAGCTCGCCCAGCATCTTGGGTGGGGCCACGAGCATCAGCCGGGCGAAGCGGCCCTCGTCGGCGGCCTTCTCGAGGGTCGAGGCGAGCCCGCGGGCGAAGCGCTCCTTCTCGACCTCCTTGGGGTCGGTCGAGGGCTCCATGGCGTGGCGATTGCCGACCTGGCTCGAATCGAGGCTCCGGCCGGGCCGGTCGGCCAAAAGCTCGGAGCCTTTCTCGCGGGCCCGCCCCGTGAGCTCGGGCATGACGAGCTCGAGGTGGCCCACCCGCGGATCGCCCTGGAAGATCCGGGCCCGCGCCCCGTCGGCCACCACCACCCACATCGTCCGGTTCGGCATCGCGATCGGTCCCTCGTTGCCACGGTGCACCGGATCGGCGGCGTTATTCGTCCGCCTCGTCCGCGGTCAAGATGTCGTAGACGAGTGCCGCCCGCCCTTCGAGCGGGTGCGGCGCCTCGCCGAGCACGTCCTCGGCCCCACTCGCCCACAAGACCGCCTTTTCGATCTCGGCGATCGTCGCACCGGTCGCGAGGATCCGAGCCAGTTTCTCGGGGTCGTCGTCGCGCACGATCTTGGCGATCTCGCTCAAGGTCGGCCGGCTATCGGGGGCGGTCGTCGTCATGATGCTCTCCAACTGGGGGCGGCGATCGCCCGACACAAGGTCCGGGAGTCAGAGGAGTGGCTGCGCCGCCGGGCGAACCGCCTCGACCGCGGCCCGCCAAGCCGCGCGGTCCTCGCAAGCGTCGATCAGGACGAGACCGGGCGCGAGGGCCCGCAGCCGCTCGGCCAGCCGCCCGACGTCGTCGGCCGGACAGGTCTCGATGCGGACCTCCTGGCCGAGGACCGCACGAGCCTCGGCCGCCCCGCGCTCGTCGGCGGCGATCACGAGCAGCGGCAACTCGGTCCGGCGCGCGACCTCGCGAGCGAGCTCGAGCCCGGCTCGCCCGCCGCGGTGGACGAGCACGAGCGGACCGCCCGGCCGGCCCATCAGGAGGACGGGGCAGGGCAGCCGCGCCGGCGGCTCCTCGGGCCAGAGACCCGAGGGGGTGGCGAGTGCGACCACGTCGTCCGCGCCCGCGCTCACGGTCTCGAGCCCGCGGCTCGTCTCGATCCGCCAGCGCACGCGGCGGCTGCGCGTGACTTCGGCGAGATGGTGCCGGGCGCGTTCCGCGAAGACCCGGATCATGCGCTCGGTCGCGGCGACATCGAACTCCCGTTCACCCCCACTCGTGCGGCTCACGATCCGCGTGAAGGGGAGTGCTGCGGCGGCGAGGAGCCGGCGGTCCTCGACGAGGACGGCGACCATCTCCCGCTCCAGCCGCTCGGCCATGGCGAGGGCCATGTCGAGCAGCGCGAGCGCGGTTTCCTCGGGCGGCAGGGCGACCAGGAGCCGCGCCGAATTCACGACCCTTCCTCCTCGCGCTTCGCCCGCTCCTCGCCCTCGCGGGCGGCGAAGGCCTTGCGCTTCTCGGCGAGCGCCACGAGCCGGTCTTCGGCCTTGCGGAACACCGTTCCTTCGGGAAAGCGCCCGTCCGGCCCGCGCACCCCGGCCGGGATCCCGGTCAGGATCTCGATGCCTTCGGCGATCGTGCGGACCGGCCAGATCTTGAACTTCCCCGCGGCGACCGCCTCGCGGACCCGCGCATGCAGCATCAGATGCCGCACGTTGGCGGCCGGGATCAAGACGCCGTGGCTGCCGTCGAGCCCGCGGGCCGCACAGAGATCGAAGAAGCCCTCGATCTTCTCGTTGACCCCGCCGATCGCCTGGACGTTGCCGTACTGGTCGACCGAGCCGGTGACCGCGAGGCTCTGCCGGATCGGCACCTCGGCGATCGCCGAGAGGAGCGCGTAGAGTTCGGTCGAGGAGGCACTGTCGCCTTCGATCCCGCCATAGGATTGCTCGAAAACGAGCGTGGCCGAAAGCGAAAGCGGCAGATCGGGAACGAAGGTCGCGGCCAAGAAGCCCGAGAGAATCAAAACACCTTTCGAGTGGATCGGGCCGCCCAGCTTCACCTCGCGCTCGATGTCGATGACCTGGCCGCTGCCCATCCGCACGCGCGCCGTGATCCGCGACGGTCGGCCGAAGGCGAACTCGCCGAGCTGGATGACGGAAAGGCCGTTGACCTGGCCTACCGCCTCCCCGCTGGTCGCGATCTGGACCGTCCCCTCGACGATCTGCTCGAGCGCCCGCTCCCTGAGCCGGCCGAGCCGGCGGTCGCGCGCCTCGAGTGCCGCGTCGACCGCCGCCCGGTCGATCACCGCGGCCGAGCCCGCGCGGAAATCGGCCTCGCGCAGGACATCGGCCAGATGCTCGATCTCGGTCGAGAGCTTGTCGCGGTCCTCTGCACGCCGGGCGGCGTGCTCGAGCAGCCGGGCAACGCCGCAGCGATGGACGGGCTTCAAGCCCTCCTTGCGCGCGACGGTGGCGACGAGGCGGGAGAAGAGCGAGATCTTGGCTTCGTCGCGTGGTAGCCGTTCGTCGAAATCGGCCGGGATCTTGAAGAGCCGGGCGAACTCCGGGTCGAGCTCGACCAAAAGGTAATAGAGGAGCCGCTCGCCCAACAGCACGACCTTGAGATCGAGCGGCGCGGGCTCGGGCTCGAGCGTCTGGGTGCCGAGCACGCCCAAGGCCTGGAGGGGGGATTCGACCCGGATCTCGCGGCTCGTGAGCGCGCGCTTCAAGGCATCGTAAGCCAGCGGGCGGGTCAGGAGCTTGCGCGCTTCGATGACGAGGTAGCCGCCGTTGGCACGGTGCAGCGCACCCGCCCGGATCATCAAGAAGTCGGTCACGAGCGCGCCCATCTCGGCGCGGTGTTCGATCCGGCCGACGAGGCGCTCGAAGGTCGGGTCGTCCTCGAGCACGACCGGGGCCGAGGTCTGGCCCGTATGGTCGACGATCAGGTTGACGCGGTAGCGGCGGAAGAGCGGGTGGCCGTCCTCGATCGCCAGCGCGGCGGGCCCGATCTGCTCGGGGAGCTGGAGGAAGGCCTCGACGTGCTCGATGATGTCGACCCGCGCCGCCTCCAAGAAACCGATCACGTCCGGCAGATCGGCATAAGCCGGCCGGATCGTGTCGAACAGGAAATTCACCGCGAAGGCTGCGGTCTCGTCGTTGAGGGCTTTGATCTTCTCGCGGGTTTCCTTCATCCAGCGGGGCGCATTGGCGAGTGCGTCCCGAAGTTTTTTCTGCAAGTCTTCGACGGTCTGCTCGATCTGCTTACGGATCGAGTCGGGAAGCGCTTGGAAGACCTCGGGGGTGAGGACCCGGCCATCGGCCACGGGCGCGAAGGCGAAACCCATGGGCGAGCGGATCAGCGCCACGCTGTGGCGTTTGGCCTCCTCCTCGACTTCGGCGATCGCCTTTTCCTGCCGCTCCTTGAGCTCCTCTTCGATCACCTGGCGGCGGGTGCGGTACTCCTCGTTCTCGAAGGCGTTGCGCAGCGCCGGCAACAGATCGGTCAACAACCGCTTGATGTCGGCCTCGAGCCGGGCGCCGCGGCCGGGCGGCAGACGCAGCAGCTTGGGTGCGCGCGGATCCTTGAAGTTGGAGACGTAGCACCAGTCGCCCGAGGGCGGCTCGCTCCGCGCGCGCGCCTCGAGGAGCTGACGGACGGTGGTGTGCTTGCCGATCCCGTCCGGCCCGAGCGCGTAGACGTTGTAGCCCGGGCGCCGCGTCGCGAGGGCGTAGGCGAGCGCTTCGACCGCCCGCTCCTGGCCGATCGTGTCGGCGAGATCGGGCAGTTCGGCCGTGGTCTCGAAGCCGAGCGCGTCGTCCGGGCAGCGCCAGGCGAGCGCCTCGACGGGCAGCGGGTCGGGTAGGGCCAAGGGCGTCTCCTCGAGCGGCTTCGGCTCGCGGCCGAGGCTGTTAGCGGACCGGCAGCGGCAAGGTGAAGAGCCGACCGAAGCCGTCCAGCCGGTCCGCGATTCCGGCGAGGCGGAGCGCGTGCCAGGCCATGGCGTGGTTGGAGGAGGTCACGGGCTTGCCGAGCCTCTCTTCGATGGCGCGGGCGCGCTCGACCAGCCGCAGGCTCGTGCAGGAGACGAAGACCGCCTCGACCCGGGGGTCACGGCCGAGCTCGCACACCGCCGCTTCGATCGAGGCGGGCGAGATCCGCGCCACCTTCGAATCGTCCTCTTCTTCGAAACTGCCGAAGACGGGAACGTCGACCCCGCGGTCCTCCAGATAGCGGCGGACGACGTCGTTGACGGCCCGGCCGTAAGGGGTGAGGACGGCGATCCGCCGGGCGCCGAGCGTCCGCAAGGCGGCGAGCGCCCCGCCGATCGGGGTGGTAACGGGCACCCCCGGCCGAGCCTCGTGGACGCGGTCGGCGATCCGCTCCTCACCCAGCACCATGGCCGCCGAGGTGCAGCCGAAGGCCACGACCGAGAGCGGCAAGACCGGCATGATCAACCGGGTCGCCGCGGCGATCTCGCCTTCCATGGCGGCCAGGGTCGCGGGCGTGATCCGAACCTCGTTCCAGAGCCGGCTCTCGTAGAGCGCCACGCCCGGGAGGCGAGAAAAGACGAGGCGCCATTCGTGCTCGATCGTCTGGTCGGTGGCGAGGACGACGAGCCCGATGCGCGCGCGAGCGCCGATCCCCTCGTCCATCTCGAAGGACAATCCGCCGCGATATTCCGTCGTCATCACCCGCCGCGCCCCGCCCGCCTCAAGCGGCCTTCGGCTCGAGCCCGACCGGGTCCCATTCGGGCCGCCGGCCGGAAAGGAGATCGGCCAAGATCCGCGCCGTGCCGCAGGCCCAGGTCCAGCCCATGTGGCCGTGGCCGGTGTCGACCCAGAGATTGCGCTGCCGGCCGCGGCCCAGGATCGGCAAATTGTTCGGCGTCATCGGCCGCAAGCCCGCCCAATATTCCGGCCGGCTCCAATCGCCGGCCTGCGGGAAGAGCTCGTGCGCCGCCTTCAACATCGGCGCGAAGTCCTCGGGCCGGTGCGACCAGTCCCAGCCGCCGAGCTCGGCCACCGCGGTCAAGCGCACCCGATCGCCGTAATTGGCGAAGGCGAAAAGATTGTCCTCGTCGACCCCGGGAAGGCAGGGCGGGTTGTTCGAGCCGGCGATCGGTAAGGTCACCGAATAACCCTTGACCGGCCAGATCGGCAGGTCGAGCCCGAGCTTCTTCCCCAAGGGCGCGCTGTAGCAGCCGAGAGCGAGGACGAAGGCGTCGGCCCGAAGCTCACCTTTGTCGGTGAGCACGCTCTCGACCCGATCGTCTGCCGTGCGGAAGTCGAGGATCGTCTCGCCGAGCCGGAGCTGCGCGCCCCGCTCGGCACAACGGCGGGCGAGCTCGCGGGTGAAGAGCCGG
>Ga0308415_1000227_pt1 | contig 24464 bp, 18 predicted proteins | sample HotsprSampleOS55_FD_203465 | JGI IMG/M metagenome (GOLD analysis project Ga0308415, IMG submission 203465) | Hot spring phototrophic mat microbial communities from Octopus Spring, Yellowstone National Park, Wyoming, United States - 20090730_OS55 ... | reverse complement strand
CCGTGGTCCGCCAGTCATCTCTCGCCACAGCCGCCTGCCGGTGGGCGAGCAGGTTGCCGCTGGCGTCCACCAGAGCCGTGGCAAGCTTGGTCCCGCCCAAATCCATGGCGAGCACCGCAAAGGGCACGGCCGGTCGGCTCACGGCGTGAAGACTCCGGGGCGGACGATCCGCGCCACTGCGGCTTCATCCGAGGGCCTCTTGCACTTTGGCAAACACCTCGGCAGGTCCTCGCCAGTGGGTATCGCCGGCTCTTGCGGGGCGACCTTGAGCGGGCGATGGGGGAGAAAGCCTTGGTTGGGGAGCGGCGGCGTCGCCATATAACCTTAGGTCATTATAACGATAGGCGAACTGCCCCGGCGTGTCAAGAAAAATCCAAGCTGGTGACCAGCGGCGGGCGGTCCTGCGGGTCCCGCATGAGCGCCACCGCGTATTTACAGCCGGCCAGCGCCCCGTGCTGGACGGCCAGGCTGCGGTAAAAGTCATGGTAGCGGATGAGGCCGGTTTCGCCGCGCCACATGGGGAAGACTTCGCAAGCCTGGACCCATTTCTCGTAGACCGGCGTGATGTCGAGGAAGAAGTCGGGGCGGAACCCGGCGGCGTCCTCCCAGTTTTCGGGGAAGAGAATGCGGGTGGGCCGATGGGCCGCCAGGTCGCGCCGGAGGCTCTGCAAACCGGCGTAAAACGCGCCGTCGCGCACGGCGAGAAAAGTGTTCTGATGGTCCTTGTGCCAGCTTCCCTGCCAGTGAGTGAGGATCGTATGAGGCTTGTACTTTCGAATGAGGTCGCAGATCTCCAGGGCGACGCGGTCGCCGGAAGGGATCTCGGCGTCGGGATAGCCGAGAAAATCAGCTTCGCCGCCAACCATGGCGGCGGCTTTGCGCGCTGCCTCGTGCTGCATTCGCCCGTAGCGCGCCGGTTCGATCGTAGGGTGTCCCTTTTCGCCCAACGACAGCGACAGGAAGATGCCCCTGCCGCCGTTGTGGATGTGACGGGCCACAACGGCTCCCATACTGAAGAAGGCGTCGCCGGGGTGAGCGGCGATGGCCAGGACGGCGTTGCTCATGCCCCTCAGGCTATCACGGGCGCAGCTTCCCCGACGTTTCGCGTGCGAGTGAAGGCTCTGCTGTTATTGAGTGCGGCCGCATTCTGGGCGCCGGTGTGCGCGGCCCAAGCCACGCCGCGGACGCCGATGGCGGCCCGCTGGGAGCATTCGGCTGAAGCGGGCTGGCTCGCCAAACCGGTGCTGGCCTCACGCATGATCGAGGACTGGAAAGACGCCTCCGGCTGGCGGCTTCGCGGGGAAGGCAGCCTGAGTGTGGGCGAGTGCGCCGCGGGCGGGCGGTGTGCACAGGTAAGCGTCGCGGTGCACGAGGGACCGAAGGCCGCCAATTGGAGCGGCACCGCGCAGGTGGCGCTCGAGAGGGCGCTGGGCGGCGAGGACTGGAGCGGCTTCAACCGCATCTACTTCCGGGTGCGCCCGGCGATGACGGGCTTCCGTACGCTGACCCTGACGGTGTCTTTTCAAAGCGACGGCGCCGAAAAGACGCCCGACGTCTACCGGCGCGAGGGCGCGCACTACGTGACGGTGCCCAACGGGCGCTGGAGCGAGGTCGCCTGGGAGATTACTCCCATCCCGCGCGACCGCGTCACGCAGATCGCCTTCCGCTATTTCTGTCCCAAGAAGCTCCCCGACGCGGCGGATCGAGTGCACTTTGAAATCGGGCCGATCGAACTTCAGCGGGTCGAACCGGACCACTATGAGGGATGGAACGTCGCGCCGGGCCGGATCGCCTTCAGCCATAGCGGCTACCTTCCCGGCTACTCGAAGACGGCGCTGGCAAGCGGCCTCGATGCCCGTGTGTTCGAGTTGGTGGACGCCGACACGGGTGAGCCTGTACTGAACAAGAAGGTCGAGCGCGTCCGCACGCGCCTGGGCGAGTTCGATCGGCTGGATTTTTCCCAAGTGGACCGCGAGGGGCGTTACTATCTTCGAGCGGGCGGGCGGCGCACGCCTGTATTCCGGATTGACGCGCGGACCTGGCGGGACAGTATCCTCAAGACCTTGAATTTCTTCTATTGCCAGCGCTGCGGGATTGAAATTCCCGGCGTCCACGACGCCTGCCATCGGGACTGGCAGGCGGCGCACGGGGATCTGAAGATCATCATGAACGGCGGCTGGCATGATGCCGGCGACTTGTCGCAGGGGCTGGTCCATACGGCCGAGGCGGTGCATTCGATGCTGGCGCTTGCCGCGCAACTGGAGGTCTCCGGATGGGATCGGGCGCTGGTGGAGCGCCTGATCGAGGAGGCGCGCTGGGGGCTGGACTGGGTGTTGAAGGTGCGCTTTCCCGGGGGCTACCGCATCGGCTTCGCCAGCATGAACCTGTGGACCAACGGGATTCTGGGCGACGCCGACGACCGCGTGCGCGAGGCGCTCAACAATCCCAACGTCAACTACCTCGCTGCGGCGGCGGAGGCGCTGGCCGCGCGCCTACTCAGGCGCCGCGACCCGCATCTGGCGGCGCGTGCGCTCGCCGCCGCGGAGCAGGATTGGGAATACGCTATCGCGGGCAAGGATGCGCCCGAGACGCGGCACACGCCCGCCTACGCCGCGGCCGAAATGGAGCTGGCCGGCGTTGGCGCGCTGGCCTCGCTCGAACTCTACCAGGCCACCGGAGCTGAGCGCTATGCCGAGCAGGCGCGGCGCCTGGCGCGCGTGATCCTGGACTCGCAAGAGCGAGGCATCGTCGGGAGCGAATTCCCGCTCACCGGATTCTTCTACACCGGACCGGACCGAAAGGAGATCTTCCACCAATTCCACCGTGCCGCCGACCAGGCCCCGGTGGTGGCGCTGGCCCGGCTTTGCGAACTGTTCCCGGCCGATCCGGACTGGATGCGCTGGTACGCGGCTTTGGCCCTGCATGCGGCTTATCTGAAGAAAAAGGCGCGCGTCACCGAACCCTGGGGAATGCTGCCGGCCTACGTGTATCGCGACGATGAGTGGGAAACGGCGCCCGAAGGGGACCGCTACCAATCCAGCCGCGAAGCCTACCGGCTTCAAGTGCTGGAGGGAATGCCCATGGGCAACGGCTACTATCTGAAATCGTTCCCGGTGTGGTTCGGCCGCCGGGGCAACTACGGCGTGCTGCTCTCCCAGGCCAAGGCCCTGTCGGCGGCGGCCCGCCTGCGCGCCGACCGCGAGGCCATGGATCTCACGCTCCGGCAACTGGAGTGGGTTGTGGGGAGGAATCCCTTCTGCCAGAGCACGATGTGGGGCGAAGGTTACGACTTCGCGCAGCAGTACTCGGTTTCTTCGGGCGACATGGTGGGTTCGCTGCCCGTGGGCATGATGACCCGCGGCAACCGCGACCTGCCCTATTGGCCTCCGCAGAATTCTTACGTCTACAAGGAGGTCTGGGTGCACCCGTCGGCTCGCTGGCTGTGGCTGATGGAGGATGTCGTGGCGATGCAGGAGGCGACTGCCAAGCCGCGCGCCGGGATCACGCTGAGCGAACGTGCCGCTCCAGCCGGCGAGGTCATCCTGCGGCTCGAGGCCCAGGGATCCGGCGAGAGGTCGTTGCGTCTGATGACGTGGAATCTCCGGACTGCCGATCCGGTCCGGACTCTGCGTTTGGGCGACAAACCGGCCCAAGCGGAGTGGCGGGCCCGCATCGAACGACCGGCAGAAGCTTGGGTCGCGCTGGTGATCGCCCAGGACGACCCCGGTCTGCGCGCGGAACTGGTAGGTCCGGCCCGCATCCGCTGAGCGGCCGGATCTACCGGCTACGGCTGATGCCGGGCCAGTTGCCGGCCCCGCAGCGGCAGCCGCGACCGATCGAGCGGAAGCGGCATGAAGGCGCCATCCTTACCGAGCGGCCCAACCGGATGAGGGGCATCGCCGCAACCGGCGCCTTCGTCCTTCAGGACGGGCAGGCGGCAATCTTCGCCCTGATCGAGCATGGCGCCGCCGACTGCCTGGGCACCCACGGCGACTCTTCCTACCAGGTCACGGATGCAACCGTTCGTCTTCAAATCGTCTCGTTCGAGCCGCCCGTCCGGGGCCAAGCTCGCAGGAGAAGCGCTTCGCGGCCCATGGGGAGGCCCTGGCCGAGGCCGCGGGGCATCGGGACCGGCAGGAACCCCTCAACGGCTACTGCCGTGGCTGGCTGCTGCCCTTTGTTGGGTGTATCACGTAGATGACCCAGCAGTACCGAACTGGAAAAGACGCAGCCGACTACCTGCTCGAGGCGGCCCGCCAGGATCGAGCCGGACTTTCTTGATCAGGCGAACGGCTTTCTGGCGTTGCGAGTGAGGGGCTTGGTGTCGGTTGTCGCGAAAGGAGCGACACCAAGAAGGTACCGGAGCCGCAAGTTTTCGTAAATGCGCGGGTAAATTGTAGCTGGCTGGGAGGCAGGGATTCGAACCCCGATAAGCAGATCCAGAGTCTGCCGTCTTACCGTTAGACGACCTCCCAATCTGCAATCTCGATTTTAGCAAAACCTTCCGGCGCGGAAAAGGCCACGCCCACTCAGCGGCACGGGGAGGCCGCGGCGCGCAGCTCATCGAGGACCCAGCGGGGTACGCACACATTGCCATTGAGGCCGGTGCCCAGTCGCACCGCCGGTTTGCCGTCACCGTGAAAGTCGGAACCGCCCGTGACCAACAGGTCGTGCGCGCGCGCAAGCTCCAGATACATGGCGGTCTGCGCCGGAGTATGCTCGCCGGAATACGCCTCGATGCCCATCAGGCCTGCCGCACGCAATTCACCCAGCACTTCACATACGTCCCAGCTCATCCGCCCCGGATGGGCCAGAGACGGGATTCCGCCCGCCTCCCGCACCCGCTCAATCGCCTCCTCCAAGCTCGCTTTTTCCAGCGGGGTGTACGCCTTGCCGGTCTCTCCCAGGTACGTACGGAACGCCTCCGCCACGCTGTTCACGTAGCCTTTCTGCAACAGCACGCGGGCAAAGTGGACACGACCGGTGAGTCTCCGCGCAAGCGCCGCGGCTTCCGCGAGCGTAACTTCGAGGCCAAGTTCCTGCAAGCGCTGCGCCAGGCGCTCGTTGCGTTGCTGCCGCCGGGCCTGCAATTCACGCAACCACGTACGAAACTCGGCGCCGGGCGGTTCCGCGGGAAAGTAGCCGAGCAGATGCGCGCTGCGGCGGCGTCCCGAGGCGCTTGTTCCGAACCGCGTGCTGATTTCGACCGCGCAAACCAGGTCGAGCCCGGCCCGCTGCGCCGCTGTTCGCGCCCGATCGTACCCGGCCAGAGTATCGTGGTCAGCAATGGCCAGCGCCTCCAGCCCGGCTTCCTGCGCGGCAACCACAATCTGCTCCGGCGTCAGCGAGCCGTCGGACTCGGTAGTGTGCACGTGCAGATCAATCACGGCTGCCGACGCTCCTGCGCTTCCGCCGGTCCTCGCTCGCGCAAGCCGGCCGGCGTCACGGCGCCAATCTCGACCTCGATGATGCGATTCGGCGGACGGGGTACAGCCAGTTCCACTTTCAGGTAGTTGTCGCTCAAGGCCACCCGGCCCGCCTCGAGCGTAAGCGCGGAAAGCCTGCGGCCCACCATGCGCTGCCGGAACTCGAGGCTCTTCCGGGCGGCCAGCTCCCGCAGGATTCGGTTGCGCTCCTTGCGGATCTTGACCGGGACCTGATCTGCCATCTCGGCGGCCGGCGTCCCCGGGCGCGGCGAGTACGTGAACACGTGCAGGTAAGTGAACGGCAAGCTTTCGACCAACCGGACCGTCTCTTGGAAATCCTCATCGGTCTCTCCGGGGAAACCCACCATCACGTCCGCGCCGATGGCTGCGTCCGGCATTGACCCGCGCGCTTTCAGGATTCGATCCGCGTAATGGCGCGCGCGATACCAACGCCGCATGCGCCGCAGAACGCGGTCCGAGCCGCTTTGCAGCGGGGCATGAATGTGTTGTGCAATCCGACCCGATTTCGCCATCAAGGCGAGCAGCTCATCGCTCAAATCCATCGGCTCGACCGAGCTCAGGCGCAGCCGCTCCACGCCGGTTTCATCCAGCAGGCGCCGCAGCAAATCAGGCAAGCGGTTGCGCGCGGGCAGATCCCGGCCCCATCGTCCGAGGTTGATGCCGCTCAGAACGATTTCGCGGTAGTGCGCGCTCAGGCGCCGCACCTGTTCGACAACCCATTCCGCGGGAGCGCTGCGGCTGCGACCTCGCACCGCGGGAATGATGCAAAACGCGCAGTGAAAACTACAGCCGTCCTGGATCTTCAGATTCGGCCGCGTGCGATCCCCGGCGGCGAACTCGGGATCCACGCCCGGAAAAGAAACCGCCGCATTGGCGTCGCCGACGTAAATCCTGCAATGCGTCAGCTCGTCGCCTTCCAGCTCGCGGATCAATTCCCCCAGTCGGGCTTTGTGGGAGTTGCCCACCACGCATGCTACGCCGGGCAGCGTGGCGGCTTCTGCCGGCGCACGCTGGGCGTAGCAACCGGCGATGAGAATGCGGGCTTCGGGATTCTCGCGCCGGATGCGGTACACAGCCTGGCGAACGTCCTCGTCCGCAGCGGCGGTCACCGTGCAGGTGTTGAGAATGACGAGATCCGCCTCCGAGCGGTCCGCGAGCACGTGCCCGCGCTGCACAAGCTGCGAAACGATAGCCGCCCCCTCGGCCTGCGTCGCCCGACAGCCGAAGTTTTCGACAAAAAAAGTGGCCACCTGCTTTCAATTATAAGGAATTACAGGCCGTTTCCAGGTTCAGGGACGGCGAGAATACGTCTCATAAAGCCGCAGGTGCCTGTTGCTCAGATCTACTTCCCTGCCCTGAATGAACACGTGCCTGACCTGAGTGCGCGTTTCCAGCGGATCGCCGTCGGTGACGATCAAATCGGCCCATTTTCCTCTCTCGATGGAACCCAGCTTGTCGCCCACGCCCCAGATCTGCGCCGGGTACAGCGTCAGGGCCTTCAGCGCCTCCTCGTAAGGGAGGCCGAAGGCCACAGCCATCGCCGCCTGGTACGGCAGATTGCGCGCAAACGAAGTCGAGAAACTGGCGAAAGCGAACTTCACTCCCGCGCGATGCAGCTCCGCGGGCAGCGTGTAGGCTTTGTCATACGGATCGTCTTCTTCGAGCGGCAGCGCCAGCGTGGGACCGAGAATCACGGAAATGTCTTTCTGCTTGATCAGATCGGCAACCTTCCACGCTTCGCGGGCCTCGGCCAGCACCAGCCGGATGTTCTGGCTTTCAGCGAACGCGATCGCCTCCCGGATGGCGCGCTCCCTGACGGCGTGGACGAGCACGGGCAACTTGCCCTCGAGCACAGGCAACATAGCCTCCATGCGCGCGTCCGTTCGGAACTCCGGGCTTCCGGCCAATTTCGCTTTCCGATATCGCCGCGCCTGCTCGAAGAATTCCCGCAGTTGCTGAAGGCGCCGCTCGTACTCACGCTTGGCCTCGCTGAAAGGACGGCCCCCGCGTGCGCCCGGGCGTTCATCGCGGGTCTGGATGACGGGGAACTGGAGCACCATGCACACGGGCGCCGCGACCTGCATCTGCTCCCAGGTCCACCCATCCAGATGGATGAGCGCCCCCTGCCCCGAAACGATCCCGCCGGCCGGCAGCGTCACCGCGCTGGTGATCCCGTTGGCCCGCGTCACGGGAATGTGCTCGCTGGCCGGATGCACGGCAATGATGGCCCGCAGTTGCGGGTTGAAATCCCCGACCTCCGTGGTGTCCACAGTCTCGCGGACCGAACTGATTTCGGCCAGTCCCAGTTGCGTGCCGGAATCAATCAGTCCCGGATACACGTGCAGCCCGCGAGCCTCGATGACGCGCACGCCTCGGGGAACGGCGACCTTCGTGCCCACTTCGGCGATGATCCCGTCCTTGACCAGCAGCATGCCATCGCCAATCTCCGGTCCGCTCACAGGGTGAATGGTCGCGCCGCGCAGCAGGAACGTATTCTCGGCGGCTGCCAGCGATGCGATGCCAACCAGGCAAGCAAACAGCGCTTTCATGCCGGCCTCCTCCGTGCGGGCGCCGGCTTTTTCTCGCGCTCGCGCGCCCGTTCGAGCAACACCTTCTTGCGCGCCTCCAGTTCGGCGCGGCGGCTCATATCGCGGTCACGATCGAAGTAAATTTCGCCTTCGATCATCACGCGCAGCACCCTGGCGTAATTCGACAGCGGGTGTTTGTCGAAGAAAACCAGGTCAGCATCCTTGCCCGGCTCGATGGACCCCACCCGCTTGTCCACGCCCAGTTGCCGAGCGGGGTTGATGGTGATCAGCGCGAGCGCCTCGTCTTCCGACAGACCGCCGTACTTGATGGTCTTGGCCGCCTCCTGATTCATGTGGCGCATCAGCTCGGCCGAATCGGAGTTGAGCGAGACCAGGACGCCTTTGCGGACCATCAACGCAGCGTTGTAGGGGATGGCGTCGTAAGCTTCAACCTTGTAAGCCCACCAATCGGTGAAGGTCGACGCGCCGGCCCCGGCGGCGGCGATTTCGCGCGCCACCTTGTAGCCTTCGAGTACGTGGATCAGAACAGGGATCTTGAACTTGAATTCTTCCGCCAGTCGCAACACGGCCAGGATCTCATCCGCCCGGTAGCAGTGCACGTGGGCCAGCCTGCGCCCCTCGAGAACTTCGGCCAGCGGTTCCAATCGCAGATCGCGACGCGGCGGCGGCGCGGGTTCGCCGCGCTTGCGCCTTTCCTCGTAGCGGCGCCACTCCTCCCGGTACGCACGCGCCTCTAGGAACGCCTGCCGAATAACGTCTTCCACGCCCATCCGCGTGGCCGGGTAGCGAGGCTGCACGGTGACGCCGGGCAACAGCGACGGCAAGCTGCCGCGCCGCTTGGGGTTCTCGCCCATGGCGAACTTGAGGATAGGCGGAGCACCTTCGAACAACAACCCGCGCGCGTCGCGTCCCCAGCGCAGCTTGATCACGCTGCACTGGCCGCCCACGGCGTTGGCGCTGCCGTGCATCACGGCGATGGTGGTCACGCCGCCCGCCAGCGCGCGATAAATGGCAATGTCCTCCGGATCGAGAACGTCCTCCATCGCAACCATCGAAGACACCGAGATGCTGCCTTCGTTGGTGCTCTCCGAAGCGATGTGAGAGTGCGGATCGACAATGCCTGGCATCACGTACTGGCCGCCCGCCTCGATGATCTGCGCATCCGCGGGGATGGCGACCTTGGGTCCCGCCTCGACGATCTTCCCGTCGCGCACCAGGATCGAGCCCTGAAAGCGGCCCTTGGTCACGGTCAGAACGTTGGCGTTGCGGATCACCGTGGGCGGCGCCGCCAGCGCCCACGTGGCAACCAGAGACAACGCGTATCGTTTCATTGCACCACCTCCTCGGAAGGTTCCGCGCGGCCGGCCTCTTCCGGCGGCGCCTCGGGCAAGGGCTCGTACTTGCGCCCGTCAATGAAGACGTACTTTACTCGCGTCTTCTCCTGAAACAACTCGCCGTCGGTCACGATCAGGTTCGCGATCTTGCCTTTCTCGATGCTGCCCAACCGGTCGGCAAGCCCGTAAATCTCGGCTGCGCTCAAAGTGAACGCACGTACGGCATCCTGCGGCGACAGACCCGCCTCCAACGCCCGGCGCACGGCGCGCACCAGCTCCCGCGGGCTCCACAAGCCGTCCGTGTAAAAGGCGAACCGGACGCCTTCTTTCGCCAGCACAGCCGGCGTCGAAGGCGCCATCTCGCGGAATTCCAGCACCCGGAGGCTCTCCACCCGGTCGGGATCGGCGTCACGGCTGCGCTCGGGCCACCGCAAGCTCACCAGCACAGGCACGCCCGACGCCTTGAGCAGCCCGGCCACGCGGTGCCCCTCGTGTCCGCCGTAGAGCACGGCGTTAAGCTTCAGCTCGGCCGCAAAGCGCAGCATGCGATCAATCTCGACCGCGCGCGAGGCGGGCAGCAACACCCGGGACGCTTCCAGGACGCCTTCCAGCGCTCTGTCGTAGGCCGGTCGCGGAGCGCTTCCGGGATGGCGCGCATAAAACTCCTTGGCCGCGCGATAATGCTCGGCGTCGAGGTAGACCTGGCGGATGTATGCCAGCACACCCATCAGCGATCCCGGGAAGCTGGTGAAGCCGGCGGTAGTGAGCGTCAAGTAAAGCCCCGCAGGGGAAGCGATCACCATCTCGCCGGCCCGTTCGCCGCTCAGCGCGATGACAGCGCCCTGGCCGGCGAAAATGCCGCGCTGAGGAAACGTTACCGCCGCGGTGAACCCGGCGCTGCGCGCCGTCTCCAGCCGGTTGTCGTTGGGCGCGATGAGGTCCGCTGCCCGCAGCCAGCTCGTGTTGGACGGTCTGTCTTCCGGCCCTTGCGCGGGCTTTGCTTCCGGCGTCTGTGGCGGGGTCGGAGCGGGTTGCTGCGGGCGACCGGCCGTGCGCGCGGCTCCCGCGGCCGGCGCGGCTGCCTCCGGTATTCCGAGCGAGCTCAGAGCATCAATCAGCCCGGGATACACCGTAAAGCCCTCGGCTTCGATGACCCAAGCGTCGGCAGGAATCGAGACCGAGGCCCCCACATCCGCGATGAGGCCGTCCCGGATGACCACCGTGCCTTTTTCGATCACCGCACCGCTGACCGTCACCACCCGCGCGCCGCGGATGGCGAAGGCTGACGGCGGCGCTGCCCGCGCGCAGACGCCGACCGCCACAAACAGGATTGCCCAGCGAGAAATTGGCCTCATGAGTACCGTCCCGTGAAACCTCCGATGGTAATGCGACGCGCCGGCTCCTGGCAACTGCGTGAACCTGGTCCCGGTCCTCAACGTGGCGACGATCCCGTAACCAGCGGGCTGTCCGGGTACCGGTTCCATTCCGAGATGGAGCCGTCGTAAAGAGCAGCCTCGTAACCCAAATAACGCGCCAGAAAGTATACCAGCGATGCCTGCACTCCGGAGCCGCAATAAGTGATGATCTTGCGGCCCCGTCGCGCCCCGGCGTTCTCGAATAACTGGCGTAATTGCGCCGGCGGCTTGAAAGCAGGAATTTCCCGGCTTGCCAGCGCATCCGGCCAGTACAGATTCACCGCCCCGGGAATGTGACCGGCGCGCGGCGGATCGCCCGCGGGCTTCTCGCCGCGATAGTCCTGTGGAGGCCGCGTATCGAGCAGCAGGACGTGCGGATGGGGAATCTCCGCGAGCCGACGGACGCGCGCCAGCGTTTCCACCGCTTCGGGTCGCAGGCGTACGGTCAGCTTGCCGGGCGCCGGGGGCGGAGGTTCCTGCTGCGACACAGGACGGCCCTCAGCACGCCATTTCTCCAGGCCGCCATCGAGCAGCGCCGCGCGCTCGCCGTGCCCCAAATAGTCCAACGTGAACCACGCGCGAGCCGCCGCCAATCCGGGAGGATCCCCGTAGAGAATCACGCGGCTATCGTCGCCGATGCCCAAACGCGAGAAGCGCTCCGCCAGCTCGTCGGGCGGTGGCAACTCGTTGGGGACGCCCTCGCGCACCGTGGTGAAGTGATCCCAGGTGAGCAGGTGCGCGCCCGGAATGTGGCCACCCGCGTAGGTGGAAGGGTCGCGCGTGACGTGCACTACGACCACGCCGGGACGATTGAGATTCGCAGCCAGCCATTCCGTAGAGACCAGCAGATGCGAGCGCACATCCTCCCCGAAAACCAGACTGCCAAGAGCAGCCAGAGCAACCCACGCGCCGGTCATATCCCACCCAGTCTAACGCCATCGCCGGAGGATACGGCAGCGGGCGGCTTGCAGGACGCGAGCCGCTTTGCTAAACTCAGGGGACGGAAGCGCGCCGCTTGCTCACCGTCAATTCAACATCCGGAGAAAACAAAACCGTCTAATGAGCTTCACCATTTATCTCGGCAACCTTCCCACTTGGGTGACCGCAGACGACATTCGGAGCTGGCTCACCGCCGAAGGCCTGGTCGCCGATTCGATCAAGGTGATTCGGAACCCCGAAACTCAGGAGTCCAAAGGTTTCGCCTTCATTGAGGCGCCCAACCAGGAGGAGATGGAGGCGATCATTCGCCGCTTCGACCGTGCCCCCCTCGAGGGCCGACTGCTGCGGGCCAATCCCGCGCAGCCGCCGAGGCCCAAAGGGCAGCCGAAGGGAGAAGCCCGGGCGCGGCCGGAAGGCAAGCGGCCGAAAGGAAAACGGGAGGAGCCCAAAAGCGCCTTTGCTGCGCAACTGGCCAAGGTTCTCTGAGGGTGACGGCTGGGGGGCGGCGGCACGCCCGCGGGCCGGCGTTTGTGTGTCGCGCCGGCGCGGGAGTCTTGAAGCTGCCATCCCGTCTTTGTTAGAAGAGATACTTTGGGTCTCGACCTCCGCATGTTCCCCGGCCGGAGGTTTCTGGAGGCCGGCCGGGGCAGCCCGGTTGTCCTGGCAAGGCCGTAGGACAGGGAGTCGGAACGATGGCCGCGAGGAGGTCATCCGAGCGCACCAAAGCACCCCAAGAACCTGACGCAACGCTGGCCGCGCCTCCGCCCGGCGGCGATGGGAAAGCGGGCACTCCGTCGCCCGGTGCTCCGGATGCGAGCGAGCAGAGCCGGTTGTTCGAGGAAGGCGTACAACTCTTCCTGGGACAGCAGTTCCTGGAAGCCCGGGCTCGTTTTGAAGCCGCGGCCAGGGGGCCGGTGCCCGAAATGGCTCACGCCGCCCGCCAGCGCGTGCGCATGTGCGAACAGCGCCTGCTTCAGCAGGAACCGAACTTGCGCACGGCGGAGGATCGTTATACCTACGCCATCGTCCTGCTGAATCAGTGCCGCTGGGAGGAAGCCGAAGGCCACCTGATGAAGGCCCTGGAAGAAAACCCCAAAGGCGATCACCTGTACTACGCTCTCGCGCTGTGCCGGTGCTGGCGCGGGGACATGCTCGGCGCTTTCCAGTGCATGCAGCGCGCCGTTGAACTTCAGCCCAACAATCGGATCGCGGCCCGCAACGATCCGGACTTCGCTCCCTTCGTGAACCAGCCACCGCTTGCGGATCTGCTCCGGGCGGAGCGGAATCCCGCCGGCGAGTGAATGCCGTTGTCCGGAAACTGACATGAGCACGCCGGATCGCCCGGAGGCCAACCCTTCCGGTCTCCCCCAGGCCTACCGCGTGGTGGCCATCGGCGGGGGCACAGGCCTCAGCGCGCTCCTGCACGGCCTGAAACGCTTTGCCCCGCCACGCCCGGGCAGCGACAGGCTGCTGGAGGATCACCACGCTCCGTCGGTTGACATCACCGCCGTGGTGACGGTTACCGATGATGGCGGCAGCTCCGGCCGGCTGCGCCGCGAGTTCGCCGTGCTGCCGCCGGGCGACATCCGTAACTGCATGGTCGCCCTCTCCGAAGACGAGGCGCTGCTTTCGCGGCTCTTCCAGTACCGGTTCCCCCGGGGCCGCGGTTTGAAAGGCCACAGCTTCGGAAATCTCTTCCTGACGGCGCTGAGCGACGTGACCGGCGACTTCCCGCAGGCCGTTCGGGTTTCCTCCGACGTACTGGCCATCGCCGGGCGCATCTATCCCTCCACAGCGCAAAACGTGACCCTGGAAGCGTGGCTCGAAGACGGAACGCGCGTCGAAGGTGAAACGCGCATCAGTCGCAGCCGCTCGCGCATCCGCCGCATCCGTCTGCGGCCGCGACGGGCGAAACCGCTTCCGGAAACCTTGCACGCCATCGCTGAGGCGGACCTGATCACGCTCGGGCCCGGGTCGCTGTTTACCAGCCTGATCCCCAACCTGCTCGTGGAGGGCATTCCCGAGGCGCTGCGGGCTTCCCCCGCGTTGAAAGCGTATTTCGTGAATCTGATGTGGCAGCCGGGTGAGACCATGCAGTTCACCGCCGCCGACCACGTGGAGGCGATCTACCAGCACGCGGGCGAAGGCTGGCTGGACTATGTGATCGTCAACACCCGGCCTGTGAGTGAAGCGCTGCGCAAGCGTTACGCGCGTCGCCGCGCTCAACCGGTGGAGACTGACTTCGAGCGGATCGAGCGCCTGGGGGTCAAGGTTCTGGCCCGCGATCTGCTGCAAGAGGGCGAAAAAGTGCGGCACGATCCCGTAGCCACTGCGCAGGTCGCGCTGGAGCTGGCCGCCGAGGGGCGCCGCCGCGCCTGCGGCAAGAGGTGATCCATGCAAGCTCCCGTGCACGTAGTAATTCTCGCTGCCGGCTTGGGCACGCGCATGAAATCCCGCCGCGCGAAAGTGTTGCACGAGGCGGGCGGGTTGCCTTTGATCCAACACGTCGTCCGGACCGCCCTGGCTGTGGCCCCGCCCGAGCGAATCTTCGTCGTTGTGGGATGCCAGGCCGACCAGGTGCGGGCTGCCGTCGAACGCCACGGCGTCGCTTTCGTCCCGCAGCCCGAGCCGAAGGGCACCGCCCATGCCCTGCTGGTGGGACGCGAGCAACTGGAGCCGCTCGGCGGTCTGCTGACCGTGCTCTACGGAGACTGCCCCCTGCTGACGCCCGCCACCCTGCTCCGCCTGATCGCCGAGCAGCAGGCTTCCGACGCGGCGGCCACCGTCATCACCACGCGGCTGGAGGACCCCTCCGGCTACGGACGCGTGATCCGCGACGAGCACGGCGCGATCCTCGCCATCGTCGAGCAGAAAGCCGCCGGCCCCGCCGAGCTCGCCGTCAACGAAATCAATTCCGGCATTTATTGTTTCCGTTCGGAGCTGCTCTGGCGCTACCTGCCCGAGATCCGGCCGGACAACCCGGCCGGCGAATACTATCTCACCGATCTCGTCGCCATCCTGCGCCGCGAGGGTCACAAGGTCCGGGCCCTGTTGCTGGAGGACTCAACTGAGGTCCTGGGCGTCAACACCAGGATTGACCTCGCGGCGGCCGACGCCCTGCTGCGCGCCCGCAAGACGCGCGAGCTCATGCTGGAAGGCGTCACCATTCGCCGGCCCGAAACCGTCACCGTGGATTGCGACGTGCTCATCGGCCCGGACAGCCTGATCGAGCCGTTCGTGCAGATCCTGGGCCGCAGCGTCATCGGTCGGGATTGCCACATCGGTACAGGCTCCATCCTCAAAGACGCGACGCTGGGCGAGCGGGTGGACGTGCGACCGTACACGCTGATCGAGCAAGCGCGCCTCGAAGATGACTCGCGTGCCGGCCCCTTTGCGCGCATCCGGCCCGGTACTCACCTCGGCCTGGGCGTGCATGTCGGCAATTTCGTCGAGCTGAAGAACGCCCGCCTGGGGCCGCGATCCAAGGCCAATCATCTGGCGTACTTGGGCGACGCCGAGATCGGCGCCGACTGCAACGTCGGGGCGGGAACCATCACGTGCAACTACGACGGCGAGCGCAAGCATCGCACGCGCATCGGCGACCGCGTGTTCGTGGGCAGCAACGCCACGCTCGTCGCTCCCATCGAGCTGGCCGATGACTGCTACGTGGGCGCCGGCTCGGTGATCACCGAGCCCGTGCCTCCGGAAGCGCTGGCCTTGGGCCGCGGGCGGCAGGTGAACAAAGAGGGTTGGGTGCGCAAACGGCGCGCGACTACAGAACCATGATGGGATGATAGAGGTTGGGCAGGCGGGCCTCCCCGATTGCGATCAAGTCCCCATCCTGGGTCACCGCCTTGACGTAGCGCGAACCGGGTCGCACGTGGAAAGGGGACACGCGGAAATCGCGCCCGTGGCGAATGTGGCCGGCGGTTACCGAGTCCACGATTTCGGAAGGAAACTCGGGCAACAATCGGACCATCGGAACCAGGGCCTCTTTGAGCCGGCCCTGCCGCGCCAACTCCTCCAGTTCCTCGATGGAGTGGGCCCTCTCGATGGTGAACTCTCCCGTGGCCGTGCGCCGGAGAGTCTTCAGATGGGCGCCGCAACCCAAGGCGATGCCGAGGTCGTGGGCCACGGTCCGGAGGTACGTGCCCGCCGAGCAGTGCACCAGGATGCGCGCCTCCGGACCGCTGATGTCCAGCAGCTCTATGCTGTAAATGCTGACCTCGACCGGCTTCAACTCCACGGGGATATTCTTGCGAGCCAACCGATAGGCCGGCACCCCGCCGACCTTCTTGGCCGAAATCGGCGGCGGCATCTGCCGGATGGTTCCCCGCAGCCGGACCAGCTCGTGCTCCAGCCGCTCGCGATCCAGCTCGGGTTCGGTGACCGGGGCGGTGGGCTGCCCTTCCGAATCGTACGTGTCGGTCGCGTAGCCGAAGCGAACGATGGCATCGTACACCTTGTCGCTGCGCAAATAGAACTGGGCCAGCCGGGTGGCGCGGCCCACCACCAGCGGCAGCACGCCCGTGGCGATGGGATCCAGCGTTCCCAGGTGCCCGACGCGGCGCGTGCCCGCCAGCTTGCGCACCCTGGCCACGGCGTCGTGCGACGTCCAACCTACCGGCTTGTCCAGAACGATTACTCCGTCCACAAATTCTCAATCTAGCAAAGCGGCTGAGTTGGCTGGCTGCGTCACTGCCTGCTTGTGCACCGGCCCCAGGCGACGGCGAACCAGCCAATAGCGTCCCGCCCTGCGCAGCGAGGGACCGTCTCGAGCACGCTCGTACTGGGGTCCGCCGCCGGCCGCCACCAGTAGAGCCGCTACCGGCACTCCAGTTGGTCCTTGCCCGGCGGTTGTTGGCCGTGCGGCGCGCGAACCGGGAAGCGTTCCACGGGGGGCCAGATCGGGCTGATTGTCCTCGAGCGCGGGGTCCCGGCCCGGGCTCTGGGTGAAGGGTGTCGGAAGGCAGAGGGTGTCGGCCACCACGATGTCGAAGTATCGGCGACCCAGGCAGCCGCTACGGCACGCGGCTTGGATCTCTCGCAAGGAGCGCATCGCGCAGGCGCCGCAGCGTGAGCAGGGCCGGCACCCGCCGACCGCAGAGCTGGAGTTCTGAGTCGGATGCCATTCTACTGTCCGATCAAAACACGACTATCAGTGCGAGCCTCCGAATAAGGCTGCGTGAGCTTTACAAAATGACCAACCAGCCCGCGGATGCGCCAGGCAGCCCGGCGAACTACGCCTTGTGCCCGAAGCCCGGAAGGGTTTGGGGAATCGCCGGCCGTCTGCTACAAAAGCTGCGCACGACGTGAAGGTTCTCTCTCCCGCTCGCGGGACACGGCTTCGGGAAGGCAAGGTCGGCGGTGCAGGTGCGCGACAAGACCGCCGGACGACCGCGCTGCCGCACCCGGCTTCGCTCAACCCGCCGGACCTCCGGAAGAGCCACCTTCACGGTCTCACTCGCAGTAACACAGAACGCTAGTGCCCCGGGCCACTCGCCAACCGGATCCCGCCATAGCAGGCCGCCACAGCGTCTTTACTCGGACATGCCCAGGGGTTGACCTGCCGGAGACCGGGCTTCGTCCATTCTCACGAGGATATATTACGCCGCGCTATCCGATACCGGTAGATTTATTGCACCGACCGCCTTACTCGATATCACCCCACGCCTCCACGACGGCGCCCGTTCATCGGAGTGTGAACGCAACGGTAACAGTACCTTAGTCGCCACAAACACCCGGACGCCCAGTCCCCCGCGGACCTTCCCGTTCCCATACCGCGCAAGCAATTCCGTCAAACTCCGAGTCCGCCCAGCAATTTCAGCAAGCGAATGATATACTGCAAGGTAGGCGTCATGGGCTCGGAATCCATAGACAACAGGATCTACCCTGCGCACTGAGGACGGCCATCATGCAACGCCTCTCGGAACGCTGGCTGCGCCGTGTTCTGATGGTCCTGTACGAACGCCGTGAGGCTACCCGCGCTGAAATCGTGCGCGCCACTCGCCTGAACGTGGCCAGCGTCAGCTTCGCAGTGCGTCACCTACTGGCGCATGGACTCGTTCAGCGTGGGAGCGGATTGCACAACTCGATCGGGCGAAAACCGGATCAACTCAAACTGAATCCCGAAGCGGGCTATTTTCTGGCTTTGGATCTGGAGGGCACGCGCATCCGTTTTGCCTTGACCAACTTTCTGGGCGACATCCGCTGTCGCTGGGAGATCCCCTTTGCTTTCGGTTCAACCCTGGACACCGAGACAATGGCTCGCGGCCTCAAGGCCTTGCTGGCGGCTTTGACGCCGCCGGAGCAAACGAGAGTCTTCGCGTTGGGCGTTTGTTATACGGGTATCATGGATCGGGAAGGTAGAGTCTCGGCCGTCAACTTAGGCTGGTCTCGTTTCCCGCTGCGCGAGCACCTCGAGCGGATTGTAGATATCCCGGTCTACCTGGGCAGCGAGTCGGCGGTGAAGCTGATGGCTGAACGGTGGCTCGGCCTGGCCCGGGGGCGCAATCATTGCGTGTTCATCAACGTGGCCAACGGAGTGGGTTGCGCAGTGTTAAGCGGGGGCCACCTTTTATCGGGACGAGACGGCGCCGCCGGGGAGCTGGGTCACATAACCATAGACCCGAACGCACCCGACCGCTGCGCTTGCGGTCGCCAGGGCTGCCTGGAGGCTATCGTTTCGAGTCCGAACCTGGTTCGGCAATACGATGAGAAGCTGGGACGGAATTCCGGTCCTCTCTACGGTGAAAGGGTGATAGAAATCTTCGAACGAGCCAGGCAGGGTGATGAAGCGGCTCTGGCGGTGGTGACGCGGGCCGGATACTACTTGGGTTTGGCTATAGCCAATTTAATACAGCTTTTCAACCCTGAATTGATCATACTGGGAGGCGATCTTGTCTATGCTTCCGACTTGTTTTTGGGGCAAATCGAGAGGGTGTTGGCCTGCGCACTTCCTCCTCTGGTGCGGGAATCGCTGGAGATCCGCGCAAGCGCACTCGGGGTTGACATCGGACTGATCGGTGCGGCTGCCTTGGCCTTTCACAACGCCGTCCGCGAACGACCTGTGCTGCAGAGGATCTGCATGCTCAAGCCGCCGGCAGGCAGCACGCGTCGGCCGACGCGCTCCGTGGATGCATATCTCCCGTAAAAGGACTGCCTGTTCGAAACAGCCTGCCTCCGCCTCCGGTCTGGGAACAGGTACGGGAAAACGGGAGGAGCAGCGCCGGGAGAGCTACCCGACAGTACACTAGCTGAAGAACGCGTTCAGGCCCTGGCTCGACCCACTCAACCAGGCCCCCGGACCGTATGGCGCGACGGACGGCGCGGAGTTTATCCCCCACAAGATTGCCCGCGTTAGTAAATGGGTTCCTCGCCCAAGACACCGGCAGCGGCGATCACCTCAGCAAAGCTGCCGGCGACAGATGCTTCGCCGGCACCACCCGGGACGTCCGAGCCCAGTCAGTAATACAACTTGAGTCCGAACTGAACTCGCCGCCCGCCACCCGCGGATGAAATGCGACCGAATAGACCGGAGTCGAAATTGCTATTGGGTCCCCCGAAGACTACTCGGTTGACGGGATTGACCGACTCGGCGCGAAATTGCAGGCGGAACCGCTCCGACCACGTGAACTCCTTGAGTGCGGCCATGGACTCGTACTTCCGCACCGGAATTCGATAGTTGATATACCGTGGGGCATTACCGAACTGATACGGTGCGGGCGCGGCAAAGGCCGCCCGGTTCAGCCACAGGTCCCGTGCCGGATCGAACTTGCCCGGTCCCCGCGGTCCGGCGAATTGATTGGACACGACGTCCACGGTGTTGCCAGGGTTGAAGATAAGGGAGCCCAAGGCGTTAGCGGTCGAGATCGAGATGGGGGTACCGCTCGAGTAATTATGGACGCCGCTCAGCTTCCAGCCTCCTGCAATCTTGTCCCAGAAGGCGGGAAGCGAGAAGCGCTTGCCACGCCCGAAGGGGAGCTCGTAGACGTAGCTGAAGGTAAAGATATGGGGTTGATCGAAGTCAGTGATCGAGCGGTCGAGGGCGCGGTCGTAGTGATTGCGAAACGGGGTCAGTTCGTGTATGGTTTTCGAGAACGTGTAGGCGGCGGTGAAACCAAGACCCCAGCGGCTGTCCCGCTGCGCTTTCACTTGCAAGGAATTGTAGCTGGAGAGTCCGAAGTTCGCGCCTTGGAGGCCGACGCCCGTGTATTGGGGGAAGCGGCGCAGGCTTTGAGCCAAGGTACCGCGGGCGCCCCACGATTGCGCAAAGCCGGGATACGGCTCGGCCAAGCCCAGCCTTTGCACCGCCGGATCCGTAATCGGCCGGGCCAGCAAGTCGCGATAGCCAAGCAGAACAGGATGCAGTTGGTTGAAATCGTAACTCATCCTCAGCCGCCTTCCCGAGTTGCCCACGTATCCCACGCTGATCGAAGTCGTCTGGCCCACCTGGTGCTCGACTGTGAAGTTGTATTGCTGCACGTAAGGTACAATCGTGCTCCGTACCCAATCCAGAATGGCCGCGCTCTGCGTAAGGTTGAACGTGGGTGCGAACATGGGGGCCCGCGTAAAGTTTTGGGGGAAACCGTCATCCCAGCGAAAAGCGGGAGTAGCGCCGCTGTTCGGCGAGCTGAAGCTGGGACTGGCGTTGAAACCAGCGGCGCCCAGAGTCGGACCGGCGGCATTGTTCACTTCCTGGAAATAAATGCCGTAGCCCGCGCGGACGACGGTCTTCGGCAGAAGCCGGAGGGCCACTCCGAACCTGGGGCCGAAGTCCCTGAAGTGAGTCTGCCCCATGCTTCCGGTCCGGCCGTTGCGGCCCGGCCCCACGCCGGCGAATGTGTAAGCGCCACGGATCCCGGGCGCGCCGGGGTTGTCGAGCTCGGGGTCCATCCAGGCGAATCGGTTGTTGGGATCCGAAAAGCCCGGCTGCACCTCCCAGCGAAGCCCCAGGTTCACGGTCAACCGGGAAGTGGCCTTCCAATCATCCTGGAACCACAGGCTGTAATACTTGTTGCGGTTCCCGCTGTGGAAGACAGGAAAATACGCGCTGCCCGAATACACCTCCCCGAGCAGAAAGCTCGCAAATGCATTGCCGGCGGTATTTATGCCCGGCAGGCCCGAGCTCCAGCGATGAAATGTATAGGTCCCTGCTGTGTTGCTCAGGCCTCGAAAGTTGACGCCCAGCGCCTGATACTCGAAGCCGAACTTCACCGTATGGCTGTTACGGATCCAACTCACGGTATCCTGGAGATTGAACCCGTACCAGACGGTATCGAACTGTCGGGAGGTTCCGAGCGGAAAATAGTCGTGGTTGAAGCTGATTTGGGGAAACAGATCTCCCTCAATCCCCCGCAGGCCCAGTTTCTCCGGCCACCCTTGCCGGTGCGTGAAATTCTTGAAGGGGTTGCGTGAGCGATTGAAGCCGCCGGCGAGGTTGTTGATCAGATTGGGCTTCAGCGTCCAGGTCCAGCGAAGCCGCGCCAATCGAGAGGTGTAACGCTGGATGACGTTATTGCGCACCGGGCCGGGCATGGTGATGCTGGCGATGTCGCTGGTTTCCTGGGGTCGGTCGGTGAAATTGAACATCCCGCTGAAATGATGGGCGTTGCGAAAATAGTGATCCCCTTTCGTGCTGATGGCCCGGATGTCGCGCCAGGTTCCCACGGTGGGCCCGTGATAGTTCAGCAGCGGCCCGGCATAGGTAGGTTTATCGAGGAGCGGGACGATCTTGCTCGAGACGGAGCTCCAGCGAGCACGCGGGACCAAATTGCCGGGGAATGGTTGTCGCACCCACCGACCGTCGGGATCGCGCGCGGTGGTCGCGGGATCGTAAACGGAACCGAGGCCGGCTGCTGCCCACTCGCTGAAATCCCCGTTCTTCATGGCCTCGGTAGGCACGGTGCCCAAGGAAAGCGCTCCGGGTTGGCGCAAGTAAAACTGATCAAAGGCGAAAAAGAAGAATGAGCGGTCCCGGCCATTATAAAGGCCCGGCAACAGGACGGGCCCCCCCACCGTTCCGCCCCACTCGTTTTGCTTGTACGGTGTGCGACGGGGAGCGAAGAAACCGCGGGCGTTGAACTTCTCAATATTATTGAACCAGAACAGGTTGCCCCGCAACTGGTTGGTGCCGCTCTTCAGCGTGTAGGAGGTAACCCCGGAAATTGCGTGGCTGTATTCGGCGGAGTAATTGCTGCTGATGAATCTGAATTCCTCGATGGCGTCCACCGAGGCATTCACCTCGGTATCCACCGTATTGTCCCCTCGGCTGATCGAAATTCCCTCGTAGTACGTTCGGTCCGAGTAAGGTTGGCTGCCGGCGATATTGCGAAACCACATGCCCGTGTCGAACCGCACGCCCGGCTGAAGGAGAATGAAAGTCGAAGGATTCCGTATGCCCCCGCCCAGCGTGAGGGGCAGGTCAAAGAACTGTCGTGAATTCAGGGTCATCCCGACTTCCGCGGACTCAGTCTGGATGACGGCCGGTTCGCCGGTGACCGTAATGGCCTCGGTGATCTGTCCGACCGTGAGCTGGATGTCCACCCTGAGGCGCTCGCTGACCCCGACTGTGATGCCGGTCTGTTGATAGGTTCGGAATCCCTCTTTTCGGGCCATCAAATGATACTGGCCAATGGGCAGGGCGAGCAGAACGTAGTTTCCCGTGGGCCCCGTGGTCGTGCGGAACTGAACATTGGTCGCTGTGTGCGTCGCGATCACCTCGACATCGGGCACCACCGCCCCGCTTGCGTCCGTGACCAGCCCCGTGATCGTTCCCCGATCAGCCTGCGCCGGCAACAAAACCGGCAGCAGACAGACAAGCAGCGTGCAGCCAGCAATCCGAGCCATCGTCCACCTCCCTGGCGGCCTGCGCACAGGCAAGCCTCCGTTACGGTTGAGTTTTAACATTGATTCCGGTATCAGCGCCTTTTACTCGAGCGCTAGCCGTGGTCCTCACCAGGGCACGCATGTACGGCCCCGGCGCCTCCACTTGGTTGTTTTCGAGCGTAACGTTTTCACATTCGGACAGCCAGACCACGGCGTTACGGTCCAAACCCCAATTATTCGGCCAGTTGAAGGGCGGACGCTGATGAGGCCGCACGAAGCGGTTGTTCCGCACCTCCACATCCTGGGCCGAAGTGATCATGAGATTGACTCCGTTCACGTCTTCAACGACGTTTCCCTCGATAACGATATGGCGGTGACCGCGCGAGGGGATGGATCGGCGGCGGTCCCGATCCCAGGCGGCCAGCATGATCGCCCCGTTGTCATGCGAGTAGTACGCGACCCTTCGCACGGTGTTATTCCGGACGATGACGTTCCGGCTGTAACAGGCTTCCGCCCACCAGAACTCCGGCGTCAACACAATGCCGCCGATGGTGCTCCCCTCTACCAAATTGCCTTCCACGAGACCGTCTTCGGCCTTCAGCAACATGCCGCGTGCGCGATGATTGCGAATAACGTTGTTGCGCACTACGTAGCCGCTGCCGAGCGCCGAGGCGTTGGTCAGCATCCAGTCAAATTCAGCCTTCAGGGTTGGGTCGGTGCGAATTCGCAGGTAAGGCCCGCCTGAAATGTCCCCGATGGTGGAGCGCTGCGTCTTGGCTGTCAACTGGAAACCGTCGTCACTTTGGGCCTCGAGTAGTGTGGCTTCCGCCACGGGGACGTTAAACTGATCGAACAGCTTGAGTCGGTCGCCGGGCCGGAATCTATCGGCTGAAGCCCGCGCGAGCCACAGGTCTCGTTCTCCTCCGGCGACCACGAGGTAATAGGTTCCGTGGATCGCAACGGCGTCGTCCGGCATGGCTTCGAAGTGACACTCCTCGACGCGGGGTCCCTTCCGCACGTTTGCGCTGTGAAATGCGTCCGCAACAGTAGAGAACAAGGGCAGCGCCGTCGCGCCGGGTGGTTTCGGACCCGGCGTCACTCTGACCCTGCGGTATACATTGCCGCCCTCGCCCCCGCCTTCTACAATTCCCGCAAAAGGTGCGGAGTTGATGGTCACTTCCTCGAGGAGCAGTTCCGCGCAGTTGCGAATGCTAACGGCGTGGCGTCGCAAGCGCCCGCGGAAGGCCATAAAATCCCCGACAGAGACAGGGTAAACGTCGGGCCCGCTGGGGCGCGGCCAGTGAAGCCGGAAGCGTCCCGTGCCCAAGCGCTCCACCCGGGTAGGACTCAAGTCGACCATGCCGGCTTTCCAACAGCGCGTAGCCGGATCCATCACGTAGCTGGTTGGGCGCTCGGAAAAGTAGGCCTGATTATCTAACTCCAAATAGCCTTCATCTATCGTCAGCTCGTACCAGGAGCCATCCTCCGCAATTCCCGTGATCCTTCCCTGCGTAAAGGGTAGCGGCTCGAACCGGATCGTCGGCCCCCTCAAAGTGACGCGCCGGCATCCTTCGAAAACCACTCCACCCTTGTGGGGCTGGGTAAAAACGAGCGTCACCCGCCGAGCCTGGATTTCGAGGTCGGTGATTCCTCGTAGGGTCAGGGGAGCTTCCTCGCCCGGGGAGGTGAGACGGTAGGTGCCGGGCTCGATAACGATCTTCCGCGCTCCCGCTTTCCAGTGCTCGAGGATGCGGGTGCCCAGGGCCTCGTCGGCGGACGGTCGCAAACGCACGGTCTTGGTTTGTCCGGCCCACAGACTCAGCGCAAAGCACAAAAGTGCCCCGGCGCGCCACCAACTCATCAGGCCCTCCTCGGCGATGGACTGGATCATCCTGCGGCTAGAGCATAACAGGCAGCGCGGGAGATGTCAATATTTTTTTACATGCAAATTTT
>Ga0308415_1000221_pt1 | contig 24769 bp, 26 predicted proteins | sample HotsprSampleOS55_FD_203465 | JGI IMG/M metagenome (GOLD analysis project Ga0308415, IMG submission 203465) | Hot spring phototrophic mat microbial communities from Octopus Spring, Yellowstone National Park, Wyoming, United States - 20090730_OS55 ... | reverse complement strand
ACATGGCGATGGCGGAGCTGGCGGACCGGGTGCTGGAGATGCACGACGGCCTGCTGGTGGGCCAAACGGTGGGCGCGCGGGGCTGACCTTCGGCCGACGGCGGCGTACCATGCGCTCCATGCCGCGGGCGATGCCGGTGATGACGCGTGTGGCTTGAGGCCGGGACGGCACTGGCCGCGTTTGCGGTGGCGCTGCCGCTGACAGGGGCGCTGCGGCTGCCGACGAAGCGGGGCCGCCGGGGCGAGGTGATGCCGCGGATCGGCGGCATCAGCATCCTCGCCGGGTTTTTGACGGCGCCGTTCATCATGGCGGCCTTTTCCGTGCAGGCGCGGGAGTTCGTGAGCGAAGACCGGCAGCAGTTCCTGATGCTCGGCGTGTGCGGCGGCATCGTGTGTGCGATGGGCGCCCGCGACGACTTCCGCGACCTGGACTGGCGGTTCAAGCTGGGGACGCACGTGCTGGCGGCGCTGGCGCTCTACCTCTCCGGCTTCCACGTCGAGAAGATGACGCTCCCGGGCGGAGAGGCTGTCTCGCTGGGGCTGCTCGACCCGGCCGTGACGGTGGCATGGATTGTGCTGGTGACGAACGCCGTGAACCTTGTCGACGGGCGGGACGGGGTCGCGGCGGGGATGGCGGCGATGGTCTCGGGGACGATGTCGTACATCGCCTGGGACCTCGGCCACGACCTCATCGCGATGCTCTTCGCGGCGCTGTTCGGGGCATCCCTCGGGTTCCTCCCGTTCAATCTCGGGAAGGCGCGGCGGTTCCTCGGCGATTCGGGGGCGTATTTCCTCGGGTTCACCCTGGCCGGCCTGAGCGTGGCGGGGGCGCTCGACGAGACGGGGCGGGTGCCGCTCTACATCCCGCTGGTGGCGCTCGGGCTCCCCGTGCTGGACACGGCGGTGGCCTTCCTCCGGCGGTATCTCGACGGGCGGAACCCGATGCATGCCGACTTCGACCACTTCCACGACCGGATTGAGCGGCTGCTCGGGTTCACCGGGCTGCGGGTGACGCTGGCGGTATACGCACTGACGGCGGTGTTCTGCGGGGCGGCGCTGCTGGCGCACACGTGGTACAAGAGCGTGGGTTCGGCGGTGGTGAGCGCGGGGGTGCTCGCATTCGGCATTGGGCTGGTGCTGGCGCTGGGGTACGGGCGCACGATGTGGAATTCGGCGCGGATGCTGGCGTGGCGGGGCCGGGCGCCGGCGCCGCGGGAGGGCGACACCGGGTGAACATCTTCTTCGATGTCGACCAGACGCTGGTGCACATCGACCAGCACACGAACGCCCTCCGCCCGGGCGCGCGGGAGGCGATGCAGCGGCTGAAGGCGGCCGGCCACCGGGTGTACGTCTGGAGCGCGGCCGGGCTGGCGCATGTCGAGCGGGTGGTGCACCTCCACGGGCTTTCGGAGTGGGTGGACGGGATGTTCGACAAGGACCCCCGGGTCGAGCCGCAGCCGGATTTCATCATCGACGACGACTGGTACCTCGTGGAGAAGTACGGGGGCCACTGCGTGCGCCAGTACCGGTCGGTGGACCCGGAGGACCGGGAACTCGAGGCGGCGCTTCAGCGGCTGGCCGAGCTGGGCCACCTGTAGGTTGCGAGGGATGCGGGGGCTGTTTCTCCAGCCGTTCGATGGCGGGAGCCACCGGGCGTTCCTGACCGGGCTCCTGCAGCACACGCGGCTTGACTGGGAGGTGCTGGCGCTACCGGCGGGCGGATGGCGGCGGCGGATGCGGCGGGGCGCGGAGGAGCTGGCGCGGCAGTTCGAGCGGGTGGGCGGGGCGTTCGACGTGGTGGTTGCGACGGATATGGTCGACCTCGCGGAGTTCCTCGCACTGACGCGGCGGCGGCTGGGCGGGACGCCGGCGATGGTGTACTTCCACGAGAACCAGGTGACCTATCCGCGGCTGCGGGGGACGAAGTTCAACTCGTGGTTCGGGCAGATCAACTACCGGAGCGCGCTGGCGGCCGATGCAGTGGCGTTCAATTCGGAGTTCCACCGGGCGGACCTGCTGGGGGCGTTCCGGCAGCTTGAGCGGGAGCCGAACAACTGGCTCACGGCGGAGGGGATCGCCGCGATCGCGGCGAAGAGCCTGGTGCTGCCGGTCGGGGTTGAACTCGGCTGGCTGGAAGGTCCGGAGGAACGCGGGGAGCCGCGGACGCTCCTGTGGAACCACCGGTGGGAGTTCGACAAGGCGCCGGAGCTGTTCGAGCGGGCCGTGCGGCGGCTGGCGGAGGAGGGGGTGCCATTCCAGCTCATCATCGCGGGCGAGCCGGGGGAGAACCCGAGCCCGGCGATGTGGCGCATCCGCGAGACGCTGGCCGACCGCTTGCTGCACTTCGGGTTCGCGGCCTCGCGGGAGGAGTACGCGCGGCTGCTGCGGATGGCCGATATCGCGGTGAGCACGACGCGACACGAGTTCTTCGGCATTGGGATGGTGGAGGCGATGGCGGCGGGGTGCATTCCGTGTGCGCCGCGGCGGTATGCCTACCCGGAGCTGGTGCCGGCGGAGCACCACGACCTGCTCTGGGAGGATGAAGCGGGGCTGATGGCGCGGCTCCGGGCGCTGCTCACGGGGCCGCTGCCGCCGCGCGAGCCGTTCCGGGCGGCTGCACGGCGGTTCGGGTGGGAGCGGGTCGGGCCGATGTGGCAGGCGGCGCTGGAGGCGCTGGCGGCTGGCGCGGTTCCCGGGAGCGCGGCCCTGCGCCTAAGATGAGGCGATGAGAACGCGCGCCGGGCGCTCGTGGAGGGCGGTCCCGGGGCCGGTCCGGGCGCCGGTCGATGTCGTCGCGGCGGCGGTCCGCGGCTACCTGGACGACAACTGCACGACCTATGCGGCGGCGATCGCGTATTACGCAATCTTCTCCATTATCCCGCTGGGGCTGATCACGCTCTCTGTCTTCGGCCTGTTTGCTGACCGGCAGGCGATCGTGGACTGGGTGTTCGAGCAGGTTCCGCTGCGGGAGACGGAGGACGTGCGGGCGAATGTTGAGGAGATTGTGCGGAGGGCGCAGCAGTTCAGCCCGGCGAGCCTGGGGTTCGGCCTGGTGTTCCTGGTCTGGGCATCGAGCGGGATTTTCGGGGCCGTGCGGAACGGGCTGAACGCGACTGCGCATGCGAAGGTGAGCCGGCCGTTCTGGCGGGGAAAGCTGATCGACATCCTGCTGGTCATGGTGGTGGGTGCGCTGGTTGCGCTTTCGGTGGCGGCGACCGCGATGGCGCGGGTGGTGGTGGCGCGGGTGGACGGGGCTGCGCCGTTCCCCATGGACCGTGCGCTGATGACCGAGATTGTGGGGCTGGTGCTGGCGCCGGTCGTCACCTTCACGATGTTCGTGGTGCTGTACCGGGTGACGCCGGCGGCGCGGCCTGCGTGGCGGGATGCGCTGGCGGGGGCGGCCCTTGCGACGGTGCTGTTCGAGCTTGCCAAGAACCTCGTGGCCCTGGTGATTGCCCAGTCGAGCTTTTCGCGCGACACGGCCATCTATGCGGGCTTCGGGACGGCGCTCGCGTTTTTGCTCTGGATGTACGTCAACGGGTCGATCCTGCTGTTCGGGGCGGAGTTCGGGCGGGCGCTGCGGATGCGGCGCGAGGCGCGGCGGGCTGAGCGGCTGCCGGGGCCGGAGCTGCTGGCTGCGTGGAGCGGGCGCGGGGGATCGGAACTTTCGCAACATTGAAGTTGCGAAAGTCCCGGAAGTGGGCTACCGTGGAGGCATGCAGGGAACGCGCGACCGCATCCTCGCCTACATCGTGGAGCACCGCGGCGCCCGCGCCGAGACGCTGGCCGAGGTGTTCGACATCAGCCCGGCGGCCGTGCGGCGGCACCTCGATAACCTGCGGGCCGATGGGCTGGTGGAAGCGCGGGCCGTGAAGCAGGCGACGGGCCGGCCCTATTACGCCTTCTTCCCGACGGAGAAGGCGTTCGGGACGATTCCGCCGGCGTACGCCGACCTGATGGCGCGAATGCTCCGGGGGCTGGAGCAGCGCCCGGACGTTGTGGCCGAGGTGCTGGCGAATGTGGCCGAGTCGCTCGCATCGCGCCACCGGGACCAGATTCCGGACGGGGCGGCGGTTGAGGAGATTGTTGCGAGGGTGACCGAGGTGCTGCGACGCGAGGGGATTCTCGAGGAGTGGCGTCTGGAGCCGGACGGCATCCACCTGGTGAACACCTCGTGCCCGTACCACGCTGCTGCGCAAATTTCGGACCTGCCCTGCGAAGCCGACCGGAAGGCGATCGAACTGCTGCTCGGCCGCGACGTTGAGCAGCTGAACCGGATTGTGGATGGCGCGCCCTGCTGTGAGTACCTGGTCCGGGGGACGCCGGGCCAGCGGCAGATCATCGAAACCGTCGACCTGCGATAGGCGACAAAGGAGAAGAAGCTGATGACCCCACTCCTGGAGATCCGCAACCTGCGGGCCTCGATCGGCGACAAGGAGATCCTGAAAGGGCTGAACCTCGTCATCAATGCCGGCGAGATCCACGCAATCATGGGCCCCAACGGCTCGGGCAAGAGCACGCTGGCGAACGTCCTGATGGGCAACCCGGCGTACACGGTGACGGGCGGCGACATCCTGTTCAAGGGCGAATCGGTCCTGGAGATGTCGCCCGATGAGCGGGCGCGGAAGGGGCTGTTCCTGGCCTTCCAGTACCCGGTGCCGATCCCGGGGGTAACGCTGGTGAACTTCCTGCGGCAAGCGGTGAACGCGGTACGCGGGGAGGAGGTCCCGATCCGGGAGTTCCGGGAGAAGCTGTTCAGCAAGATGGAGCTGCTGAAGGTGGACCAGGACTTTGCCCGGCGATACGTGAACGACGGCTTCAGCGGCGGCGAGAAGAAGCGGGCAGAGATGCTGCAGATGGCCGTGCTGGAGCCGGCGATGGCGATCCTGGACGAGACGGACTCGGGCCTGGACATCGACGCGTTGCGGACGGTGGCCGAGGCCGTCAACAAGCTGATGAACCCGAACATGGGGCTGCTGCTGATTACGCACTATCAGCGGCTGCTGAACTACATCCGGCCGCAGTTCGTGCACGTGCTGGTCGACGGGCGCATTGCGCGGTCGGGCGGCCCGGAGCTGGCGGAGTACCTGGAAGCCCGCGGCTACGACGAGTTCCTCGCGGAGCTTGCGAAGGCCTAACCCTCGCCGGGGCGCAGCTGCACCCCGCGCGTCATCGAGAGGAGAAGAGGGGAAATGACGACGGCACCTGAAGCGATCATTGGCGAATACAAGTGGGGGTTCTACGACCCGGAGGAGGCGCTGTTCAAGGCGAACAAGGGCCTGAGCCGGGAGATCGTGAACATCATCTCGGACATGAAGGGCGAGCCGCAGTGGATGCGCGAGTTCCGGCTGCGGGCGCTCGAGATCTTCTGGCAGAAGCAGGACCCGCCCTGGGGCAGCCCGCAGCTGAAGGAGATCAACTTCGACGACATCCACTACTACGTGAAGGCGACCGACCGGGACGAGCGCTCGTGGGATGACGTGCCGGAGTACATCCGGCGGACGTTCGACCGGCTCGGCATTCCGGAGGCGGAGCGGAAGTACCTCGCGGGCGTCGGGGCGCAGTACGACTCCGAGGTGGTGTACCACAACATCCGCGAGGACCTGGAGAAGCAGGGCGTCATCTTCCTCGGCACCGACCAGGCGCTGAAGGAGCACGAGGATATTTTCAAGGAGTACTTCGGGACGGTGGTGCCGCCGGCCGATAACCGGTACGCGGCGCTGAACAGCGCGGTGTGGAGCGGCGGCTCGTTCATCTACGTGCCGAAGGGCGTGAAGGTGGAGATTCCGCTCCAGGCGTACTTCCGCATCAACACCCAGAACATGGGGCAGTTCGAGCGGACGCTGATCATCGCGGACGAGGGGAGCCAGGTGCACTACGTCGAGGGGTGCACGGCGCCGATCTACCGGAGCGACTCGCTGCACAGCGCGGTGGTGGAGATCATCGTGAAGCGGGGCGCCCGGGTGCGGTACACGACCATCCAGAACTGGTCGACCAACGTGTACAACCTGGTGACGAAGCGCGCGGTGGCGTACCAGGACGCGGTGATGGAGTGGGTGGACGGGAACTTGGGCTCGAAGCTCACGATGAAGTACCCGAGCGTGTACCTGATGGAGCCGGGCGCGCACGGCGAGATCCTCTCGCTGGCGTTCGCCGGGAAGGGGCAGCACCAGGACGCGGGCGGCAAGATTGTGCACGCGGCCTCGAACACGACGTCGACCATCATTTCGAAGTCGCTCAGCAAGGACGGCGGCCGGACGAGCTACCGGGGCCTGCTGAAGGTGTACGAGGGGTGCGAGAACGTGAAGTCGACGGTGCGGTGCGACGCGCTGCTGCTCGATGAGGAGTCGCGCTCGGACACGTACCCGACGATGGAGATCGACGCGCCGGACGTGCACATCCAGCACGAGGCGTACGTTTCGAAGCTTGGCGAGGACCAGCTGTTCTACCTGATGAGCCGCGGGCTTTCGGAAGAGGCGGCGGCGAAGATGATCGTGAACGGCTTCGTGGAGCCGATTGTGAAGGAGCTCCCGATGGAGTACGCCGTGGAGCTGAACCGCCTGATCGAGCTGCAGATGGAGGGCGCGGTCGGCTGAGGCCGGCCCGACTGCCGAACCCGCGATGCGAGCCCGGCACGATGGGTGCCGGCGGAGGAGCTGTATGACATCAACAACCGAGGAACGGGTCCGAATTGCGGCGGCCGCGCGGGCGCTGGGCGAACAGCTCGGCGACCCTGCCTGGCTGGCACGCCTGCGCGCCGAGGCGGCGACGCTGGCGGATGAACTCGACTGGCCGGACAGCTACCAGTCGCGGCCGTGGAAGTACTACGACGCGCGGTCGATCGACCTGGCGCGCTACCCGGTCGAACAGGATGAATCGATCGGAGTCGAGGCCGACGACGCCATCACCGTCACGACGCACGGGTTCGCCGAGGGGGCGACAGCGGAACGGCTGGCACAGCGGCTCGGGACTGCGGTAGCGCCGGGGTCGGACCGGTTCACTGCGCTCCACTACGCGCTCCTGCGCGAGGCGGTCATCATCGATGTGCCGGCAAATGGCGAGCCGTCGACGCCGGTGCGTATCCGCCGGTCGGTGAGCGGCGCGCAGCTGACGACGCCGCACACGGTGATTGTGACCGGGCCGAACAGCCGGGTGACGGTGGTCGAGGAGTACGCCTCGGACGATGCGGAGATCCTCGCGGTGCCGGTCGCGGAGATTTTCCCGGGGCCGGGCTCCGAGGTTCGCTACTACGTTGTGCATCGCTGGGGGCCGGCGACGCGGTCATTCGGGTACCAGCGGATGCTGGGCGCGGAGCGGGATGCCGCCTTCCAGAACCTGCAGCTCGTGCTGAGCGGGCGGGTGGTGAAGGGGCAGATGGAGTCGTCGCTCATTGGCCGGGGCACTGCGAGCGAGCTGCTCGGGCTGGCGTACGGCCGCGGCGAGGAGTACGTCGATTTCTACACGCTGCAGGACCACATTGGGCCGGATACGCGGAGCGACCTGCTGTACAAGGCGGCGCTGCGCGATTCGGCGCGGTCGGTGTACTACGGGCTGACGAGAGTCGGCGTGGAGGCGAAGAACGCCGATGCGAACCAGGAGAACCGGAACCTGCTCCTGAGCAAGACGGCCCGGGCGGACAGCGACCCGGTGCTGGAGATCCTGACGAGCAACGTCATCCGTGCGTCGCACGGTGCGACGGCCGGGCCGGTGGACGAGGAGCAGCTCTTTTACCTGCAGACGCGCGGCATTCCCCGTCCGGTCGCGGAGGGGATGCTCGTCTGGGCATTCCTCGAGGAGGGCATCGGGCGGGTGCCGGAGGACGGCCTGCGGGAGGAGCTCCTTGGGCTGCTCGAGGCGAAGGTGAGGGGCAGCTGATGGGGTGGACCGCCACCATGGCAGTAGATGCGGTGGCGCCGGGCACGGCGAAGGTGTTTGAAGCCGGCGGACGGCGGATCGCGATCTGCAACACCGGCGACGGGTATTACGCAATTGACGACGTTTGTACCCATGACGGCGGACCGCTCGACCAGGGGCAGCTGAGCGGGAAGGAGATAGAGTGCCCAAGGCACGGTGCGCGCTTCGATGTAACGACGGGCCGGGCGCTCTGCCTCCCTGCTGTGCGCCCGGTGCGCACCTACCCGGTGCGCGTCCAGGACGGCGTTATCGAGGTCGATCTGCCAGCCTGAAGGAGGTGGCCGGTGCTTGACGTACGGCGCGTTCGGCAGGACTTCCCTATTCTGCGGCAGCAGGTGAACGGGCGTCGCCTGGTGTACCTCGACAATGCGGCGACGACACAGAAGCCGCGGCAGGTGATCGAGGCGCTCGTACGGTATTACGAGACCTCGAACGCCAACATCCACCGGGGCATCCACACGCTGGCGACGCGGGCCACCGAGCAGTACGAGGATGCCCGCCGGAAGGTGGCGCGGTTCATCGGGGCGCGCGGCCCGGAGGAAGTAGTGTTCACCCGGAACGCGACCGAGGCGATCAACCTCGTCGCGCGGGCGTGGGGCGATGAGCATGTCGGCGAGGGCGACGAAATCGTCCTCACGCTGATGGAGCACCACTCGAACATCGTGCCCTGGCAGCTGCTGGCGCGGCGGACGGGCGCGACGCTGCGGTACGCGGGCATCACCGACGACGGGAGGCTCGACCTCGACGAGCTTCGGCGGCTCATCGGGCCGCGGACAAAGCTCGTGGCCGTGACGCACATGTCGAACGTGCTGGGGACCATCAACCCGGTCGCCGACATCGCGGAGATGGCGCATGCGGCCGGGGCGCTGGTGCTGGTGGATGGGGCGCAGAGCGTGCCGCACCTGCCGGTCGACGTCCAGGCGCTGGGGGCGGACTTCCTCGCGTTCTCGGCGCATAAGATGCTGGGGCCGACGGGGGTGGGGGTGCTGTGGGCGCGAGCGGAGCTGCTGGAAGCGATGCCGCCATTCCTCGGCGGGGGCGACATGATTGCGGTGGTGCGCCCGGAGAGTTCGACATGGGCGGAGCTGCCGCACAAGTTCGAAGCCGGGACGCCGAACATCGCGGATGTGATTGCCTTCGGGGCGGCAATCGACTACCTCGCGGGCATCGGGATGGCGAACGTGCGGCGGCACGAGGAGGAGCTGACGGAGCTGGCCCTCGAGCAGCTGCGGCGCGTGCCCGGCCTGCGGGTGTTTGGGCCGGTGGCGGCATCCGAACGGGGCGGTGTGGTGAGCTTCTCAATGCAGGCGGCGCACCCGCACGATGTGGCGACGATCGCCGACGGGTACGGGGTGGCCATCCGGGCTGGGCACCACTGCGCGCAGCTCTTGATGCGCGCGCTCGGCGTGCCAGCGACGAGCCGGGCGAGCTTCAGCATCTACAACGACGCGGACGACATCGAGGCACTGGTCGAGGCGCTCGAAGGGGTGAACCGCGTGTTCGGAGAGGGACGTGAGCGAGCCGCCGTTCGATGACCTGTACCGGGAGCTGATCCTGGACCATTACCGGCGGCCCCGGAACCACGGGCCACTGCCGGCGCCAACCGCGCAGGCGGAGGGAGTCAACCCGGTGTGCGGCGACGAGATTCACCTCGACCTTGCGGTCGATGACGGGGTGCTGGCGGACCTCGGGTTCTGGGGGCAGGGGTGTTCGATTTCGCAGGCGAGCGCCTCGATGCTGACGGAACGGCTGAAGGGGCGCCCGCTGACCGAGGCCGAAGAGGTCGCCGGGAAGGTACGATCGATGCTGGTGGAGGGCGCACCGCCGGACCCATCGCTCGGCGACCTCGAGGCGCTCGAGGGGGTCGCGAAGCTGCCGGTGCGGGTGAAGTGCGCGCTCCTCGCGTGGAACGTGTTGCTTGAAGCGCTGCGGCAGGCGAAGGCCGCCGCACAGGAGGAACGACATGGCTGAGACTGAAACGCCGCAGGTGCCGACCTACGAACAGCTGCGGGAGAAGCTCCGGGAGGTAAAGGACCCGGAGATCAACATGAGCATCGTGGACCTTGGGCTGGTGTATGACATCCAGTACGACAATGGCGACGTGCTGGTGACGATGACGCTGACGAGCCCGGGGTGCCCGCTCGGCCCGATTATCCGGGGCGAGGCGTACGCGAAGCTCCGGGAGCTGCCGGGCGTGAAGGACGTCGACGTGCAGATCGTCTGGAACCCGCCGTGGGACCCGCGGACGATGGCGAGCGAAGACGTGAAGATGGCGCTCGGGATCTGGTGAGGGGGAGGGGTCAGCGCCCCTTCCACTGCGGGTCGCGGTGTTCGAGGAAGGCGCGGACGCCTTCTTTGAAGTCTTCGCTCGCGAAGAGGCGGGTGATGGTGGCCGTGCTATCGGCCAGGTGGTCCATCGGGTCGCGGGTGAGGGACTGGTAGAGGAGCCGCTTGGTTTCGCCGGTAGCGAGCGGCGAGCCGCGGGATACCTCGTGGGCGAAGGCGAGCGACCGCTCCATCAGCTGGGCATCAGGAACGACCTCGTGGACGTAGCCGATATCGCGGGCCCGGGTCGCGGAGATGATTTCGCCTGAGTAGAGCAGGTAGGCGGCGTTCTGCAGGCCGACGATGCGGGAGAGGAGCCAGGTGCCGGCGGCGGTGTCGGGAACAAGGCCGCGGTGGACGAAGACCCAGCCGAAGCGGGCGGATTCGGCGGCGATGCGGAAATCGCACTGCGAGGTGAACTCGACGCCAACGCCGACTGCGACGCCATTGACGGCGGCAATGGTGGGTTTCGGGATTGAGGCGAAGGTCCACGGGGCGGGGCGGTTTTCGCTGTAGGCGCGGCCGTAGGTTTCGGCGCGGCCGGCGGTTGGCGGCTGGCCGGCGAGCTGCTGGAGGTCGGTCCCGGCGCTGAAGGCGCGGCCGGTGCCGGTGAGCACGAGGGCGCGGACGCGGTCGTCGGAGCCGGCCTGGCGGACGGCATCTTCGATGGCCCCGAGCATCTCGTAGGTGATGGCGTTCATCTTCTCGGGACGGTTGAGGCGCAGGATGGCGATTGCGCCTTCGCGGGTGTATTCGACGTCGGGCACGGGCAGGGGCCTCCGCTGGTCTCTACGGGTGGCACGATACGGGATTGGCAGCGGGTTTGCGACCGCGGGCGGCAGCGCCTACTTGCCGCCGGCGATGGCGACGGCTTCACCGGGCTCGGGTTCGTGGGCCACGGCAGCGCGGACGGGCAGTGCGCGGCTGCCCTTTTCGGCGACGCGATAGACGAGGCCCTTGCCGGAAGCGAGCTTCCACTGGGCGTGGAGAGCCGGCAGGCTGGCAAAGAAGAAGGTAATCACGGCCATGAGCGGCCACATCAGCAGGCCGGTGAGGTAGACCCAGCGGGACACGTAGGCGGGGCGCGGCCCGCGGGTCCGCAGTTCGAAAACAATCATGACGAGGAGTGGGAAGAGGCAGAGGCCGACAAGGATGCCCGGGAGGTTCAGCCACATGGTCAGCTCGAGAACGCCCTCGGGGCCGATGCGGAACCAGCGGGACGGGTCGAGGAAGTGCTCAGGGTGCCAGCCGGTGCCGGGCACCTCGTAGCGGCGCACCCACCAGTCGGGCAGGGGAGCGCCAAACCGGGCGGCGAAGCGGGATGGGAGGAAGATGCCGAGGGTGACGATGTACCACTGTGCGGCCCAGAGGACGTGGACCTTGGTGACGGCCCCGGCGAGGAGCAGTCGGCGGCGCCAGGAGAGCGGGGACCGCGGGTGCATGGCCGCACGCCAGGCGTAGGGGATGTCGCTGGCGCCCCAGGCGTGGCGGACCGACTGGGCGTAATGGGCTTTCAGCGTCTTCCAGTAGCCATCGGCGAGGACGCAGTCGTTGCCGAGCGGGAGGAAGAGCGGCTCGACGTTGACGTCGTCGCCGAGGGTGTAGGCGCACTTGAGGTAGAGGTGCCAGTCTTCGGGGATGACCTCTTCGTCCCAGTAGTCGACTTCGTGGAGCATCTGCCAGGAGAGCGAGTAGCAGCTTGTCGGGAAACGCACGCTGCCGGGGATGAGGAGGTTGGAGGTGCGGTTGATGCCGGAGAGGCCATCGGGAATGCGGAGGGGGGCGGGGATTTCCCAGATGTTGTTGGAGTTGAAAATGGTGGGCTGCCAGAACGTGCGGTAGGGCTTCTTCGCTGCCAGGAAGAGGTAGTTGAGGGCAGCGAAGTGGGAGGGATGGAAGACGGCGTCGGCGTCGCAGCTGGTGACGGTGTAGCGGCGGATGTCGTCGCCGCCGTTTTCGATGAGGCGGATGTGGGCTTCGCGGGCAGCCCACGCTTCGTTCGAACCTTTACCGGGCGTCTCGCCGGGGAGGCCGGCCGGGTGGAAGGTGGCAAAGATGTCGGCAAAAACGCCGGGGTAACGGGCGATAAGCCGGGCAGCCTTTTCGCGGGACCCGGGTTCGCGGTCCTCCATGGCGAGGACGACGACCAGCTGGCTGGCGACGGACTGGGCCGCGAGGGAATCGATGGTCCGGGCGAGGCCTTCTTCGGATTCGCGGTAATTGGGGACGATGACGAGGTGGCGAGGCCACGACCAGCGGTCGGGCCGGCCCGCGCGGGCAGTCTCGGCGGCGTATTTGGCGCGCCAGTCGGTCGCCTTCCAGCGTTCGATGCGGCGGAGGCCGACGGCGCAGGCGATGGCGACCGAGTAGCTGCGGAGGAGCCAGTAGACGAAGAAGGCGACGCTCAGGACGGCGAAGAGGAGGGGCGCCTTGAAGGGGCCCCAGAAGATGAAGCTGATGAGGAGGAGGGAGAGGGCAAGGGGGATGGTGTTGCCGATACGCTCCCAGAGCGGGGAGCTGGCGTAGACGGGAAGGACCGGCTTTTCGCCGCGAGATTGCGCCGGGACGGCGGAAACGGAAGGCCTGGAGACCATATGCGGGGTGGCCTCGAACGAGGTCTTCCTACGCCGCCGAGGTTAGCTGCCGGGCTGCGGCCGGAGATAGCCGCTCCGCCGTCGCCGGGATACGCTGCCGGTCCGGGCGGATTCGCCCCGAGAACTGGTTCCCCCGTTCTGCCCGGAGGGGCAGACTAGGCGCTGCGGACACGGGGTCCGCATGGTGCATCGTTCGCCCGGTGCGCGTAAGCGTCAAGACCCCCGGGCGGCAACACATGGACGGAGGAGAGCATGGCAAACGAGCTGCAGGTTCGGGAATCGCTCATCGGCGACATCCGGGAAGTCAGTTTCTGGTTCAGGAGCGGCGGCGAGCTGGTGCCCGGCGTGGCCTACCTGCCTGCCGGGGCCGACGAGCCGATGCCGATGGTGCAGATTCAGCACCCGGGAATGGGAAGCAAAGAGGACTACTGGGTCAGCGAAGTCGGCATGCGGTGGGCGAAGCGCGGGTGGGTTTGCGTGGGGCTGGATGCGCCGCTCCACGGCGAGCGGCAAACGCACGACCCGATGGCGCTCTTTCGTCAGCCGGAGCGGTACGAGGCGTTCCGCGCGCAGTTCGCCGCGGAAGTCGGGCGAATGCTCGAGCTGCTGCCCGGCGCGCTGCCGATCGACACGGCGCGGCTGGGGTACGTCGGCTATTCCCTGGGCAGCATGATCGGGGTGGCAGCGGTGGCGCGGACCGGGAAGTTCCGGGCGGCGGCGTTTTGCCTCGTGGGCGAGGGCGGGCTGGCTGGGAGCGCGACGGGGCCGGATTCCGACGTGGCGCGGCTCGAAGGCGTTGCGGTGCGCATCGTTGGGAAGACCGACGACGAGCTGATTCCGCGGGAGCGGACCGAGGCGCTCTATGCGGCGCTGCCGGGGGAGAAGGACCTGCAGTGGCTCCCGGGCGGGCACTTCGAAATCGGCCCTGACGTGGTGCGGCTGGCCGAGGAGTGGATGCTGGCAAAGCTCTGAGGCCCTGGAGCGGCCCGGGAGGCCGATGCGTATACTCGCGAGCACTGCATATCGACACGGGAGTTCGCCATGGGGAACATGATTGACGGGGGCGAGATCATCGCCCGGATGATCAGGCAGGAGGGCGTCAGCCACATCTTCACGCTCTCCGGGGGGCATATCCAGAACATCTACGAGGGGTGCCTGAACAACGGCATCGGCATCATCGACACGCGGCATGAGCAGTCGGCCGGGCACGCAGCCGACGGGTACTCGCGGATCACGTTCAAGCCGGGCGTTGCGGTGGTGACGGCCGGGCCGGGCGTGACCGATGTCGTGACGGCTGTTGCCAGCGCTTACCAGGCCTCGAGCCCGATGGTGGTGATCGGCGGGCGCTCGCCGCTGCGGCAGTACGACATGGGTTCGCTGCAGGACATTGAGCTGCTCGATGTGATGAAGCCGATAACGAAGTGGGCGCAGACGGTCTATGAAACACGGCGGCTGCCGTACTACATGGCGATGGCGTTCCGCGAGGCGATGACGGGCAGGTACGGGCCGACGTTCCTGCAGGTGCCTTCGGACGTGCTGTTCGGGCGGGTGGATGAAGATTCGCTGGAGTGGCCGCGGAACTACCGAGTGACGGGCGAAATCATGGGCGACCCGGAGCTGGTCAAGCAGGCGGCGAAGCTGATCCGGGAGGCGGAGAAGCCGATGGTCATGGCGGGGTCGGGGGTGTTCTGGCACCGGGCGCACCGTGAGCTGGCGGAGTTCGCGCGGGCGGCGGATGTCCCGGTCTACACGAACGCGATGGGGCGCGGGACGCTGCGCCAGGACAACCCGAACTTTTTCTCGCTGTCGCGGAAGCCCGCCTTCGCGCAGGCGGATGTCATCGTTATCCTCGGGACGCCGATCGACTTCCGGCTGAAGTACGGGCGGCCGCCGGCGTGGAACCCTGCGGCGAAGGTTATCCAGATTGACATCGACCCGCGGGATATCGGGCGGAACCGGGACTTCACGATCGGCATCGAAGCGAACATCCGGCAGGCGCTGCTCCAGCTCACGTCGGAGATTGGGAAGGCGGAGCACCGGGAGTGGATGACGTACCTGCGCGGGCTCGAGAACCAGGCCGATGAGCAGCGGTCGTACTACATGAATTCCGATGCGGTGCCGATTCACCCGCTCCGGCTGTGCAAGGAGATTGCGGAGTTCGTGGATGATGACACGATCGTCATCGGCGATGGCGGCGACATCGTGGCGCTGGCGGCGAGCGTGCTGCCGATCAACAACCCGGGCCAGTGGATGGACCCGGGCCCGTTCGGGACGCTCGGGGTCGGGACAGGGTTCTGCATGGCGGCGGCAGTTGCGGCGCCGGACAAAAAGGTGCTGATGGTGAACGGCGACGGCACCTTCGGGCTGAACGGGTTCGACTTCGACACGTTTGTGCGGTTCAAGATGCCGATCGTGTCGGTGGTCGGGAACGACCGGTGCTGGCACCAGATTTATGTCGGACAGAAGGCGCAGTACGGGGAGGGCCGCACCCCGGCGACGGTGCTCGGCGACAATGCGCGCTACGACAAGGTCGTGGAGGGCCTCGGCGGCCACGGGGAGTTTGTGGAGCACCCGGAGCAGATTAAGGCCGCGATCGAGCGGGCATTCGCCAGCGGCAAGCCGGCGTGCGTGAACGTCATCATGGACCCGGAGCCCGCGGGCGTGAAGGGCGGGTACGAATTCAAGTAGGCCTGCCGGGCGCCGGCGGGGAGGTGGGCAGCATGGAGCACATCGTGGTGGAACGGGACGGCCGGGTCGCGGTAGTGACGCTGAACCGGCCGGAGGTGATGAACGCGCTCAACCGGCAGATGTACGCCGAGCTGGAGCAGACGTTCCGGGAGCTGCACCGCGACCCGGACGCCTGGTGCATCGTGCTGACGGGCGCAGGGCGGGCGTTCTGCTCGGGCGACGACGTGAAGCAGATCATGCTCGGGGAGCAGCGGGATGAGACCGTCACCCGCCTGCGGGAGGTCAAGCCCCGGCCCACGCCGGCGGCCGCGGCCATCCTCGAGTGCGACAAGCCGGTGATCGCGGCCGTGAACGGCCCGGCGGTCGGCTGGGGGATGGACCTGGCCCTCTTCGCGGATATCCGCATTGCGTCGGAGCAGGCGAAGTTCGGGGAGCTGTTCATCAAGCGCGGCCTGGTGGCCGACCTCGGCGGGCTGTGGCGATTGCCGCAGATTGTCGGGCCATCGAAGGCGGCGGAGCTGCTGTTTACCGGCGATGTCATCAGCGCCCAGGAGGCGCTGGCGATCGGGCTGGTGTCGCGGGTGGTTCCCCACGAGGAGCTCCTGCCGGCGGCGATAGGCCTGGCGAAGAAGATTGCGGCGAACCCGCCGATCGCGATGCGCTATATGAAGGAAGGGCTGCGCCGCTCGCGCCACGCCACGATGGAGGAGATGGGCGAGTTCATCGGGAACGCGCTCGCCTACCTCTTCACCACGGAGGACCACCGGGAGGGCGCGCTGAGCTTTGTCGAACGGCGGGAGCCCGTCTTCAAGGGGCGGTGACCGGCGGGCCTGGCCGATCAGCTGAGACGGCCGGTGATGTAGTCGGTCATCGCCCGGATGTGGTCTTCCTGGTGGATGGTGACCCAGCGGAGGAGGTCGCCGATCGAGATCATGCCGACGAGGCGGCCATCTTCGATGACGGGCAGATGGCGGAAGCGGCGGCTGGTCATGAGCTGCATCGCCTCCTCCACGTGCCACTCCGGAGAGATGGTGACGGGGTCGCGGGTCATGACCTCGGCGACGCGGGTGAGGGCAGGGTCGCGGTCGGCATCGACGACCCTGCGGAGGACGTCGCGTTCGGTAAAGATGCCGATGGGGCGGTCGCCTTCGACGACGAGGAGGGCGCCGATGCCTTTTTCGTTCATCTGGCGGACGGCCGCAGCGACGGTGGCTGAGCGTTCGATGGTGTAGACGTGGCGGCCTTTTTCGGCGAGGACGCTGCTGACGAAGCCGTACATGGGAACCTCCTTGCCGGTGGATTCCCAGTATACGGTGCTGTCAAGCGCCAGTTTCGCGGCTGCGGCGGAGGCTGGGCAGTTTGAAGTTGTCCCAGGTGACGATGCGCTCAGGGGTGACGACGACCCACCGCCAGTTCCGGCCGCGGGCGGTGGCGTCGTTGCGGCGGGGCTCGGCGGGCTCGCCGTGGCCGCCGGCGTACTTCTTGCCCATCTGCCAGCGGACCTCTTCAAGGTGGGGGTCGGCAGCTTCGGCGACGGCGTCTTCGAGGACGCGGCCCGTGCCCTGGAACATCGCGCCCTGGAGCTCGGGGAACCGCTCGTTGCGGTCGACGAGGACGGTGCAGGTGGGGTTGCGGCGGAGGTTTTCGACCTTCTGGCCGCGGCAGTAGGTGTAGATTTTGCCGCCGGCCCAGCCGAACCAGAGGGGGGTGAGGTTGATGCGGGTGCCCGGGCCGATGGTGGCGATGCGCATGTTCCAGGTGGTGAGCATGAGCTCGTCGAGCTCGTCGGGGGTGAGTGCGAGTTCCTTAGGGATGGGCATCGAGGGACCTCGTCTGAAGTGGTGCGAGGTGCTATCCTACAGGCGAAGCGGGCGGGTGTGGTTCAATGGCAGAACGCGACCTTCCCAAGGTTGAGACGCGGGTTCGATTCCCGCCATCCGCTCCAGAACGGTGAATGACGGCGCCCCGCGGGAACTCTCGCGGGGCGTTTTGCTGCGGCGTTGGAAGGGGCGGGGTCAGGCGACGGCGGAGCGGGAGTTCTCAGCCGGAGCCGGGTGCGGGGGCCGGGCGCGGACGGCGGCGGCGATGCGGGCGCCGGGCTCGTGGTTGCGCGCTGCGACGAGGTCGCGCTGGGCGCGGCGGAGGAAGTCGCGGACTTCGAGTTCGCCTTCGTAGCCGGTGAGGGAGACCACGGGAGTGAGCCGCGTGGCGTACTCGTTCGGGATGCAGGCTGCGAGGGCCGGGAGGAGCGCCTCGGCCTTCATCGCGGTCGTGGCGAGGCGGTCATCGGCGATGATGGCAGCGAAGATCGGACCCTGGAGGTGGGCGACGAAGTCGCCTTCGCCGATGGCCTGGCGGAGCGCCCGGCCGACAGCGGGCAGGAACCGCTCCTCCGGATTCTTGAGCGCCTCGTAGCCGGTCACATCGGTGAGGGTGAGAGAGAAACCGCGGCCGTTGCGGACGGAGCGCATCATCTGGCGGCGGAGTTCGAAGACGAAGTGGCGGCTGTTCGGCAGGCCGGTCACCTCATCTTCGTAGATGCGGCCGCGGAGCCGGTCGATGGCGCGGTGGAATCGGCGGCCCTGTTCGGATTCTTCGTACCAGAACTGGAGGTGGACCACGGTAAAGAGGAGGGTGGTGAAGCCAAGCACGAACCAGTTCGTGCCGCCGCCCCGGGCGATGACCGTTTGAGCCTGGACGCAGAAGACGAGCAGCCACACGGCAAAGGTGGCCGGGCGAAGGAGGCGGACGACGAGCGGCGTTTCGACGGAGCCGAGTGCGGACTGCTCGGTCGAGGGCAGGAGGAAGGCGTTAAGGACGGGCGGTTTGTTCATGGGCGGCCCCGTTCGGTCTCACTGGTAGAGATCGAACGACGGGCCACCCTTCCGCAGGGAGCATGTGTAAACGGTGTGTAATTCGTGGAGGGCTAGCGCCGCGGTGCGGGCAGGCTCATGAGGTATTCGTGGATGGCTTCGGCGGCGCGGCGCCCGTCGGCGAGGGCGGTGACGACGAGGTCGGCGCCGTTGACGTTATCGCCGCCGGCGAAGACGCCGGGCCGGGTAGTGCGGCCTTTCTCGTCGACCTGGATGAGGGCCTTCCGGTCGGTGCGGATGCCGGAGGTGGTCTGCGGGACGACGGGGTCGGCGCCGTAGCCGATGGCGATGACGACGGCGTCGGCGGGAATGACGAATTCGCTGCCGGGGACGGGGATGGGCCGGCGGCGGCCGGTCTCGTCCGGTTCGCCGAGCTGCATGCGCTGGCACTCCACGGCGCGGACACGGCCGTGTTCATCGCCGAGGATGCGGGTAGGCAGGGTGAGCATTTCGAAGCGGACGCCTTCTTCGCGGGCGTTCTTGCGCTCCTCTTCGCGGCCGAGCATTTCGGCTTCGGTGCGGCGGTAGACGCAGGTGACGTTCTGGGCGCCGAGGCGGACGGCGGTGCGGACGCAGTCCATGGAGGTATCGCCGCCGCCGATGACGACGACGTCGTTCAGCTTCGGCAGGGGGGTGCGCAGGCGTTCGGGGAGCATTTCGGGGGCGAGGTTGCCGCGCACGAGGAACTCGGTGGCGGAGTAGACGCCCTCGAGGTCTTCGCCTTCGATGCCCATTTCGTTGCCGACGCCGGCTCCGGTGCCGATGAAGACGGCGTGGAAGCCCTGCTGGAAGAGTTCGTCGATGGTGATATCGCGGCCGACGTAGGTGTTGCAGATGAACCGGACGCCCATCGCCTCGAGGTGGGCGATGTACTCGTCGACGATGTTCTTGCGCATTTTGAAGTTGGGGATGCCGTAGACGAGGACGCCGCCGGGCTCGGGCCAGTATTCGTAGACGGTGACGCTGTGGCCCTTATCGGCGAGCTGCTCGGCGACGGCGAGGCCGGCGGGGCCGGAGCCGATGACGGCGACCTTGAAGCCGGTCGGCTCGGGCATATAGCGGGGCATGGGGTAGCCGCCGAGCTGCTGGCGCTGGTAGTCGGTGCAGAAGGCTTCGAGCTTGCCGATGGTAACCGGGGGCTCCTGCCTTCCATCGGGCCGGATGGCGAAGCCGACGACGCAGGCGCCTTCGCAGAGCTTCTCCTGGGGACAGAGGCGGCCGCACATTTCCGGAAGGTTGGAGGTCTCGCGGAACTTGTCGGCGGCGCCGAGGATGTCGCCGGCTTCGATGAGGGCGAGCGCACCGGGGATGTCGTTGTGGACGGGACAGGCCTCCTGGCAGGGCGCAGAGGGGCACTGGATGCAGCGCGAGGCCTCGATGCGGGCGGCGTTCAGGTCGAAGCCGAGGTAGGTTTCCTCGAAGTTGCGCTTGCGTTCTTCGGGGTCCTGCTTCGGAACGGGCTGGACGCTGATGGCGAGGCGGCGGGCGACGTCGTTGGCCATGCTTCTCCGGTGCCGGGATTGCGGCGTGATTCCAGGGTCACCTGATCGTACCTGAGGGGAGGGAGGAAGTGAACCGGGCTGCTGCGGCCTCAGGCGCCGGCGGCGCGCTGCTGGTACTCGCGGTCGGCGCGCTTGCCGCGGTAGACGCGCATGTCGATGGCGCGGGTGACCTGGGGTTCAAGGCGGAAAAGGAGCCGCGGCTCGGTCTGCATGTTGGCGAAGAAGGCATCGACCGCAGGGGCGTTGGCAGGGTCACCGCGGCCGACGTACTTTTCGACGAGGAGGCGGGAGATCGGCCAGATGTCGAAACCCGGGAGTTCGAAGGGGGTGACGCGGCCGTCGAACTCGACATGGCCGGTTAGGGGCGGGCCGGACTCGATGCAGAGCGAGGCGCGGGGGTCGCGCAGGAGGTGCCTGCACCAGACGCGGTTGTAGGTGCCGGTGATCCAGATGCCATCGTCGCGGTAGAGCCACCAGACGGGGACGGTGTAGGGCATGCCGTCGCGGCGGAGGGTGGCGATGACCCCGACGACCGGCAGCTGGAGGAATTCGGCGAGGGTTTCAGGCGTCATGCGGGGCATGGGCGGCGGGCTCCTCGGGAGCTGGCGGCGCGGGTTCCGCGGGAGGCTCGCGGAAGGCGGCCATCAGGATGCGGTCATCGTACCGCCCGTCGACCCAGGTGTGGGCGCGCTGGCAGCCTTCGACGGCGAACCCTGCGGCTTCGAAGCAGCGGCGGGCGCGCACGTTGGAGGCGGGCACGGCGAGCCAGATCTTGCGGAGGTTCCGGAGCCGGAAGGCGTATTTAAGGAGAAGCCGGACGACATCGCGGCCGTACTTGCGGTTGATGTAGTCGCGGTCGCCGATGGTAATACGGAGCTCGGCGGTGCGGGCGGCTTCGTCGATGTTGCGCAGCATGCAGTGGCCGATGATCTTGCCGCCCTGAACTTCGATGGCGAACCAGGAGGGCCGGGGCGACTGGCCGGCGTAGAGGGCTTCGAAGCGCTCGGCGAGGTGCTCGGGCGTGAGCGGAACGGGGACATCTTCGCCGCCGAGGAGCTGGAGTTCGACGTCGTTATGGAAGTCGAGCAGCCGCTCGAGGTATTCGCGGCGCATGGGCCGGAGGATGGTGCGTTCGCCCTTGAGCATGGCGTGGCCGCCCCCTCGGGGTTGCGGAGTTGAGGTGCTACCGGAAGGTATCGGCTGGACCGGTGGCGGGGAGCAGGGGCTGTCAGCGGGCGGCATCGGCGGCGGTGCCGATGAGTTCGTAGCGGGGCGGCTCTTTCCACTCGGCGGTCGGGGGGTTTTCCTGCCTGCGGAGCTCTTCGCGGCGCTTCTGTGTTTCGAGTTTGCGGGCTTTGGCGATGAGGAGGTCGCGCTGGCGCGCGTGCTCTTCGGCGCGCTGGATGGCGCGAGGGGACGGCGGACGGCGCGGGATGCCGGGGTACTCGCGGATGCGGCCCTCCTCGGCGAGCTGTTTGAGGTGGGCGCGCACGTTATTATCGGCGGCGCGCCGGAGCCGCGGGTCGATGTCGGGGTAGAGCTGGAGCATGATGTCCCAGCTGGAGAGGGCGCCGCCGCCTTCGAGCACCTGGAGGATCTGGCGCTCGCGCATGTCGCGGTGGTCGATGTACATCTGGAGGCGCTCGCGGGGGTCGCGGACGATGCGGCCGTGGCCGGGGCAGATGACGCGGAGGTTCGGCAGTTCGAGGAGGCGCCGGAGGGTGCGGCGGTAGCTGGCGAGGTCCCAGACGGTGGTGGTGGAGCTGCCGAGGAGGGTGTCGCCGGTGAAGAGGACGCCCTCTTCTTCGATGTAGTAGCAGAGTGAGTCGAGGGAGTGGCCGGGCGTTGCGAGGACGCGGACGCGGACGCCGCCGTCGAGGTCGATGACGTCGCCGTCGCGGAGGGCCTCGACGTCGCGCGGGATACGGCCTTTGAGGAGCTGGCGGCCGTTTGCGGGGATGGCGACCTGCGCGCCGAGCTCCTCTTTGGCCCACTTGAGGTTGCCGGAGTGGTCGGTGTGGTGGTGGGTGATGGCGGCGATGGCGATCTCCTCGCGTTCGACGGCGGCGAGGTAGCCCTTGAGGAACCAGCGGTAGCGTTCGATCGCTTCGCCGGAATCGATGGTGAGTGACTGCCGGCCGGGGGCGCCGACGAGGTAGATGCAGGTGAACTCTGGGTGCATCGGATTGTCGTCGGGGACGAGGACGGCGCGGACGGACGGCGAAATCTGCATGGGCTGGCAACCGGGGAGCGAGGTTGGGGAAGTGTACGGGAGGGCTGGCGCCCCCGGCAGGATTCGAACCTGCGGCCAAACGCTTAGAAGGCGTCTGCTCTGTCCTCTGAGCTACGGGGGCCTGCTGCCATTGTACCGGTGCGCCGCCCGGGGGCGGCTCGCGGGGAGCCGGCAGCGGGGGTAAGCTCAGCGGCCAAACGGGAGCAGGAGGGCAACGCGATGGCGCTGGAGCAGTACCTCGCGGCGAGGCCGGAGGACGTCGGCATCGACAGTGAGAAGCTGGAGGCGGTGTTCGCGCGGGCGAAACGGGACGTCGACGACGGCACTCTGAAGAGCGCGCAGGTTGCCGTGGCGCGGGACGGGCGGCTCGCCGGGGTGCGGACGTTCGGAACGGTGCGCCACGAGGGGCGCGAGGAGGAGGTGCCGGCGACGAACGAGACGCTCTACACGATTTTCAGCTGCACAAAGGCGGTCGTCGGGGCAGCGGCATGGGCGCTCTGCGAGGACGGGCTGCTCCGGGTTGAGGAGCGGGTGGCGGCGATCATTCCGGAGTTTGGCACGAACGGGAAGGAGCAGATCACGGTGGAGCAGGTGATGCTCCACATTGCAGGATTTCCGTACGCGCCGTTTTCGCCGCTCGACTGGGATGACCGGGAACGAAGGCTGCAGCGGTTCGCGAGCTGGCGCCTGAACTGGGAGCCGGGGACGCGGTTCGAGTACCACGCGACGAGCGCGCACTGGGTGCTTGCGGAGATTATCGAGCGGCGGACGGGGATGGACTTCCGGGCGTACATCCGGGAACGGGTTCTCGAGCCGGCGGGGGTGGAGGAGCTGTATGTCGGCCTGCCGGCGGAGGAAAACCGGCGGGTGGCTGATGTGCGGCATCTCATCCCGCCGACGCCGCCGCCGGGGGGCTGGGGCGAAGTGACGCCGGAGGCGATCCTCCAGTTCAACCGGCCGGAGGTGCGGGCGGTCGGGGTGCCGGGAGGCGGCGGAATTGGGGGCGCGGCGCAGCTGGCGCTGTTCTACCAAACGCTGGTCAATGGCGGCGTGGGACCGAGCGGGAGGCGGGTGCTGCAGCCGGAGACCATCGAGTGGGCGACGATCGTACGGACGAAGGAGCACCACCGGGTGCCGATCCTCGATTACCCGGTGAACCGGGCGCTGACGGTGGTGGTTGCCGGCGACGACGGCTTCATGCACCTGCGGGGGTTCGGGCGGACGGCGTCACCGCGGGCGTTCGGGCACGGCGGCGCCGGCGGCCAGATTGGGTGGTGCGACCCCGCGACCGGGATCTCGGTCGGCTACTGCACCGACGGGTTCCTCGACGAAGTGCAGCAGGGGCGACGGATCACGGCGATCAGTTCGCTTGCGGCCCAGTGTGCGGTGGAATAGCCACAGCGGCCCATGCCGGGCGGTGGTCAGCCGCCGGGATCCCCGTCCGGCGGGGTCCAGAAGCGGGGCTCGCGTTTTTCAAGGAGGGCAGCGACGCCCTCGCGGAAGTCGGGGCCGGCGGTCAGTTCGTCGAGGAGGCGCTGGGCTTCGCTGACGGCAGGGCCGACGCCGCGGTGGAGGTCGATGTAGACCTGGCGGCGGGTCTCGCGCAGGGAGGAGGGCGCCACGGTGCGCGCGAGCGTGCGTGCGTAGTCGTACACCGCGGGGAGGAGCTCGTCCCGGGGAAGGACGCGGTGGACGAGGCCGAGCCGCTCGGCCTCTTCGGCGAGGAAGATGCGGCTGGAGAGGAGGAGCTCCATGGCCGGGGCCAGGCCGATGAGGCGCGGCAGCAGCCAGGACAGGCCGTACTCGGCGGGGAGGCCGAGCTTCCCGTGCGCGGTGGTCAACTTCGCGCCGGCGGCGGCGAAGCGGATATCGCAGAAGCAGGCCAGGACGAGGCCGACGCCTGCCGCGGGGCCGTTGATGGCCGCGATCGTCGGTTTCGCGAGGCCGAAGTGGTAGGCGAAGTCGTGGTCGAACTCGGGGTGGACGCCGAAGCCGGGCCGGGGGATGTCGGGCGGGGTGCCCGGGTCGTAGCCGCCCTTTTCGACGTGGCCCTCGAGGGCGCGGGCATCGGCGCCTGCGCAGAATCCGCGGCCGGCGCCCGTGACGACGATTACCCGGACGGCGGGGTCGGCGTCGGCCTGCGCGAGGCACCAGCGATACTCGGTGTGCATCCGCCCGGTCCATGCGTTGAGCCGTTCGGGACGGTCCAGGGTGATGGTGGCGACCGGTCCATCGACCTCGTAGCGGGTGACTTTTAACTCCATAGGCGGATTGTACCGGGAGTCTTACAGGCAGCCGGGTACACTGAACGGGATGGGGATTTCGCCGGGAACGGAGGGTGCGCGGGAGCTGCCCCGGCGGTTGCCGAGTCCGGGGTTGGGCACGCTGCAGTACTGGAGCTGGCGGGCGGCGCGAGCGACGATCGGCCGGACGCCGGCGCCTGCGGCGTACCGGATCGCCGGGGGGCTCGGCGCTGCGGCGTACTGGCTCTGGCCGCGGGGCCGCCGGGCGATGCGGGCGAATTTCGCCCGGGTCCTGGGGACGGCCGAACAGGGGTTGGTCGACCGGGTGGGGCGAGCGTCGCTTGCGGCGTACTTCCGATACCTGCTGGACTTCATGCGGCTGGGGAACGGCAGGGCGC
>Ga0308415_1000220_pt1 | contig 24774 bp, 20 predicted proteins | sample HotsprSampleOS55_FD_203465 | JGI IMG/M metagenome (GOLD analysis project Ga0308415, IMG submission 203465) | Hot spring phototrophic mat microbial communities from Octopus Spring, Yellowstone National Park, Wyoming, United States - 20090730_OS55 ... | reverse complement strand
CTCCTCACGGTCAAAGCATCCAATGCGCCCTCTACAAGGGGTTAGAATGACCGAGCGCGATGTCCGTGCAAAAGACGCCCGACCGCCGCTTTGACAAGGGACAGATTCACTGGGAAGAGGATCTCAAGCCCTTTCGGCGGCTGCCGCGCGAGCGGCGCGAGCGCCCCGAACAGCGCACGCCGGCCATCATCCCCATGCTGGTGAGCTTTGCGCTCGTGGGCAGCGCCTGCCTGGGCGCGGCGATCTTCATCAACCAAAACCGGCCCGCGCTGAACTTCAGCGCGCCGACAGCGACGATCCAGGTGATCATCCCGACGCCGACCGAGACCTTACCACCGACGGCCACGCCCTACATCGCGCCCACTGAGACCCCGCTGCCTGAACCTACCGCGCCGGCCAACCGACCGGGCATCATCGGCGTAGGGGTGCGGGTGATGGTGGTGAACACCGGCGGCAACGGGCTGAACTTCCGGCGCGAGCCGAGCGTGAACGCCGAGCGCATCCGCAGGCTGCCCGATGGCACCTTCTACGAGGTCGTGGGCGGGCCGCAGGAGAACGAAGGGTTCGTGTGGTGGCAGCTCCGCGACCCGTCCGATGGCACGATCGGCTGGGGGGTGCAGAACTACCTGCAACCGGCGCCGTGAGAAGCGGGCGCGGGCTACCCGCTCATCGGATACGTCGCCAGGCGCTTCTCGGCGGCGCGCTGCTTGAGCCGCTCCAGCCGGCGGGCAACCTCAGCCTTCACCGCCGGCAAGTCAATCGTCAGCAGCCGGCGCGCGCGCATCAGGACTTTGCCATCGCAGATCACCGCCTCCACGTCGCCGGCGTTGGCGGAGTAGATCAGGTTGGCGAGCGGGTCATGGCGCGGGAAGAGGTGCGCGCCATCCTGGCGCAGCAGGACGACGTCGGCGAGTTTGCCGGCGGCCAGCGCGCCGATCGCTGGCTGGCGCAGCGCCCGCGCGCCGCCCTCGAACGCGATGTCCATCACTTCCTGAAGCGGCAGGACTGTGGAGTCCTTGGCCGCTTGCTTCTGGTCCAGCGCCAGCAAGCGCATCTGCTCCAGCACGTCGAGCGTGTTGCTGCTGACGACGCCGTCGGTGCCGATGCCCACGGCCAGGCCGGCCTCGCGCATGGCGCGCACAGGGGCTGTGCCCATCGCCAGCTTCATGTAGGTCTTTGGGCACTGGGCTACTGCCACGTCGTAGTCCTTGAGCATCGCCAGGTCGTCGGTGGTCAGGCCGATCCCGTGCGCCAGCAGCGTCGGGACCTCGAAGACGCCCGCTTGCTGGAGCATCACCGGCGGCGTGACGCCATACTGCCTGAGGCTCCACGCGACCTGCTCATGGGTCTCGCTGCAGTGGATGTGGATGCCGACGCCCAGCGCCTTGGCGCGCTCGGCCGTCGCGCGCAGGAAGTCGCGGTCGCAGAGGTAAGGGGAGTGCGGGGCGAGCCAGGTCGTGATCCGCCCGCCAGCGGCGCCCTGCCAGCGCTCGACGAAGCGGCAGGTCCGCTCCAGCTTCCCGATCCCCTCGTGGCCGAAGACCGCCCAGCCGATGTTGGCGCGGACGCCGCTTTGTTCCACCGCGCTCGCGATCTCGTCGCAGAAGAAGTAGTGCTCGGCAAAAGTGGTCACGCCGGCCTGGATCATCTCGGCGATGCCCAGCAGCGCGCCCCAGTAGATGTCCTCCGGCTGCTCGTTGCTCTCCAGCGGCCAGATGTAGTCGTTGAACCACGATTCGATGGGCACGTCCTCGGCCAGGCCGCGAAAGAGCACCATCGGCGCGTGGGTGTGGCAGTTGATCAGGCCGGGGATGGCGAGCAGGCCGGCGGCGTCCAAGTGCTCGCGGGCCTGATTTGGATCGATCTGACCGCTGGGGAGGATGGCGATGATGCGGTTGCCGGCAATGGCGATGTCGTGGTCGTTGACGACCGTGTACCGATCATCCTGACGAACGAGGACATCGCAGCGGGTGATGAGCAGGTCGAAAGTGGCCATGTGGATATTGTAGGATGCGCGCGATCCATGGTTTGGGGGTGCATGCGCGTGGCGCAAGCGGGGATGCGCATCACGGCAGTCGTCGGCGCCCTGTGACGATATGGGGGTGGGCATGGGTGATTTCGCGGGGTTTTGGTCGGGCGGGATCTTTGGGGGCGACGCGCCGCGGGGGGCGATGCGTCGCCCACCCAAGGTGTGGCCGTGGCCACGAACATGTGACCTATGCGCCCAGATCACCTGCTGCGCTTGGATTATTGGCTTGACCTGGCGGTGAGCGCGCGGCCCGCCGGCCCAGCGATGTGGCTGGCGGTTGCGGTCGGCGCGCTGGGCGTCGTGTTGACCGGCGCGGGGCTGGCGCGCGGCCGGCTGGGGCGCGACGTCGCCATCCCCTGGCTGGTCGCCGCCGGCTTGGTCGGGCTGGTCGGCCTGGGCCGGCTGAGCGCCCATCCGCTGCTCGGCCTGCGCTTGGGCTGGCTGCTCGCGGCGCTGATCGCAGCGCTGCCGCTGGCGCGGCGCGCCCTCGTCGTCCTGCGCGCCGATGGTGCCCTGGCCGACTGCCTGCGCGCGCTGGCCTTCGTGCCCGGTGGGGCGCGCGGGCGCTGGGGCTGGCGGGCCGCCGGCGCGTGGCTGGGCTTCCACCTGCTGGGCCTGAGCGTCGTGCTGGCCAACCTGGGTTGGCCGCTCCCGCTCGCCCCGCTGCTGATGATCGGGCTGAGCGCGATGCCCGCCCTGGCCGGCCGCCGCAGCGCGCTCGCCGCGCTGACCCCGCTGGCCTTCGCCTACGCAGCGACCATCCTCCACGGGCTTGGGATGCGCCTGCCGGGAATCTGGAACGGCGTCCTCTCGCCGCTGCTGACGCTGGTCGTCGCAACCGGCTACGGGCTGGCGATCGCCGGCTGGCTGGCCAGCGGCGCAAGCCGGCGCTTCGTCGTCGCCGGCGCGGGATTGCTGGTCGCGGCGGCGCTGGGCTGGTCGGCCTGGGCCGGCTGGACGCTGCGGGCGCACGGCGTCACCGGCAGCGATCCGTATGCCTACGCGCAGATGGGCATTGACCTGGCGACGCGCGGGACGGTGCTCCACCCGTTCCCGTTGGCGGCGCTGGCCTACGCGCTGAATCTCCCGATCTATCCGACCGTGCACGTCGGTTATCGCATCCCAGACGCCGCCACGCTCCAGGCCGCGACGGTCTGGCCGCCGGGCTACGCCGCGTTCACCGGCCTGGCTTACCGATTGGCCGGTGAGGCCGGCCTCTTCCTGATCACCCCGCTGCTCAACCTGCTGGCGCTGTTGGCCGCCGGCTGGTTCGCGCTGGTCGCCGCGGGCCGGCGCAGCCCCGCTGCGTTCGCCGTCGCCGGCCTGACCGTCGCGCTCACGGCGACGGCTTACCAACAGGTGGAGATGCAGATGACCCCGATGGCCGACATCGCGGCCCAGCTCTTCACCGTGCTGGCGATTGGGCTGGCGCTGGGCGCCCAGGGGCGCGGGGCGCCGCTGCGCGCCGCGCTGAGCGGGCTGTGCCTGGGGATCGCCTTCGACATACGTTACACGCAGGTGCTGTTGGCACCGGCGATCGCGCTGGCGCTGGTCTGGGGGGCGCGCGGCTTCGCGCGGGCGCGGCTGGGGCTGGTCGCGATCTGCGCCGGCGCGGCGTGGCTCGCCGCGGCGCCGGTCCTGGCCTATCATTGGGTGGTCTTCGGCAGCCCGTTCGTCACCGGCTCGGACGAGCTGGCGCATTTCTCGCCGGCGCGCTTGCCGGAGATGGCGGGGCGGGCGCTGGGCGCGCTGGGGCATTACCGCGAGTTCGGCTTGCTGGCGCCGCCGTTAGTGGTCGGCCTGCTGGCCGCGGCGCGCCGCAGCCGGCGCGCGCTGGTCGTCGCGCTGCTGGCCTTCGTCGTCCTGTTCGGCTTCCACGCCTTATACGCCTACCTGCGCCTGCGCGACCTCTTGTTCCTCTTCCCGTTTCTGAGCTGGCTGGCCGCGCTGGGGATCGTCACGGCGGCGCGCGCGGCGTACTGGGCGGCGCGCCGGTCGGGCAGGCCGCGCGCCTGGGCGGCGCTCCGCGTCGGGCTGGTGGGCGCGCTGAGCGTTTGCCTGGTGCTGCGGGCGATGGAGACGCTGGCGATGCCGGCCAACCGCGGCTTCGCCGCCTTCGGCCATCTCACCGCGGCCCAGCGCGCCTCCTTCGACCGCCTGCGCCAGCTCACGCCCGAGGACGCGGTGATCGGCGCGTCGCTGAACAGCGGCGCGGTGGAACTCCACGCGGGCCGGTTGGCCTTCCGGCCGGCGGGCTGGACGGCGGATGCGCTGGTGCGCTTCGTGGACGCGCTGCGGGCAGCGGGCCGGCTGGTCTTCGTGCTCGACGACGGCGAGGCGATGGGCGAGGCGTTGCGCACGCTGCGGGCGCGCTATGGGCTGGTTGAGGTCGCGCGGCTGGACGTGCCCTACTACGACGCGATAGGCGGCGGGTCGCGCAATCGGCGCGCGCCGCTCTATCGGCTTTCTTCACCCCCGCGTCCTGGGGAATGAGGCGGGGGCGTAGCACCGCTACGCCCCTACAACATGATCGGCGGGGTTGTTGGGGGCGACGCAGCGCGTCGCCCCTACGTGGCAATGTGGGGGTGGGCGTGGGTGGTTTCGTGGGTTTTGGTGGGGCGGGATTTTAGGTGCTTTGCTGTGCTCGCCATGACAGTGAGGCAGGGTGCTTGATGGCCCGGTGAAGCTTTGGTCTGGCAGGCGCTTAGATGTGTCGCCGCGCTCAACTTATGCAGGAGTAAGCGGCCTGTAAAAGATGTTCGTGAACGCACCCATATAAATCTGAACTTGCGTTATCCTAGCTCATGCAAACTGGGGCAGGTATCGCGCGTGTGCCCTGAGCAGGTCATCCAGCAGATGCGTGGCCTGGGCGTAGCTGTGGATATGGGGGTCGAGCAACAGCGCCTGCAAAGCAGCTCGGCGGTCACCCTTGACTGCGGCCTCGACGACCAGCGCTTGAATCTCCACCTCACGGCGCATGAGCGCGGCCAGGCCGGCGGGCAAGTCGCCTACGCGGAGGCCATGTGCGCCGCGCGCGTTGATCACGGCAGGCAACTCCACGATTGCGTCGTCCGGCAGGTTGCTCACGCAGCCGGCGTTGCGGATGTTCACCGCCAGCTCGTATCGGTTGAGGTCATAGCGCATGGCCTCGATGATCGGCACAGCCCGCTCATGGGCCGGTCGAAGGGACGCGCGCAGCGCGGACAAGTCGGCGTGATGCGCCAGGTAGCGCAGGCGGTCCCACTGCGCGCGGCTGCGCCGGGCATGCGCGTCGAAGTCATAGCCGGTCAACGGCATGACCTCGGCAGCGAAGCCGACGTATTCGCCGGCGTGTCCATCGCCGGCGGCGCAGAACAGGCCGAAGACATCCATCAGCCGCCGAGAGAGCGGCGCAAAATCCGCCGGCATCTGCGCCAAGCGCGCGCGTAAGGATGGGTAGAGGTCCTCACCCGTGCAGGCGTCGCGGATATCGAGGATGAAGGTGAAGTGATTCAGGCCGGCAGCCGTAATATGCACCCGCTGCGCGATCGCCTGGGCGTCGGCCCACCAATCGCCGCTCTCGGCCACCAGGCCCAGGGCGCGGTTGACGAGGTGGTGACCCTCATAGATCTGATGGCAAAGGCCGACGAAGGGGACGCGCGTGTAGCGGTCGAGCGCCATGCACAGCCGGCTGAGGGGGTTGGTGAAGTTCAGCAGCACCGCCGCAGGCGCCAGCCGCTCAACGTCGCGCGCGATCTCAAGCAGCAGCGGGATGTTGCGCAGGGCGTGGCTCAGGCCGCCTGGGCCGCCGTTCTCGCCCAATACGTGGCGCACGCCGTGTCTGAGCGGGATCTGCCAGTCGAGCTGCCAGGCCGCAATGCGATCCACGGCGACGGAGACGATGACGAAGCGCGCGCCAGGCAGCGCCTCGCCGCGCGCGTTCGTCGCGTGGAAGTCGAAGGGCTGCTCAAACGCCAGGTTGAGCTTCTCGGCGTAGCGCGCGATCAGGTCAAGCGCTTCAGTGTTGACATCCACCAGCCAGACCTCGCTGCCGCGCAGGCGATCGGCGTGGGCGAAGAGATCGTTGAGGATGGTCGGGCCGAAGCTGGTGCTGCCGGCGCCGATGATCACGATTTTGGTCATGCACCGTTCGCTGGGAGATTGTAATTAAGAGGTCTGGGCGGTCACGTCTCCACTGAGGTGCGTTCATGACACCCCCTTCTTATTCCTCAGCTAGCGGGAGGAATGGGAAGGGGCGTTGCCTCTAGCCACAGCGCATCCCCTGCTTGTGCAAAAACGGAAGGTCATCTACAATCTCATCGTTGCCCAGCGCACTTCTCGCTACTTCTCTATTCCGCTGGCCAACCGCACTGCCTAAACCATGATCGACATCGCGCAAGCCCTTCAGCACCCCACCGAAGATCAGGACTGGATTAAGAAGTTCGCGCTCGGCGTGCTCATCAGCTTCGTGCCGATTCTGAGCTTCGCGGTCACCGGCTTCATCATCGAGCATCTCCAAAACAGCGCCAGGGGCGCTTCATCCCCGCTGCCCAACTGGGACAATTTAGGGAAGAAATTGGTGACCGGGCTTAAACTTTTGGCTGTGCAGCTCATCTTCGCCCTGCCGATCCTTGTGCCGAGCTATGCCCTGTTGGGCTTCGTCATCCAGCAAACTGCTTCACGCCCAGGCGAGAATCTGCCGGAGAACGCCGTCCTCATCGTGGGCATTGGCGGTATTGCGCTGTCGTGCATCGCGCTGATATACGGACTTTTCCTGCTCTACCTCTCGGCGGCGATCCTTAATCCAATTCGCCAGGACCGAGCAAATCGGCGCATGTTTGCGCATCGGCGAGCTGATCCAGATTGCCAGGACAAACACGGGCGATTACTTGACGATCGTCGCAATAGTCGCAGCTATTTCTTTTGCTGTGGGGTTGGTCTCAGGCATCCTGAGCCTCATCTCCTGCCTTGGCACCATTATCTTGATCGTGATCTCGATACTGTCGTCGCTATACATTGGGCTGGTGGCGGCCAACATGGCCGGCCAGTATGTGCACAGCAATCACATCGTTTGACGCCTATCTGGGCTTAACATCGCTCAGGTAGGATTCGCTTACTTTCAACTAAGGAGAGTTTGATCAATGAACAGGCTCATCGGCATCATCACGTTCAGAGCACCCGTCTATCGCGAAGTCGCGCACGACCCAGCAGCGCTGACGCCAGCGGCGATCGTCGTCGTCATTGTGACGATCGTGACCGCGCTGCTCAGCAGCGCGCTTGGGACTAACCCGCTGGGCTTGGCAGCCACTGTTGCCACCTCCCTCACCTCTGTCCTGATAAACTGGCTGCTGGCGAGCGCGCTGACCGCCTTCGTCGCCAACCAGTTCTTTCGCGGCCAAAGCAGCACCGCGGAGCTGCTGCGCATCTTTGGCTATACCTTTGCGTTCCAGTTGCTGATCATCATTCCCTTCGTGGGCGCGCTTGCGGCTGCTATCCTTGCCATCATCGCCACCGTGCTGGCGATCCGCGAATCCGCCGGCTTTGACACGCAGAAGGCTGTCCTGACCGCGATCATCTCAGGCGTGATCCTCTTTGTGCTTAGCCTTGTTGTCGCCTCGGTCGTGGGCAGCGTGTTCGGCGCCGCGCTGTTGGGCGGTTAGCTGAGACGCGCCCTCTCGCACAACGAACTGCCCCTGGCAAAGCGCGCATTTGCCAGGGGCTTATTTGCCTGCATAGCCGGCTGAGCAGGCTAAATGAACTGATGGCTATCGGGCTGGAGCACCAGTTCGTTGAGCACGCTGCCCGCCGGCGCCTGGAGCGCAGACACGATCGCCTGCGCGGCGTCCTCGACGCTCAACATCTTGTCGCGCTGCACCTTCATCTCGATGGCATCCCAAAAGGGCGAGTTGACGCCGCCGAGGTAGAGCAACGAGATGCCGATGCCGCTGCGCTGCCATTCGGTGGCCATCGCCTTGAGCGCGCCCACCGCCCCCCACTTGCTGGCGCTGTAGGCGACGCTGCCGCGCATGACATAGCGGCCCATCGTGCCGACCGGCGTGACGATGCGCCCGCCGCCGGTCTTGAGCATCGCCGCGCCGACGGCCTGGGAGACCAGGATCACCCCCTTGGTGTTCACCGCGTAGGTGCGGTCAATGTCCTCTTCGGTCAATTGCTCGATCGGGCGGATCACGCCCACGCCGGCGCAGTTGACCAGGCCGTCAATGCGCCCGAAGGTCGCGAGCACCTCGCTGACCAGGTCGGCCACTTGGTCTTTTTGCGTGACGTCGGTAGGCACGGCGATCGCCTGCGCCCCCAGTTGCCTGGCCTGGTCGGCCACAGCCGAGAGCGCGGCGTAGTTGCGCGCCGCAAGGCCCAACTTGGCGCCCAACTTTGCGAGAGCCAGCGCCGTCGCGCGGCCAATGCCGCTACTGGCGCCGGTGATGATGATCACTTTGTCCTTTAACATCTCGGATTCCTTTTTCAGCTACGTTGTCTCCAGCCAACGCCGGGTGGCTTTGGCGCGCGCGGCAAACATCGCCCTTAGGACGATGCGGCCGAAGAGCGCGTCGAGCAACTCGCCGAGCGGGCCGAACGGCAACGCATAGTCCAACCGGTCTATCACACGGGTACGCTGATCGTCCACCGCCTCGAAGGCGTGAGTGTGCCGCCAGCGCTTGAAGGGGCCTTCGTCGCCGATCTGCTCATCCGTGAAGTAATGCGGCGGCACGCGCTCGATGAGCTGGACGTTCCACGGCCGGCGCAGGAGGCCGACCTGCATGGTCATTAGGATGCGGCTGCCTGGGTTGAGCGGACGGTCCACGTGATGCACGCGCATCCGCACCGGCCCGGTCATCACCTTCGGCAGCGCCAGCGGATCGTCGTGAAAGGCCCACACCCGCTCCAGGGGCGCGCGGACGACGAAAGCATATTCAAAGCGGCCCATCAGCGGTATTCCAGCCGTCCCAGCGTGCGCGCCACGAACTTGCCGAACGTCATCTCGCGCACATAGGCGATGCCCTCGCGCAGCTTGATCGGCTGGATGCCGAACACCGAGGTGATCGCGTTGTCGGTCGCCACGTTGTCCACGCCCAACTGCGCCAGCAGGCTGGGCGTGACCGGCGGCTTGGGCAAGGTGGCGTCCATGATGGCGACCGCCGGCCTGAGCAAGGCGACTGGCATGTAGAGCTTGACGCGCTTGACCTGAAGCTCATCGAGGATCGCGTCAATGATGCCCTCCAGGGTGATCACCTCGCTGCCGCAGATCTGCAAACGGCGGTTGAGGACCTCTGGACGATACAGTGCGTCCACGACGCAAGCGGCCACGTCCTGCACGGCGATTGGTTGAAACCTGGTCTTGCCGTCGCCGGGGACGATCATGAAGGGCGGCAATTTGGCCAGGCCGGCCAGCGTGTTGAGGAACTCATCGCCGGGGCCAAAGATCACCGATGCCTCGAGGATCGTGTAGGGGATGCCGCTGGCCATGATGGCCTCCACACCCCGCCCCTGGGTGTAAGCCAGCGGGAAGGGACGCTTTGGGTCGGCGCCCAGCCCGACCACGGTGATGATGTGCTCGACGCCGGCGCGCTTGGCCGCCTCGACGACGTTGATTGTCCCTTGTGCATTCACCCGCTCCATGGTGACCTGCCCGCGGTCGCGGTTGACCGCAGCGAGGTGGATCACCTTTTTGACGCCTTCCATGGCTTTCGCCAGAGAGGCGGGATCGGTGACGTCGCCAATGGCGACCTCTGCGCCGAAGGCGCGCACCTTATCCGCGCGTTGCGGGTTGCGCACCAGGGCGCGAATCGGCCAAGGCAGGCGATCAGGGGACTGCGCCTTCAGCGCGCTCAATCGCTGAAGCGTGTGTTGTGCGACGTAGCCACTTGCACCGGTGATGAGGATCATGTGCGTTTCTCCAATGGTCGTGATGCTCAACGCGCTGGCGTTAACCCTGCGCTGGTAAGCGAGTTCGCAGCACTCCTAAGCATAGCGATCTATATGAGATAGCGGTGAGTTACTGCGAAGCGCCCAGCCAGGGATTTAAGACCCGGTAGGTGCAGAGCACGCGCGGCGCAAAGCGCGCAGGTACGGCACGAGCGCGGCGTATTGCACCAGCGGCAGCCCCACTTCAGCAGCCTGGTCCAGGGCTGCAACTACTTGCTCTAGCTCTGCCACTGCGATGCCATCGGGCGGGAGCGCATCCCAGGCCCAGTTGTCCAGCTCGGCCAGTGCATCGGGCAGGTCAAAGCGCAAGGCGGCTTCGACGCAGCGAGATACATACTCACAAGCCTCGACGAGTCGAGCATGGGTCAACGATCGGTCCGCATAGTCCTGCAGCAAGCGCGCCGCGCCGGCGATCACCTGGGGCATCTGGCTACGCAAGTCGGCGAGCCAGGCATGACCATTTGCGGTCGGCGCCGCTTGCAACGCCTCATCAGGCGCGAGCAGGCGCGGCTCGGCGAGCAAGCGCGCGATCTGCTCAGCGGCGGACTGCGCGTCTTCGCCGACGTAGGTGGCGGGCACGCGCTGCCGCAGCGCCGGCAGGCGATTGAAGACGCGCCCGCCGAAGACGACGCGCACGCCATGCTGAGCGACATAGGGCTGGATGGACTCGACGAGGTCGAGCAGATTGGCCGCAGCGATCAGTTGGCTGGCCGAGAGCAACACCAGATCAGGGTGTGCCTTCTCCAACATCTCGCGCAGGCGGGCCAGGCCGATGTTCTGGCCCAAGTAGATGACCTCATAGCCGCGCCGGCGCAGGAACAGCGAGACGATCAAGAGGCCGAGTTCGTGATATTCCCTAGGCGCGCACGCGCTGACGATGCGCCCGGCTCGGCTGGCCGGCGGCACAACGGTCATCAACGTCGAGAGCCGGCGGCGCAGCAGGCTGGTTGCGAAGTGCTCGACGCTGATGGTGATCTCGCCCATGTGCCATCGCTCACCCAGCGCCACCATCACCGGCTGGATTAGGTTCAAGCAAACATCCTCGATGGAGAAAAGCGCGAACGCCTCGTTCAGGACGCGATCCGCGCGCGCCTCGTCAAACTCAACCGCCGCGGCGATGAAGTCCTCGCGCAGGCGGTCATACGAAGCAGGCGCCGGCGGCTCTGCCGGCGGTTTATCCGCCGTTTGGGACAGCAGCGAGTGCAACAGACGTGCTGCCTGGCCAATGCTCATCCCGGCTTCGATCTTCGCCTTCAACCAACGGATGATGGCCACGTCGCGTTCGGAATACAACCGGTAGCCGCTCTCCGTGCGCGGCGGCGAGGGCACGCCATAGCGGCGCTCCCAAGCGCGCAACGCATCCGCCGAGACGCCCGTTTGGCGCGCCACGGCTTTGACGTTGTACACCGGCTCGTCGCTGTAGTGGTCGAACATCCCGGTTGGGTTAATCTAACCCTTTGTCTAACGTTTGTCAACGATAGCGGCAGCGGGTCAGCGAACTTTCAGCCAAGGGGAGGAGCGCATTCAGGCCATCGGCGAGATCACGCCGGCGCAGACCCGCAGGAACATCGCCTGGGTGAGCAAGGCCTGATCCAGGCGCTGCAGGTCGGTCGTGGTGATGATGACCTGATTCGCGCGCTCGATGAAGCGCAAAAGGCAGCGCCGGCGGTAGGCGTCCAGCTCGGCCAGCACCTCATCTAGAAGCAGCACGGGGTCTTCGCCGGTGTGTTCGCGCATCCACTGCGCTTGGGCCAGTTTGAGGGCCAGCACGGCCGTGCGCTGCTGACCGCGAGAGCCATACTCACCTAGGTCCAGGCCGTTGGCAAGGAAGCGCAGCTCGTCGCGGTGCGGGCCGACGAGGGTCATGCCACGGGCGATCTCCTCGCGGCGGCGCTCGGCCAGCGTGCGGCGGAAGGCCGCAAGCAGGTCATCATAGGCCACGCCGGCGGGCAGCGCCGCGTCGTCCAGGCCGATCTGATAGGAAGTGTTCAGCGCTGCCGGGCGGAGCGGGTCAAAATTGGGCTGATAGACGATCTCAAGATATTCTCGACCGTTAGATAGCTCACGGTGAATGGGCGCTGCCAGCCGCGCAAGCGCTGAGACCGCGCGACGGCGGCGCAGGGCGACCTCCACCCCCGCCGGCACTAACTGATCATCCCAGAGCGCCAGCTCGTCCGGGTCGAGCGGGTGTTCCTGCGCCTGCTTGAGCAGCGCGTTGCGGTTGGCCAGGGCGCGGGCATAGCGCTCCAGGGCGCGGACGTAATCGGCATCGAGTTGCGAGAGGGCCGCGTCGAGGAAGGCGCGACGCAACGCTGGCGGGCCGGCCACCAACTCCACATCGGCGGGGAAGAAGAGGATCACGTTGAGCTGACCAACCAGGTCTATCGCCCGCTTGGGCAGGCCGTCCACGCGGATCTCCTTGCGCAGGCGACCAGACTCCGTGCGCTGCATCCCGATCTCGATCAGGCGCAGGCCCGCATTGCTCTGGATCAGCGCCTTGAGCACGGCAAATGGATAAGGGCCTTCCTCCTCCGCGCCCCACCGAATCACCTGCCGGTCAACGGGCGTATGCAACGCATGCGAGGTGGCGAGGAAGTAGATCGCCTCCAGCAGCGAGGTCTTGCCCTGGGCATTGTCGCCCTGGATGACCACCAGCCCGCGCGGCAGGTCAAGCTCCAAACGAGCATACAGCCGAAAGTTGGTCAGCGAGAGGTGGCGGATGAACATCTAGACAAACTCCACCGCCACTTGCCCGATGCGGTGATCGATTGGTCGCTCAAGCAGGAGGTCATGCGGGCGGTCGGCGGCCAGGGTCACCAAGCCGGTGCGGTCGGCGATTCGCGCGGGATAAGTACCCGGCGCCGGCAGCCATTGGCGCTCGTCCGCGTGCAACACCTGCGCACCGTGCGGATAAGCCACGACGCGAAACGGCCGGCCCAGGCACTGATTGGCGTCGCGCAGGTCGCCGCGCGCCAGCGCCTCGCGGATGCGCGTGCTGGAGATGACGCGATCACCCAGGCTGAGCTTGTCCATCACGTTGACGGCGAAGCCCAGCTCCCTGCCCTGTGCGCTGAGATAGGCCACATCGCCCTGCCGGCGATGTCCTAGGGCAAAATCCGGGCCCACCCATAGGCTGAGCGGTCGCAGGCTCGCCACCATCTGGTGCACAAACGCCGAGGCCGTCATCTGCATCATCTGCGCAGTGAAAGCGAGGGTGATCAGGATATCCACGCCCAGCGCGGCGATCTGAGCAGCTTTCTCCTCGGGCAGCGTGAGATAGCGCGCCGGCGCTTTGCCCAACACCACCCGTGGGTGGGGAAAGAAAGTGATGACGGCGGCGCGCGCCTGTCGTGCATGTGCCTCGGCAACGACGGCGCGGATCAGGCGCTGGTGGCCTAGATGGACACCATCAAACGCGCCGATGGTGCAGACAGTTGGGACAGAGGTACGCACTTCATCAAACGACTGAAAGCGTTGCATCGAGGATTTTGATCGGCTTGAGCATCGCCCCATCCCAACTGGCGATGGCGAAGAAGTTGCCCCGTGCATCATACACGCGCACCGTCGCTGCCGGCTGGGAGAGCAAGCTGGGCGAGGCGACGCGCTGCCCTTGCTTCAGCCGTCTGGCCGTTGATTCGTCGAGCGTTGCTGCCGGCCAATCAGCCAGGGCGCGATCCATCGGCAACAGCAAGCGCGCAGCCTGGCCGTTGCGCCCGGCCTCTTCAAGCGCTGGCAGCGTCACAGCGTCGGCTAGGCTGAACACGCCGGCCTGTGTGCGGCGCAGGCTGGCCACGTGCGCGCCACAGCCCAGCGCCTCACCGATATCGCGGGCCAGCGCACGGATGTATGTGCCGGCGCTACAGCGGACGGAGAACGCAAGCCAGGCGCCAGGCGGCGCGCCTTCGGCAAACGCCAGCCGCAGCACGTCAATCCGCACCTGCCGGGGTTCGAGCGCCACAGGCTGGCCGCGGCGGGCCAGGGCATAAGCCCGCTGGCCGTCCTTCTGGATGGCGCTGAACTGCGGTGGCACCTGCGCGATCTCGCCCGTGAAGCGCGCCTCGAGCGCGCGCAGGTCCTGGGGCGTCAGCGCCGGCACAGGCCGGACGTCAATGACCTGGCCCTCGGCGTCGTCGGTGTCGGTGCGCTCGCCGAGCTTGATCAAGCCTTCGTAGGCTTTGTCTTCCCCAAGCAGGTATTCGCTCAGCCGGGTGGCGTGACCAACGCACAAGACCAGCACGCCGGTGGCCAGAGGATCGAGCGTGCCGGCGTGGCCGATGCGCTTCTCGCGCAGCGCGCGGCGAGCGCGCGCTACCACGTCGTGCGAGGACATGCCGCTCGGCTTATCCAGAACCAGCAGACCGTTCATCTTGGCTTGCTCAGCGGCGGCGGCGCGGGCCGGCCTTCTTGGGCTGCTTGATCACATACGTCGTCGCCGTCGGCTCTGGTTCGTCAGCCCCTTGAGCGCGCAGACGACGGATCTTCTCCCACTCCGGTGTCTGATCGTCTATGTCGTTGAGCAATTGGCGCAGCTCTAGAATCTGGTCGCGCAGCATGGCGGCTTTCTCGAACTCCAATTCCTTAGCCGCCTGGTACATCTGCTGTTCCAGCTCGGCCAGCAGGCGCTTCTGCTCGGTCTTTGGCAAGTCGGCCAGCCGCAGTGATGTGGCCTTCTTCTCGCCGTCGCGCGCCTTGGCATAACCGGCCTTCTCCTCAGCGACGCGCACGCGGTCGGTGAGGTCGCGCACGGCTTTGTAGATGGACTGTGGCTGAATGCCGTGGGCCTGGTTGTAGGCGATCTGCTTGGCGCGCCGGCGCTCGGTCTCCTCAATTGCCGCGCGCATTGATTCGGTGATCGTATCGGCATACATGATCACCTTGCCATTGACGTGGCGCGCGGCGCGCCCGATCATCTGAATGAGCGAGGTCGTGCTGCGCAAGAAACCTTCCTTGTCTGCATCCAGGATAGCCACCAGCGATACCTCTGGCAGGTCCAGCCCCTCGCGGAGCAGGTTGATGCCGACGACGACGTCGTATTCGCCCAAACGCAGGTCGCGCAGGATCTCCACGCGCTCCACGGTCTCGACCTCGCTATGTAGGTATTGGACTTTGATGCCGATCTCCTGAAGGTAACGGGTAAGGTCCTCCGCCATGCGCTTGGTGAGGGTGGTGACCAGGGTGCGCTCGCCGCGCGCGATGCGTTGGCGAATCTCACCGATCAAATCATCCACTTGCCCTTTAACCGGTCGCACCTCAATTTCCGGATCCACAATCCCGGTGGGACGGATCACCAAATCAACCACGACTGCGCTGTGCTGCAGCTCGAAGGGGCCGGGCGTGGCGCTGACAAAGATCACTTGGCGATAGCGCTGCTCGAACTCCTCGAACTTGAGCGGGCGGTTATCCAGAGCGCTCGGCAGGCGAAAGCCATAGTCCACCAGCACCTGTTTGCGCTCGCGGTCGCCGTTGTACATCCCCCGAATTTGGGGGATCGTGATGTGGCTCTCATCTATGACGAGCAAAAAGTCGTCTGGGAAGTAATCCAGCAGGGTGAAGGGCGGCGTGCCGGGTGGCCGGCCATCCAGGAGACGAGAGTAGTTCTCGATGCCGGCGGTGAAACCCACTTCGCGCAGCATCTCGATGTCATAGCGTGTGCGCTGTTCAATGCGCTGCGCTTCTAGATACTTTCCCTGTGACTTGAAGAAGGCGATCCGCTCTTCTAACTCCTGCTCGATCTCGCGGATGGCGCGCTGGAGCTTCTCCTGCGGGGTGATGTAGTGCTTGGCCGGATAGATCTCGACCTCGTCTAGCTCGGCCAGGATCTCGCCGGTGAGCGTGTCAATCTCGGTGATGCGCTCCACCTCGTCGCCGAAGAACTCGATGCGATAGGCGGTCTCGGCGTAGGCCGGCTGGACTTCGAGCGTATCGCCGCGCACGCGAAAGCGCCCGCGCGTCAAGCTGGCGTCGTTGCGCTCGTATTGAATCGCCACCAGCATGCGCAGCACCACGTCCCGCCGGCGCACCTCGCCCTTAGCCAACTTGACCACGAAGCGCCCATAGTCTTCGGGGTTGCCCACGCCGTAGATGCAGGAGACTGAGGCGACGATGATCACATCGCGCCGGCTGAGCAGCGAGCTGGTCGCGGCCAGGCGCAGGCGGTCAATCTCATCGTTGATCGAGGCGTCTTTCTCTATGTAAAGGTCGTAGCGCGGGACATACGCCTCCGGCTGGTAATAGTCGTAGTAGCTGACGAAGTATTCGACGGCGTTGTCTGGAAAGAACTCCTTGAACTCAGCGTAGAGCTGGGCAGCGAGCGTCTTGTTGTGAGCGATCACCAACGTCGGGCGCTGGACGCGCTCGATAACCTTAGCGATCACGAAAGTCTTGCCGGTGCCGGTTGCGCCCAGCAGCGTGGTGTAGCGATTGCCGGCGTTGAGGCTCGCAACCAGCGCCTCGATCGCCTGCGGCTGGTCGCCGGTCGGCTGGAACGGGGAGCGCACACTTAGCTCTGGCAAGGGATTTTCGCAAAACCTATGCGGTGAGGATAATTGTCGAGACGAACTCAGTATGTACGCGGCACAAAGCCGGGCGAGTTCAACACCTCCATCAGGTCCTCGCCCGTGCCCAGCACTATCAGGCCGCGCCGCTCGGCAAACGTCACCACGCTGGGGTCTACGTATAAGCCGGCAACCACCCCCACGAAGCGATAGCCGCGCTCGGCAAACTCAGGCAAGAATTCCTTGGCCTCCGGCAGCCGCTCCGCAAATTCGCCGACTGCATCAGTGTCAAGCTGGGTCTTGCTCTCCACAATCAGCACGTAGCCGCAGCCGGCGGCGATGGCGTCAAACTCGCGGTTGTAGCCGCGCCGGCTGGGATGCTTGCGCTTGAGCCGGACGAGCAGGGATTCAATCTCTTCATCAGGGCAGCCGAAGACCTCGCGCAGCACGCGCGGGACGCTCGGCGCGACGATGTTCTCAACCAGCATCCCCAGGCTGGCGTACAAATCGCCCCAGCGCTTGTTCATCTCCTTCCGCGAGGCGCGCGTCTCCTCCTTAAAGGCGCGCATCTCCTCTTTGAAGGCGCTCATCTCGTCCTTGAAGGCACTCATCTCCCGCGCGAGGCGGTCAACCTGCAGGCTGGTGGCACGCACGATGCGCAGCGTGTCCGCCATCAGCTCCTCCAGCGTCTCCACGCGCGCCTCAAGTTCAGCGCTCACAGGGGAGATTATATGTATAGGCCAGCGCTGGCCGGATTCGGAGCACAACAGGAGAGACGCTCCAGGCTATCAGGAGAAAACCGCCCCCACAACGTGCTGCTGCGCTAGGCTGATACGACTCATCCGCGACCGTCAACGTTGCGCGCGGCATCTCGCAAACCTACATAGCTTGCGTAACCCTCTCGGCGTTGCATACTAGCACTCGCTATGGCGCAACCGGAATATATGCTCATCGCTCACGGCACACTCATCACCATGTCCGATCCCAACTTAGTGATTGACGACGGCGGGCTGCTCATCCGAAATGGCCAAATCGCTGATCTCGGGACGATGGACGAGCTCAACCGCCGTTGTCGTGAGCTGCCGAACCTGCGCACCTTGGACGCTGCGGGTAAGTTGATCCTGCCGGCCAACATCTGCGCGCATACGCACTTCTACGGCGCATTCGCGCGCGGCATGGCCATCCCCGGCGAACCGCCGCGCAACTTCATCGAGGTGTTGCAAAGGCTCTGGTGGCGGCTCGACCGCGCCCTGGACCTGGAGGGGGTGAGATACTCGGCGCTGGTCTGCCTGGTGGACGCGATCAAGCACGGCACGACCACGTTGATAGATCACCACGCCAGCCCAGAAGCGATTGAGGGAGCGCTGGACGCGATCGCAGAAGCGGTGACGCAAGCTGGGCTGCGTGCGGCGCTGTGCTACGAAGTGACCGACCGCAACGGACTGGACGGCGCCAAGCGGGGCATTCAGGAGAACGTGCGCTTCGCGCGGTCGCTGGCAACCCAGCCCTCAGCTCATCTGCTGGCTGCCGCGATGGGCATCCACGCCTCGTTCACCGTGAGCGACGAGACGCTGGACGCTTGCGTTGAGGCAGCGGGCCAACTGAACCTCCCTATCCATCTGCACGTAGCCGAAGACCCGGCTGATGAAGAGGACAGCCGCCGCCGCTATGGTATGTCAGTGGTGGAGCGCCTGGATGCGCACGGTGCCTTAAAGGAAGATACGCTTTGCGCGCATTGCATTCACATTGGTGATCGCGAGATGGACTTGCTGGCCGAGCGGCGCGCCAAAGTGACTCATCAACCGCGCAGCAACATGAACAATGGCGTGGGGGTTGCCCGCATCGGTGATATGTTGGCCCGCGGCATCTGTGTCGGGCTGGGCAACGATGGTTTCTCGAACGACGCATTTGCCGAGATGAAGGTCTGCGACCTGCTGCACAAGGTGCACGCCGGCGATCCGCGCGCGATGGGGGCTGATGTGGTGGCGCGCCTGGCTTATCAGAACAACGCCAGCATCGCGCAGTGCTTCTGGCCGACGTTGAGCGGCAGCCTAACAATCGGCTCGCCGGCGGACGTGATCTTGGTTGACTATCGGCCGTTCACGCCTTTGCATGCCGAGAACGCCCCCTGGCACTTGCTGTTCGGCGTTCACGGCGGCATGGTGACCCACACGCTGTGCAATGGCCGGCTGCTGATGGCCGACCGCGTTCTGCTGACGCTGGATGAGAAGGAGATCGCAGCCAAGGCGCGCGAAGCGGCAAAACGCGCCTGGCAGCGCGTGGCGAACATGTGAACAAGCCCGCCGCGCTTGCGTTTGGCCCCATCACCTCGCGCTAGGATTCGGCCCGCCTCTGGGCAACTTGCAATAGCCCCTCTGCGATAGCGTCGAAGTCGTGCTCGGGATTGGCCGCGCGGAGCGCTTGGCGTATCGCAAGGGGAATTGCTTCGATGCCTCTCCACGCGCCGCAGATGGCACAGGCCATTGCGCCGATCGTGTCGGCATCGCCGGAAAGGGCGAAGGCGATCTCTGCCGCGCGCATTGGGTCGCCGTCGGCCAGCGCGACGACGCCAAACGCAGCAGGAACCGCTTCGCTGGCGGCCAGCCCCGTGCCGATCAGGTCGTGGATGGCTTGAATTCTGCTCTCGTCGTCCCCCATTTCGTCGCGGGCCAGGCTGATCGCCAGGTCAATGCGCCGGGCGACCGACGCGCCGAGCGCTGGCGCGCCGAGCTGAGCGCCGATATCGGCGGCCTCGATGCCCGCGCTCAATACGTCGCGCAACGTCGCTTGTGGGTCGAGCGCGCGCGCCACGGCGCCGGCGACGGCGGCAGCCGCTGCGCAGGCCACGCTGGTGTTGTGGGTGGGGATCGCGGTCGTTGTGGCGTCGCGCGCTGCGCTCAACACGTCGCCGGGATGGATCAGGCCGACCACCGAGGCGCGCATCGCTGCGCCGTTGGTATCGCCGCCCAGCCCGCTGCGCCGCGGGTCCATGCCGGCGCGGATGTTGGCCACGCCGCGCCGCGTGCTAGGCCCGACAAAAGGACAGGTGTCACCGCTGACGGCGTCATACCATGCCACGATGGCCTGCGCAGCGCCGTCTAGTGAGACGCCGCCCTCGCGGATGATCTGCCGCGCCAGCCAGAGCGCTTGTTCGGTGTCATCGGTGATCCGACCCGCCGGCAAGCCGGCATGAACCGGGTGATCATCGGGCGCGGCCAGAAAGCCGGTGACCCGCCCGAAGCGCGCGCGCGTCTGGGCCGGCGTGAGCAGCGCCGGCATGCCGAACGCATCGCCGAGCGCCTGTCCATAAACGCCGCCGTATATCTTGGAACGCAGCCAGGCCACCTCCATAAGTTAATGAGCGGTTTGTGTGGCCTGGCGGAACTTGCGCTGGCGGGCGATGGCGCGTTGTCGTTGGGCCACGGCGTAGATCACCAACGCAGCCAGGGTAGCCAAGTAAGGGATCGTCTGCACCAACTGGTTGGGGATGCGCAGGTTGCCGAGCTGGACGGCGAGCGCCTCAGCGGCGCCGAAGACCAAGGCAGCGATCATCGTGCCGAGCGGCGTCCTGCCGCCCAGGAAGATCGCGGCCAGCGCGATGAAGCCCCGGCCGGCGGTCATGTCGCGGGCGAAGAACTTAACGTAACCCATGCTGAGGTAGATGCCGCCCAAGGCCGCCAACAGGCCGCTCAGCAACAGCGCCAGATACTGCTGTTTGCGCACGTCAATGCCCACCGAGCGAGCAGCTTCGGCGTTCTCCCCCACGGCCCGCAGGTGGATGCCCGTGCGCGTCCGATAGAGGAAGATCGAGACGGCAACGACGGCGAGGAACGCGACGTACGTCAGCAAGTTCTGGCCGCTCAGGATAGGCCCGACGATGGGGATGTCCTTGATGAGCGGGATTTCGACGAACGGCATCTGTTTGCTCACCAGGGCGCTGGTGCTGCCTTTGTCGCCGGTGAGGAGGAAGACGACGAAGATCGTCCCGCCCGACGCCAGGATGTTGATCGCGATCGCGGCCAAGATCAAATCAGCTTTCAAGTTGAGATGGAAGAAGGCGAGGATGAGCGCCAATGCTGCGCCGGCAGCCAGGCCCGCCAGCAGCCCCAGCCATTCGCTCTGCGTGGCGATGCTGACCAAGACGCCGGCGCATGCCGCCGTCAGCATGATCCCCTCTAGGGCGATGTTCACCACGCCGCCCAGCTCAGAGATCAGCCCGCCCAGCGCCGGCAGCATGATCGGTGTGGAGACCCGCAACACCGCTGCGATGAACGTCGCGCTGAAGATGACTTGTAGGATTTGGTCCATGGTTGTGTAGGATAAGTTGTATTACGTGTTTCGTATTACGTATTTCGTATTATGTGTTGTATTTTGTGTATCGAATATAATATTACATATCTTTTATTTAATATTTAATTTTTTATATCTGAATCTCTCGCTTTATAGCTAACTCACAACACGCAATACGCAATACGTAATACGCAATACGCAATACGCAAAATCCCCTTCACCCCATCTGCCGGCTGCGCGCCTTGACAAGCTCGACGAGGACTTGTGCGGTGAGCAGCAGGATGATCACAGCTTGGATCACCTGGACGATCTCGGCGCCGACTGCGGCTTCTTGCTCCATGATGTCGCCCCCGACGCGCAGGTAGGAGTAGAACAGGCCCGTGATCGGGATGAGCAGCGGGTTATTGCGCGCCAGTAGGGCAACCACGATCCCCTCAAAGCCCAGTCCTGCGGCGATGCCCGGGATCAGCCGATGATGCACGCCGAGCACGAGATGCACGCCGGCGACCGCAGCGACTGCGCCGCCGATGGCGAACGAGAGCGCGATCACCCAGCGCGTGTTGATGCCCCCGTAGCGAGCGAACTTCTCGTTAGCACCAATGGCGCGTATCTCATAGCCCAGCGAGGTGCGATTGAGCAATATCCAGACCGCGATGACCAAGACCACTGCAAACACCACAGCCAAGTTTGCGCGGCCTAGGTTCACGCCCAGCAGGGTCGTGAAGCGGGCGAGCATGCTGTTCACCTGGATCGCCTCTGAGCGCAGCGTTTGCGATCCCGGCGGCGTGAAGACGTTGGTCAGGAAGAAGTCATATAGCAACACGACGACCGCATTGAGCATCAGCGTGGAGACGATCTCGTTGGCGTTCAGATAAGCCTTCATCAGGCCCGGCAGCAACCCCACTAAGAAGCCGGCGATCATCGCTGCGAGCAAGGGCAATAACACGGCTATCACGGGCGGCAGAGGGACGTAGATCGCGATCACCGCAGCGACCATCGCAGCCATGAACATCTGCCCCTGCGCGCCGAGGCTAAACTGCCGCGCCCGAAACGGTATCGCCACCGAGAGGCCCAAGATGATCAGCGTGGTTGCGTCCTCGATCCAGCGCCCGGTGCGGTGCGTGCGGCTCAGCGGGCCGCTCAGCAGCGACGAATAGGCCAGGAGCGGATCCTTGCCGATGATCAACATGACGATGAAACCGACCATCAGCGCCAGCAGGATGGTGATCAGCGTGACCGAGACATCAATGAGAGCGGTGCGCCGTCGCTCGCGCTGGACGCGCGCCCGCTCGGCCGCGCGGTCAAAAGAAGGTGTTGTCGGGAGGGTCACTTGCATGGCTTACCAATTGCGTTCAAGCTCTTCCTGGGTCATGGTCTTTGTGCCGAGCATATACAGGCCGACTTCCTCTTCTGATAGCCCCTCAGTGGTCGGGAAGATGGCAACGATGCGCCCGTCGTGCATTACAGCCAGCCGGTCGGAGAGGGACATGACCTCGCTCAAATCAGCCGAGACGAGCAGAATGGCCACGCCGGCGTTGCGCGCCTTCACCAGTTGCTCGTGCATAAACTCAGTCGCGCCGATGTCCACGCCGCGGGTGGGCTGGGCAGCGATGAGCAGCTTCGGTTGGGCAGACAGCTCGCGCGCTACCACCACCTTTTGCATGTTGCCGCCGGAGAGCGACTTCACCGGCAGCGTGCTGTCCGGCGCGCGGATCGCGTATTGCTCGATCAGCGCCTCGCCGTTGCGCGCGATCTCCGCTGTGCGAAGCAAGAAACCTTGCGCGAACGGTGAGCGGTCGTAGCGGTCCACAATCAGGTTCTCCTGAATGCTCATCTCCAGAGCGACCCCGTTCGACAGGCGATCTTCGGGGATATGCGCAACGCCGGCCTGGCGCACCTCACGAGGGGAAAGGCCGGCAATCGGTCTGCCGTCCAGCTCGATCGTCCCGCTCAACGGCGCGCGCAGGCCTGCGATCACCTCGACCAGTTCGGTTTGGCCGTTGCCCTCCACGCCAGCGATCCCAAAGATCTCCCCGCTATACACGTTGAACGAGACGCGCTTGAGCATCTCCACGCCAGCCTCGGTCGCATATTCCAGGTCGCGCACCTTCAGGATGGCCGGTCCGCGCCGGACGGGTGGCTTCTCGATATTTAGGAAGACCTCGCGACCAACCATCATCCTGGCCAGCAGTCGTTCATTGGCGTCAGCCTTGTCAACTGTGCCGACCATGCGCGCGTCGCGCATCACGCTGATGCGATCGCTAATTTCCATCACCTCGCGCAGCTTGTGCGAGATGAAGATCACCGTCTTGCCGGCTTGGACAAGCTGGCGGATGGCGATGAACAGTTCGTGCGTCTCCTGCGGCGTGAGCACGGCAGTCGGCTCGTCCAGGATCAGCACGTTCGCCCCTCGGTAGAGCGCCTTGAGGATCTCCACCCGCTGGCGCATGCCCACCGGTATCACCTCTACTACTGCGTTGGGGTCTACCTGCAGACCATACTGCTGAGAGAGTTCCTGCGCCGCTTTAATGGCAGCCCGTTTATCCACGAAAGCCCCGCGCCGTGGCTCGATCCCCAACACGATGTTCTCGGCGACGGTGAACGAGGGCACCAGCATGAAGTTCTGATGCACCATGCCGATGCCCAGCGCGATCGCCTCGTGCGGGTTGTGAATCTGCACCGGCCGACCGCGCAGGTAAATCTGGCCGGAGGTGGGACGCTCCATGCCATAGAGGATTTTCATCAGCGTGGACTTGCCAGCGCCGTTCTCGCCGACCAGGGCATGAATCTCGCCGGCGCGCACGGAGAATGAAACATCGTTGTCCGCCAGCACGCCGTTGGGATATATCTTGGTGATGTGGCGCATCTCCACCAACGGCGTGTCTGTTTCGTTTACAGGTGTGGCGTTGTCAACTTGCATCGCTGCTAAAGCAAAAGGCGCGCGACGAGATTTAACGCGCCGCGCGCCCAATTGTCAAGTTGCCGCCAGACAGGTCACTTGAACGCTGATGCCACGACCACCTCGCCCTTGGCGACGCGTTCGTAGGCCGCCTTCACCTTATCCTGGATCTCCTTGGGCACGAACTTCTGGTAGTTCTCGTTGTCGGCCACGCCGACGGCATCAGCCGCCACGCCCACGCTCTCCGGCGCGCCATACCCCAGCTTGCCCTCGGCGTCCAGCTTGGCCGCACGCAGCAGGCCCTTGTCCACGTTCTTGAGCATCGAGGTGATGATCGTCGCCTTCTGGGCTGGATCGGCGATGGTCTGGTACTGGTCGCTATCCACGCCCAGCGCGTATAGCTTCTTCTCCACCGCGGCTTCGAACACGCCATTGCCGGAGTTGCCGGCGACGCCCCACACAATCGCCGCGCCCTGGTCATACATCGCGTTGGCGATCTCCTTGCCCTTGGCTGGGTTGTTGAATGGGCTATCCCCGCCCACGTATTGCACCAGCACGTTCTCTTCAGGGTCAAGGCCGGATTCGGCGAAGCCCTGCTTGAAGCCAACGATGAAGTCGTTGATCACCGGGATGTCCAAGCCGCCGACGATACCGACCTTGGTGCGACCCTCAACGCCGGGCAGGCTGCCCGCCTTGAGCAGCTCGCCGACCAGCACGCCGAGCAGGTATGACCCTTCGTTCTGGCGGAACAGGACGGTATATACGTTCTCGCACTTGTTGCTGCAGCCGCCCTCTTTGCCCTCGTAGTCTGGGCCGGCATCGAACATCCAGAACTTCTTATTGGGGTGCTGGGGGGCGATGCGGCTCATGTAGGCGCTCATGTCGAAGGTGCCGGCGATCAGGATGTCGTAGTCGTCAGCGGCCGCTGCGTCCTCCAACCCAGGCTCCCACTTGTTGCGGTCGTAGCCTAGCTCGATTGTGCGGACTTCGTAGCCCAGCTCGTTCTTGATCATGTCCATGCCGCGCTGAGCGCTATCGAAGAACGATTTATCGCCGAGCGTGCCGTTGATCACGAGCTTGACGCGCTTTTTGGGACTTGCTGCCGGCGCTTCTGCTTGCGGGGCTGCTGGCTGCTGGGCGGG
>Ga0308415_1000218_pt1 | contig 24887 bp, 23 predicted proteins | sample HotsprSampleOS55_FD_203465 | JGI IMG/M metagenome (GOLD analysis project Ga0308415, IMG submission 203465) | Hot spring phototrophic mat microbial communities from Octopus Spring, Yellowstone National Park, Wyoming, United States - 20090730_OS55 ... | reverse complement strand
TCAGCGATCGTCGAGGATCCGCCCCCGAGTCTCGGCCAGGGGCATGTGATCCGTGCCGGGTTTGCGCCGGAGCTGGACGAGCTGCGGGAACGGGCACGTTCGGCGCGCGAGTGGATCGCCTCGTTGGAGCAGCGCGAGCGGGAGCGCACCGGTATCCGATCCCTGAAGGTGGGCTACAACAAAGTTTTTGGCTACTACATCGAGGTGAGCCATGCCAATCGGCATCTCGTGCCGCCCGATTACCAGCGTAAGCAGACATTGGTCGGGGCTGAGCGCTACGTAACGCCGGAACTCCGCGAGTTCGAGAGCATGGTCTTGCAGGCGGAGGAACGAATCGCGGCACTCGAGGAGGAGGTCTATCGTCGCGTCGTCAAAGAATTGGCGAGCTGCGCTGCACAGATCCGACGAGCAGCACAGCTCGTGAACGAAGTGCGTACAGAGTCACGCTCAGCGCTCTCCTGCGGCGCGCCGCTGCGTAGCCCTCATCCTCCCGCGGCAATGGCGGATCGACAAGGTCGTGCCGCACCCTCTGCGGCACGACCTTGCTGTCACCAGATACCCTGCGGGTAGAGTTAACCGCGGTGATGCGCGGTAGACAACAGATACTACTGTTTGCCGCGGTATACGTATCACTCTAGTATCTGTCTAGCATTGTGCTAGCACGATTCGTGCAGGATCAGAACCAGTATAAAACGCGTACAAAATACGTATTGCGCTGGGGTTGAGCAGCGGGTATACTAACGTGGGTGGATGTACGTACACAGCCGGAGGTGCGAGATGACCGACCACCCCTTGCGGAGCTGGCGGCGGCAGCGCGGGCTGGCGCAGTGGCGGCTGGCCGCCGCCATCAATGTATCGCCGGAGACCGTGACGGCCGTCGAGCGCGGGCTGCGCCGGGCTGATGGCGTCGTCGCGCGGATGGCTGCGGTGGGCCTGATCGATCCGGCGGAGGCCCAGCGGCTGCGCGAGGCGTCTGCGGCCTGGCTGGCCGAGCTGCGGAGACAGGCCAGAGAGGAGGCGCTGGCGATATGTGCCGGCTGATCGATTTGGAAGCGCCCGCCCCGGACTGGCTGGGGGGCCGCGGGGGCGGGCGCGCGACGGCGACGGCAGGCGACTGCCGTCCCGGCCACAGTGTACCGCACGACACCCTGGCTGCGGCCTACAGTCTGATCGGCCAGATCGCCGACCGGGTACGGCATGCTGAGCCGGCCGGGGAGGAGGCCAGCGATGTGGCCCAATGACGCCCCGCCCCGGCCGGGCACCGGGGCGGCTGGCGCGACGGGCGCTGTGGGCGGTAGCTACCCACAGGATAGCATATCGACACCCGCTAATCCATGGCGTGCCGCAGCCGCCCGCTGCGCCGACGACGAGCTCGCCGCCTGGATGGCCGACGTCCACATCATCCTGACCGACGCCGCCGGTGACGACCCAGCCAGCGAGAGCACCCGCGAGGTCGCCGCGCTCATGCGCGGGGCGATCGAGCACGAGCTGGCGCTGCGCCGCCGGGATGGCGCCCGCAAGCCCGCGCCGACTGGCGGCCTGCCGCGCGAGCAGGCGCGCCGGCTGCGCGAGGAGATCCGCCAGCGGCTCGATCTGGTGGCGCTGATCCGGCAGGATGTGCCGGATCTCCGCCGCGCCGGCCGCTCCTGGCGGGGGATCTGCCCACTGCACGAGGATCGTGACCCATCGCTGGTGGTTTGGCCAGCAACCGGTCGCTGGCGCTGCTTCGGTTGCGGCGCCGGCGGCGACGCGCTGGCGTGGCTGCTCGCCACGCGGCCCCAGCTCGACTACCGGGCCGCCCTGATGCACGCAGCGCTGCTGGCGGGCCTGTCGCCGGCGGCGGCCGTGGCCTGGCCGTCCCGGCGCCGGGAAGGAGGCCGGCGATGAGCGTGCCGACCTGCCCGGTCTGCGCTGAGGAGCTGGTCGAGTTGGGCCCGGACGGCGCCACCTGCGCGCGCGGCCACTGGCTCACGCGCGACGCCGATGGCCGGCTCAAGGCAGACGAGCGACAGACGACCGATGCGCCGACGACCGCCGACGAGAAGCCGGAGCGCAAGAGCCAGGCCGACCGGTTGATCGGCTACGCCCTGGCAGCACGCCCGCGGTTCGTCGTCGACCAGCATGGGCAGCCGCACCTTGTGGTCGAGGGCGTGCCGCTAGCCCTGCCGCGCGGGGTCTACCCCTGGCTCCGGCGGCTGATGTGGGCACACGAGGCGCGCGGTGTGACCGGCGACGCCCTCCAGACGGCGGCCGGTACGCTCGAGGCCTTGGCGCTGCACGAGGGGGAGCGCGTCGAGCTCCACGTCCGCAGCGCCTGGCACGAGGGAGCGCTGTGGGTCTGGCTCGGGCCGGGCCGCTACCTCCACGTCGACGTCAGCGGCTGGCGCGTCGTGCGTGAGGCCCCCGTGCTCTTCCGGCAGTACCCCACGCTCCTGGAGCTCCCCGACCCCGCGGCCGGTACGACGATCGAGGGGCTCTCCGATTGTCTTGACCTTGTGGCGCCATGCGAGGAGGCGCTCCGGCGGCTGGTCACCGCCTGGATCACGCTCGCCTGGCTGCCGCACGTCGCGCGGCCGATCCTACCCTACCTCGGGGACTGGGGCTCGGGGAAGACGCTGCGGCAGCGCGTGATCAAGCGGCTGCTCGACCCGAGCAAGCCCGAGTCGATCCGGCTGGACGCCCGGGAGGTCATCCAGAAGCTGGCCCACTGCCAGGTCGCCCTGCTCGACAATCTGGGCTCGATCCCCGAGTGGGCCATCGACACGCTGTGCCGGGCGGTGACCGGTGAGGGCGACGCCAAGCGGCGGCTCTACACCGACGAGGAGGACGTCGTCTTCGAATTTCGGCGGGCCATCCTCCTCAACGGGATCAACCCGCCGGCGGATCGGCCCGACTTCACCGACCGGCTCCTGCCGGTCGAGCTCGAGCGCATCCCGGACGACCAGCGCGAGGAGGAGGCGGCGATCTGGACGCGGTTCGCCGCGCGGCACGCGGCCTGGCTCGGCGCGATCGCCGCGCTCCTCAGCCGGGCGATGCGCGTGTATTTCACGATCCAGCCGAAGCGGCTGCCCCGGCTGGCCGATTGGGGCCGCTGGGCGATGGCGGTCTACGAGGCGGCTGGCTGGGGCGTGGCACAGTTTGCCGAGGATTGGGCGCTCGTGGTCGAGCGGCAGCAGAGCGCGGCGATCGAGGGGTCGCCGGTCGCCCAGGCCCTCTTGCGCTGGCTGGAGGGGCGCCAGGCGTGGCGCGGCACGGCGTCGGAGCTCTTGGAGGCGCTGACGCCGGTCGCCGAGGAGCTGAGCCTGGCGCGCGCCAGGGGCTGGCCGAAGTCGCCGGTCTGGCTCGCGCGGCGGCTGCGCGAGCTCCGGCCGGTGCTGGCTGACCGCGGCATCGTTGCCACTGAGCAGCGCGAGGGGCGCGAGCGCATCCGGGTCTGGATGATCGAGCGAGTGAGCCCTCGCGGCAGCCCGTACGGTGGAGACGCTGCCAGCCCCGATCCCGAAAAGGCTCCGCGGATACCGTCCGTACCGTCCGTAGCGTCCGCAACCGCGTCCACATCGGCATCCTCTGCGGACGGTAACGCGGACAGTAAACACGCCTCTCCATCGATACCGTCCGCAATAACGTCCGCGCGAAATCCGCATGTAGACGGGCATGCGGACAGTACAGACGCTGCGGACGGTATGTCTTGGGCATCTTCGGATGGCGTCCCCCGGCTCCTGACCGCCCTCCGCCAGCGTGGCCGGGCGCCGGTGTGGGAACTCGGCTGGGAGGCCGGCCTCTCCGACGCCGAGGCGCTGGCTGCCGCCCAGCGGCTGCTGGAGGCCGGCGTGATCCGCCGGGTCGGCGACGACCTGCGCGCGCCGCTCTCGGTCTGGTCGGAGCTCGCGCTCGTGAAGGAGGCCGGCCGATGACCCGGCGTGAGGCGCTGCGCCAGATCATCACGCTGCTCGAGGCTGCGGCCGAGGCGGCGCCTGTGGCCGGCTGGCCCAGCGTGCTTGGCGATCCAGTCCGTGCTCGACAACGCCCTTCGACGGTATCGGAGAGGAGGCGACCAGTGACGACCACGACCCGGCACCCCCGCAGTCAGCTCGACCGGCTCGCAACCGAGGCCGAGATCACGGCGGCGACGCGAAACGCGCCAAGATACGTCACAACGCCAGAGCAGTTCGCTAGAGGGTTTCGACGTTTTGGCGGAGGTGGCGCCATGACGCGAGACTGGGCACGGGAGCTAACGGAGTCGACGGCGGCGCTCCAGGCGGCGATGGGGATCGGACGCCGCGGCCCCTGGCCGGGGCAGGGGGCGAACGCGCACGCCCCCTGGTGGGGGCTGTGCGAGGAGACGCCGCAGCTCTGGGCCTCCTGGCTCGCGGATTGGTGGCGACGGAAGACCGGAGAGCCACTCCCGCAGACGCCGCCGTTCACGCTCCACCACGACGCGACGGGGGAGGTCGAGCTCGAGGGCGTCCGCTGCACCTTCGGCTACCGCTGGTACTTCCGCTGCCCGGCCTGCTGGCGGCGCACCGAGGTGCTTTACCAGGGGCGGCGGGGGCTGGCCTGCCGGCGCTGCAACCGGCTGGGCCACCGGAGCCAGGCGCGGCGGGCGACGGCACCGGTCGGGCTCCTGTGGCTGGACTGGGGGCGGGAGTTCGGGCGGTACTGGGGCGACGACCGGCTACTCGCCGAGCTGGCCCGGGAGCTTGCAGAGGACGTGGCGCGGAAGCTCGACGAGCTCTTCGCGGGACTCCGCGTTGAGCCGGCGGACGGTGGAGAGGAGGAACCGGATGGCGACGACACGACGTGAGCGCACGGCGCGAACGGCGTCTTGGGCGCACGCCTATGAGGAGCATGCCCGGCGCTGGCAGGAGTGGAGCCAGCAGGAGGCGCGGCTGCGCGCGCTGGTGCCCAAGGCGTTGGAGGTGCTGGAGCGGGCGCTGGAGGATCCGGAACAGGGGCCACGGCTGGCGATCCTGGTGCTGCGCGCGGCGGGGCTCTGGGGGCTCAAGCCGGTGAGCCGGCCAGACCCCCTGCTGTACCGGCTCAGCGCCGGATTCGACGAGCTGCGGCCCGACCTGGGTGCGGAGGCTGCGCGATGAGGGCGCGCCTGGACTGCCCGGACGGGGTCCCCACGCGATCGCCGGATCGCGTGGGGACCCCGCTGCCGTGCTGGTGGAGCTGACCGGGCGTGCCGAGGTGACGGCCCGCACGCTGGTCGCCCTGCTCGACCACCCCGACCCGGACGTGCAGCGGCGGGCGGCCTGCCTGATCCTGGATCTGATCGGCGCCGGGTGCCGGCCGAAGCTAGTGGCTCCGATCCGGTGCACAGAGGAGCTCATGACGCGGTGCGGGAAGGGGGACAGGCCCGCACGCCGGCCCGGCTGGACGCGCTGCGGCTGAGGGCGTGACAGCGGGATAGCCGGGCGAATTCTCTGGGAGCGCCGATCTCTGAGCCCGCGCCCCCACCTCGCGCGGTTTCCCTTTGAAATTGGGCGTTTTTTGTCGTCCTGGAGAGTCCCCAGCCGATCTTTCACTGATCGATGGCCTTCCGCATGGGAGGGTCCCATACGGGCGGGCGGAAGCACCGGTCTCACCGCCGAGTACGATCGTACCGCCGCTGATCGCCGTCCGTACAGTTGGCGGCATGGCCCTCATCCGGTATGCTGGTGCCGGTGATCGTGAGGTGGAGGCAAACCGTGGTGCGTGCCCGCACAACCGATGAAGTCTTTGCTGACGAACTGGTGACGCTCCTGCTCCTCTATGAAGGGGCACGGGCAGGAGTGCCTCCAATAATCGATCGACTGCGCCGCCCGACGGTCTCGACGACCGTCCGCACCTACACGCCATGGGTAGGAGTGCATCCAATCGATCGACTGCGTCTGCAGAAGCTCTGCTTCCTCCTCGAGCACCAGTGGTTCGCCGAGCGGCGCAAGGGCCTGAATTACCGCTTCTTCCGCTCTCGCTACGGGCCGTTCACCCTGGAGCTGTACCAGACCGAGGTCGATCTCGCGCTTGCCGGCCTGATCGAAGACCGTGGTGCCTGGACGTTCGTGTTGACGGACGATGGGCGTCGGTTCGCCGAAGCCTTGCGCCAAGAACTCGAAGAGGACCCGGACAATCACTCGTTCCTCACCGACCTCGAGCGGGTGGTGGGCTCCTTTGGGTCGCTCCCGACCCCCGAGCTTCTGGCTGAGGTCTATGCCGTGGAGACGATGCCGCTCGGCTGGCGCGAAGCATGGCCACTGCGCGACATCCCGATCGGGCTCGACTTGACGCGACCGCTCGAGCTTGAGGAGTCGACGGCAGCCCTAGCCATCCCCGAAGGGTGGCTGGAGACGCTGGCACTGCTCGTAGACGAGCGAGCCAAGGACGAGGTCGCGCTCCCCTATGGCGTATAACGTTGTCTACCGGAGCGAGGAACTCCGTACCATTCTCGAAGGGCGTGACCGTCGCGTCTCACCGGTACTGGCGAAGCAGCTGCGCGGGACAATCGAGAAGCTCCGTAATGATCCGACCCGCGTCGCGCACGCAGAGCGCCTCAAGCACAACTACGCGGGGCTCTGGTCGGTTCGCGTGACCGGCCGGGTACGACTGCTCTACAAGCTCTGTGCTGACTGCTTGCAGGATCCGAGGTTCCGCCAGAAACACCCTCTTCCCTGCTGCCGGGGTGAGGAACTGGCTGAGTCGAGTCGCGTCAATCTCCTTCGCCTGCTTGACTATCATCGCTAAGAAGACGCCCGGCCTGGATGGCAAGCTCCGACCGGCTGAGCGGCTGAACAGTGCGTTAGAATGCAGCCGCCCCTGGTAGTGGTATCACCAGGGGCGGGAACGGCGCCGGGCTGGTAGGACTGGGCTACGTGGGCTTGCCTTCCTGTACGGCCGCCAAGTGCATGTGCAGTAGCACAGGAGCGAGCTGTGCTCGTTGCAGGAAGGCGAGGTCACGCCCGAACCCGTCCAGCGCTGTGAGGCGCAAGCGCAAGTTGTATCTGAGACACGGAGGCTGGCCTCCCAAGACCGGAACGACACCATCATGAGCCTCGGAAGGCGGCTGAGTGGCGGTCAGACCTGCCTAAGAGACTGTTCCCAACTCTTGATGCCCCCTTTGTCCTGAATCACCTCGTGTCCAGTGTGGGCTGCCCATGCGCCGCTGGTAGCGTAAGTAGCGAAGAGCAGCGCGTCCGACCAAGGGCAGCTTTGAGCTCGATGATTGCCCCCGTGTGGATAGATGGCGCTTGGGTTCCCTCAGAGTTCGCCCCGAAACGCCCGATGGAGAATCGCCTGCTCGAGCTGAAGGAGCTCGACTTCGCTCGCTTCCTGGGCGGTTATGATCGCACGCACCTGCTCGTGCACTTGGTCAAGGTAGGCCACGATGCGGCGCTGCTCGTCGAGGGGCGGAAAGGGGAGGAGTAGCTGCTCAAGGTCCTGCCGTCGGAGGCTTGGCAAGGTCGCCGTTGTGCCTTCAGGTGAGGGTTTTCGTAGTTTCAACCATCCAGCCACCCACTCAGGCTCAATCTCCGTGCGCCAGTCGAGATAAAACGTCGTATCGCTGGGCCAGCATGGCTCATCAATGACTAGCACCTTCCCAGCGCTGCCCTTACGTCCGATAATCACAGTGGGATGACAGACGAGCGGGGCATCGGTGCTGTCGAATACACCGCCGGACCCAATTACGGGAATTTGGCCAGGCCGTCGCGGGTTAGCCTTACCGTAACGGACTATGGCCACCTCCCCCAACCGCACCCATCGCCAGCCCGGCGGGAGCTCGGTACCGGGGCGAGGGAAGATTTGGGCGAGCGCAGCTTGCATGAGCTGGTCGGCGTCCGCTCGCGCCTGAGCCCGCAGGCGGCGGGCTTCGCGCACGCGCTCCATCAGCGCCTCGACCTGTGCCACGATGCGGCGCTGCTCGTCGAGGGGTGGAAGGGGGATAGATGCCTGCCAGATTGCATCCAGTCTGACCCGTGGCTGGCGACTCCCCGTCGTATTACGCTGGGCATACGTGACAAAATGGGGACTGCGAAGGTAGGCTCCCAAGTACTCCGGTGTAAGTTGGACATTGTCGGGATGAATTGGTACGAACTCGCTTGATGCGACACCATCGCTGGACGGCACGACAACCTTGTTGAGATAAGGGCGCAGCCTGCCATAGAGAACGAGGCCGGGGCGAAACACCACTACCTGGCTCCGAATCTTGCTTCCTGGAAGGGAGAGAGGGCTTGGTTCATCCCACTGACCAGCTTCGACCTGCTCCATACCGAGGTACCGGAACATCTGGTTGGGAAAGTGTGCTGGCATTAGTGTCTTTCGCTCCAGCCGAGCTACCTCCCCCAACCGCACCCATCGCCAGCCCGGCGGGAGCGCGTAGGACTCAGCCGTCATGCCACGGGCTCCTCAGCCTCGTTGTTACCCAGGAACTCGTTTAGCTCTTCAACGATGCTCAGGATTTCGCGCTCTTTCTCCATGAGGCTCGCCACGATCTCCACCGGTGAGGGAAAGTCTTCCCCGGCGGGCCGGTTCGGATTGCGGGCCGTCAGGTCGTAGCCTCGCGAACGAATTTCGTCGATCGGCACAATCCACGAGCGCTCAGAGAGGCAGCCGGCTCGCTCGCCCTCACCTCTGCGGACTGCATCCCACCGTCGCCAGAGCTCCCGTGCCTCTTCAAAGTGCTCGTCCCGGATCGGGTTGCCCTTGCTGAACTTCTTCACCCCCGCTGGCAGCGGCAGCTCATAGTACCACGTCTCTGTCGTTGGCCCCGGGCGCTCGAAGAACAGGAGCGCCGTCTTGACGTCGGAATACGGCGCGAAGGTGCCAGGTGGCAAGCTGACCACGGTGTGGAGGTTGAACTGCTGCAGAAGATCGCGCTTTACCTCGGCGAAGGCGCCGCCGCGAAAGAGCGTCCCCTCCGGCACCACCATACCGCAGCGGGCACCATTCCTGGGCTTGAGCTTCTTCATGATGTGCTGGAGGAACAGAAGCTCCGTGGCTTGAGCCTGAACCGGAAAGTTCTGCTGGATGTGTCGTCCCTCGGTGCCGCCAAAGGGCGGATTGGTCATGATCACGTCATAGCGCTCCGTCACGAGGCGAATGTTCTCTTCCAGGGTGTTCCTGCGGAATACTCGTGGCGCCTCCACGCCGTGGAGCACGAGGTTAATGATGCCCAGCAGGGCAGGGATCGGCTTCTTCTCCTGGCCGTAGAAGGTCTGCTCCTGCAGTGTCCGGTGCTCCTCGATCGTGCGTACTTTCGGCTTCATCCACAGGTAGGCTTGGGCCAAGAAGCCACAGGTTCCGCAGGCGGGGTCGTAGACCGTCTCGCCGATGCGCGGGTTGACGAGTTCCACGATGAACCGGACGACCGGGCGTGGCGTGTAGAACTCGCCGGCCAGCCGGTTCTCGCTGCCCAAGCGTCGGAGCAACTCCTCGTAGACCTGCGAGACCGTGAAGATGTCGTCCTGGCTGTGAAAGTCGATCCCGTTGATGATCTGCAGCACGTCCTTCAGGTTATAGCCTGAGGCGCAGACGATCACATTCCGTTCGGCGAAGACGCCGCGGATCGTCTCGCGGAGCCGGTCGCCGCTGAGCGCCTGCAAGTAGGGGATCAGTTGACCATGGACGAAGGCGAGAAGAACATCGGCTGGCCAATCCCTGGTTGCCCAGTCGCGCCAGCGGTAGGGAGGTTCCAGGGTGGGCTGGTACGGCTGCCCGTCGATCGCTGCCTGCGTCTCCCGCTCCTCTTCCTGAGCGTCGAGGAAGCGGAGGAAGAGGAGCCAAGAGAGATGCTCGACGTACTCCATGACACCGCCGCAGTTGTTGTCGCGACGCAGGATATCGCAGGCGTGCCAGATCTCTCGGGCCAGAACCTCCCGTGTCTGCGGGCTCTGCATCACGCAACCTCCGCCTCTGGATACATCCGCTCGTGGAGCTCTCGCAGCACCGTCCGGAGCCCCTCAGGCCCTCCGAACCACTGGCTGACGGTCACGGCGCCACCCCATTCCTGGAACGGCGAGATGCCGAAGACCGCGCCTTCCAGCTGATCCAGCCCCCCGATCCGGTACTTCTCGAGGAGCTCGAGGACGACCCTGCGGACCTGCTCGCTGCGTTGGGCGAGAAAAGCCTGCTCGCGGTTGAGGAAGGCGGTAACGCGCTCACTGCGCGTGACGAGGGGGTCACCGAAGGCCAGATGACACAACAGGTCGAACGCATCGACCTCGGGACGCTGCAGCACCTCGGCGAGCACCTCCGGGTGGATGCTGGAGCGTCGCAGGTCGTCCAGAAAGTCGCGGCGACGAGCCGGATCGACCCAGATGGCCCGTAGCTCCTTCCGGCTCGGGGCAGCGCGCACGACTGTTTGCCGGGTATAGTTGCGGTACTCATCCAGCGAGAGCTGCTGTCCGGTCGCCTCGATCACGAAAACCGCCTCGTCCGCGATCGCCACCTCCAATCCCTCGACGCGGATCTTCCGCGGCATCTTCCCCGCGGGCTTGAGCGGCACGTCGACCGTGACGGTCTGATCGGCCAGCGTGTCGACCGCCAGTTCCCGCCGGAGAAAACCCGGCGCGGTTACGATGAGCCGGAGCTGCCCGGCTGGGAGCCCGGTGAAGTGAAAGGCCCCCTCTTCGTCGGTCAGAATCGGGCCCTGCTGCGTGTTCGGGCCGGTACGCACGGTGACCGAAGCGCCGACCAGCCGCTCCTGCGTCTCCACATGCAACACCCTGCCCATCAAACTGGCCGTCTGCGGTCCCTGCGGGGGCTGGGGCGGCGGTCCGACCGGGCGATCCCACTCGTCGAACAGCCGGGTCGCCCCCGTGAAGTCGATGATCCGGAACCAGTACTTGTCGGTGGCGGGGTCCAGCCGGCTGCCCCTCCCGATGATCTGTTTGAAGAGCACCTGCGAGGAGAGCGTCTTCATGAAAACGATATTCTTGCACGCCGGCACATCGACCCCGGTGGACAGGAGCTCGGCCGTGGTGGCAATGACGGGCGCCCGCTTGTCGGAATCAGCAAAGTCCTCGAGCCAGCGTCGGGCCTCGTCCCCCTCTTCGGAGACGATGGGCACCGCGTACTGGTCAAGCCCCATCTCCGGCCCGAACTCGTCTTGCAGGAGTCGGGCCACGAGGCGGGCGTGCTCCATGTCCACACAGAAGACCATCGTCTTGTCCTGCGGGCCGAACCGGCGCAGTAGGCGCGCTAGATGCTGGGTCATGGCCCGGGTGCGATCGGGGACACTGATCTCTCGCTCAAACTGCGGTGTGGTATAGACATCGCGTGGTTCCACATCCTCAGGTATGAAAACCTCGGCTCCCTGCTCGATGGCGTCTTCGAGCTTCAGCCCTTGAGCATCGAGGGTCGTCCGCACCCGGTGGACCTTGTAGGTCGCGAGAAAGCCGTCGGTGATGCCCTGGCCAAGGCTGTACTGGTAGGCCGGGGGCCGCCACGTCCCGCGCTCCGGGTGTTCTGGGTCGATCGCGATCTCAGACTCCTCTTGGCAGAAGTAGGCGTAGGTGTCGACGTTCTCGTCCTGCTTGGGCGTGGCGGTCATCCCGAGATGGATAGCGTTCCCGAAGTGCTCAAGGATCTCGCGCCAGGTACCGAAGCCGGAGCGGTGGCACTCGTCGATGATGACGAGATCGAAGAAATCTCGTGGGAACCTCTCGAAGAGGCGACGTCCGGCCTCATCGGGGCTCCACAGCGTCTGGTAGATGCCGAAGTAGAGGTCCCGGTTCAGGTTGGGCGGATGCCCCTCGATCCGATACCGTGGATCGCTGGCACCGGTGGCGAACGCCGCGAACGTGTTGTAGGCCTGGTCGCGCAGGATCACCCGGTCGGCCAGGAACAGCACCCGCGCGGGACGGTCGCGATGGTGTGCGCCTAGCCAGCCTGACTTGAGTAGCTTCCAGACGATCTGGAAGGCGACGAAGGTCTTGCCGGTTCCGGTCGCCATCACGAGCAGGATGCGTCGCTGGCCCCGCATCGCCCGGAGGATCACTTCGCGGATGGCCCGCTCTTGAAAGTAGAACGGAGTCTTACCGCATTGGGACGCAGGGCAGTACGGATATCGCAAGGGATCGCCGGGCTGGTGGCCGAGCCCGTAGACACGAGGCGACTCAGCAATCCGTCCCGGCAGTGGCTCCGTGAGTCCCGTGTTGGCGCTCCAACGCTCCCACAGCTCCTCAGGCGTGGGAAAGGAAGTGAGCTCACGGCTGGTGTGCGTGAAGAAGTCATATTCGATGATACGATGCCCATTCGTGGCGTAGGCGAACGCCAGGCCGAGATCCTGGGCATAACTCTTCGCCTGCTCCAATCCGGTCTCGGGCGCTGCAGCTTCAGGCTCTGCCTCAACGACAGCGATGGGGAATCCGTCGGAGAGACGGAGGAGGTAATCGACACGCTTGGGCTTTCCACGCTGCACTCGGTCGCCGACGAGGATGATTTTGCCGGGCGTGTAGATATGGTCACGATGGTAGTAGAACTCGCGCCCCACGTGCTGATCGTGCCACCCGGCAAGCTTGAGCTTCGGTTCAATCAGCGTTGCACGCGTGTCAGCCTCGTTCAACACCGGGCAACCCCTAACCAAAGAGCAGCAACAAATGGGCGCGGAAGCAGCGCACAGCGCTCCAGCACGGCAATCTCAAGCATCGACTCGCAGCGGGCACTCAGTGGCCCGTTGCCCGGCTGTGTCGCTCGGCATTCCTTAATAACACGAATAACAGGCAGTCAGCGAGTTGTCAAGAGCTATCAGGCTATGTCGTCGGTGGGGCAAGTCTTTGGGTGCAAGGTGTCGAGGCGCATGGCTCCACAGCTTAGCAAAGGTGAGATGCCGTCGAGCTGACCCATCGCGGAGGTAACGGTCGTGTACAGGAGTAGGCTGGGAAGGGTTCACCAAACACGCCTGGAAGCGTAGCGTTTGCACTCGGACCAGGCATGCGGCTTGTTGAACAGCAGAGCAAGGGATCACGGCGAAGTGCCTACCCAACGATCGCTTTACCGCTTTCGAATGCGCGGATCGAGTACGTCGCGGAGACCGTCCCCGACGAGGTTGAGGCCGAACACAGCGAGCATGATAGCGATGCCTGGAAAGATGGAAATCCAAGGAGCGCGCTCGACATAGGTACGACCTTCGTTTAGGATCGCCCCCCAGGCAGGTTGCGGTGGTTGCGCACCGAGTCCAAGAAAGGAGAGCGAGGCCTCGGTCAAGAGCGCGAATGCAAGCGTCACCGCCGTTTGGACCAGAATGGGGCCGAGCACGTTCGGCAGGAGATGACGGAGAACAATGCGTGATTCGCTCACGCCGATGCATCGTGCTGCCTCAACGTACTCACGTTCGCGCTCAGAGAGAACTGGCGCGCGGGTAACGCGGAAGAAGAAGGGGATGTATACGACAATGATCGCGATAATCCCGTTGCCGATCCCCGGCCCGAGCGTCCCCGCGATCGCGATCGCCAGCAGAAGCGAAGGGAACCCGAGAAGGATGTCCATGATGCGACTCAGCGCGAGGTCAATGTAGCCCCCGGCGTATCCGGCAGTGAGGCCGAGACTTGATCCAATTGCGAGCGCGCACCCAACCGAGATCAACGCGATTGAGAGCGAGATCCGCGAGCCAGCGATAACACGGCTGAGTACGTCCCGGCCATACCGGTCAGTTCCGAACGGATGCGACCAGGATGGCGACTGCAACTGCCGGGTTATATCCATCGCATATGGGTCATGAGGCACAAGCCACGGGCCGAAGACCGCGAGGATCGCGAATACGGCCAGAATGACCAGGCCAACGCGGCAGAGCGCATCGACGCTCCGCCACAGGCGGATGAGGCCGAATCGGGGAGCGCTCGCCCTTCGGATGTCGACCAGGGTTTGATTTGTTGCAACGTCGCTCTCGATTCCCATGGTTGTGTCCTAGGTATACCGAATCCGCGGATCAAGCACCGCGTAGCACAAGTCGACAGCCAGATTCAGAAGCATGAATGTGAGCGCAATCAGCAGGACTCCCCCTTGGAGCACTGGATAATCGCGCTCGTAGATAGCGTTGAGGATGAGGCGTCCAGCTCCTGGCAGCGTGAACACCTCTTCGACGACGACCACTCCTCCGATGAGATAACCGAACTGTAAGCCGATCACCGTCAAGGTCGGCAACAACGCGTTACGCAATGCATGACGGATCAGAACGGCCGATTGGGTTAAACCCTTGGCTCGTGCCGTACGGATGTAGTCCTGGCCGAGCACCTCGAGCACAGTAGTACGCGTCATGCGCATGATGACAGCGGCACTCACGGTGGCGAGCGCTATCGCGGGAAGGATCATCATCTGGAGGTTACTAACAGGGTCGCTAACGGGATCGCTCCAGTGTAGCGGCGGCGACCAGCGCAGCAATTTGGAGAGGATCAAGAGCATCATCGTCGCCTGCCAGAACACCGGCATCGAGAGACCCACCAGAGAGACGAAGCGCGAGATACCGTCGAACAAGGTGTTCTGGCGGAACGCGGCGGCAACGCCGAGCGGGATACCGATCAGTGTCGCAAAGAGAACTGCCAGCAATGCAAGCTCAAGACTGACGAGTAAATGACTAATAACTAGGTCAAGGACTGGCTGCCCCGTCCGGAAAGAGTTGCCAAGATTACCGCGCACAGCACGGAGCAGCCAGTCTAGGTATTGAACGTGGAGAGGCCGGTCTAATCCGAAGTACTCGCGTAGTCTCGCCTCCCCTTCTGGATTGATGGCAGCGTTGGCGCCTATGAGCTGATCCACTACTGTCCCAGGGACAAGCCTGATGAGCAAGAAAACAACGAGTGTAGATCCCAGCAGAGTTGGGATCAACAGTAGCAATCGGCGCATAACGTAGCGGAGCACTGTGTTACCCGTCCTGCTCCCGTTGGGTTAGCTCTCAATCCACGCGTCCTTGAAGCCGTAGTACCACCCGCTTGGATGTTGAACATAGCCCTTGACTTTGGACTGAGACACTACCGGAATGTCGGCCGCATAAAGCGGTATTGAAGGTGCCTCCTCGGCGACCAACTTTTGGAACTCCAGGTAGATCTCCCGTCGCTGTTCGACGTCATAGGTGCGACGGCCGAGATCCAGCAGCTCACCTGCCCGCTGATTTCTCCAACGGCGGAAATCTTCCCCTTCCGGCTCAGGATGGAAGTGCCGATAGTAAGCGAGATCGGGATCGGCAAAGCCCCCCCAACTGTTCATTGTTGGCGGAAACGCCTTGGCACGGAAGTCTTGAATCCAAACGCCGAGCTCGACTGGCTCGATTTTGGCCGTGATGCCGACATCCCGCAGGTTGGCTTCGATCACCTGAGCGGCGGCGACCAGGGTTGGGTAAGACGTGATGGTGCGCAGGGTAATCTCGGCGCCGTCTCCGTATCCAGCTTGCCTGAGAAGCGATTTCGCCTGCTCGATATCTCGTTCCTGGTTCGGGAGCTCGCCCGGCTGAGCCGCGTAGAGTGTCATCGCTGGCGGGAGTCCACCGATAACTGTCGCAACTCCCTGGGTGGCAGCCTGAGCGATAGCCGCCTTGTCGAGCGCGAGCAAGATTGCCTTGCGCACCCGAGGATCGTCGGTGGGCTTCATGTCGCACGCCATATCGAAGACATCCCAGCGGATCGCCGGGTACCTCTGAGCGACCAGATTCGGCTCGTTCTCAAGGAGCAAGTAGAACTCGGGATTCTCAAAGATCGCCATGTCGATCCGGCCGGTCCGGAGTGCTGCCACGGTGTTGGTCTCATCGGGGATGATTTGGATGACAAGCTGGTCAAGATAGGGACGGCCAGACTCCCAGTAATTCGGGTTCTTCTTCAAGACCAGTCGCTGGTTGCGCTCCCACGATTCGACCATGAATGGCCCGGTACCCACGGCTGCGAACCGCAACTCCTGGCCGCTCTGAATATAGTCGGCCGGAATAACTGCGGAGTATCGGCCGCCAATAGCAGCCAGGAAGGCCGCATAGGGATACTTGAGCTTGAAGCGAACCGTGTACTTATCCACCACCTCAATCGAGTCGATCATGATGAGGTCGCCACGGCCGGGGGAGCCAACCTTCGGATCAATGAGACGCTCGTAACTGTACTTCACGTCCCAGCCGTCAAGCTCTTTGCCGTTGTGGAACGTAACTCCGCGGCGGAGCTTGAAAACGAAGGTTGTATCATCGGTCTGCTCCCATTCCTCAGCTAGCTGCGGCTGCGGCTTTAGCTCGTTGTCCATCCAGACGAGGTTCTCATAGAGTAGAACCGTCCGGCGGGTACGTGCATCAGCGGCCTCGAGATGTGGCTCCAGACTCGGTGCTTCCACCGTTGTGGCGACGATTAGTGTTCCACCGCTCTTCGGAGTCGTCATTTGGGGACTAGCTGCTGGCGTCCGTGTGGCCACGGTCACGGCTGTCGTGGTCGGCACGGGCGTCGTCGCGACGGGTGCCGTCGGCGAGCCCACCTCGGCAGATCTGCAGCTTGCTAGCAACGGGAGTCCGGCGCTTAGGCCGCCGGCGAGACCCAGTTTGAGCAAACCGCGTCGGCTCAGGCGGGATGAATGCACGTGAACCACTGTCTGTACGAGCCGCTCAAGGCTATCCATGGACCTCCTCCTCTCTACGTGACCGAGACAAACTCGCCTCCCGCTAGTTGAGCTGCCCGTTCCACGGAGATTAGTTCCGGCGCGACTTTGACCTCGAGGAGGGAAATGCCGCTGTGGGCGAGCACTGCCCGGACGCCATCCTCGACATCACGGTTGTCGTCGACGCGGACGCCGTAACCGCCGAAGGCCTCGACGTAGCGAACGAAATCGGGCGACCAGAGCTCGGTTCCGACTGGCCTGCCGGGGTACGTGCGTTCCTGGTGCATGTGGATGGTTCCATACATCGCGTTGTTGAAGATAACGCAAGTGAGATGTAGGTCCAGTTGTGCCGCTACCGCGAGCTCGCTGGCAGTCATCAGGAAGCCGCCGTCTCCGGCCAGGGCCACGACAGGCACCGAGTTTTGGCGGACGAGAGCGGCCGCGATCGCCGCCGGGACGGCATAACCCATCGCCCCGGATGTCGGCCCAAGGTAGGTACGGGGCTGGCGGAAGCGATAGTAGCGCGAGAGCCAGCCGTAAAAGTTGCCGGCGTCGCTGGTCAGGATCGCGTTCGCAGGTAGCAGCCGCTGCAGGGCGGCGATCACCAGGGCCGGATCGACACCTGACTCCGAAGCCGGTCGGCTGAGGGGATTCGTCGCCTGCTCAAAGGCTGCCCGATCGGCCCGATTGACTGCCGAACGGTCGGGAAATCCGGAGGCTGAACGGAGGAGTGCACAAATTGTCTCGCGAACATCGGCCGCGATGGCAATTGAAGCTGGGTAATTCTGGCCCAGCGCTTCGGGCGAGGAGTCGACTTGTATTAAGATTGCACCCGGGGAGGGGAGGCGATAGCCGAACGTCGTGATCTCGCCCAACCGGGTGCCGAGGGCAAGAATCACGTCCGCTGCCCGAACCCGGGCAGGCACAACGGGTGGAGCACCGAGCGACAGCGATCCCAAATAGAGAGGGTGATCGTTGGGGAACGCGTCGTGACGACGGAATGCCGTAATGACGGGGATCGACATACGCTCGGCCAGACAGACGAGGTCCTCAGTCGCCTCGCTTTGCAGCACACCTCCGCCCGCGATGATGAGAGGGCGTGCCGCACGTCGCAGCAAGTCGAGCGTGGCCTTGATATCGCTTGGGCGGGGTGCTCCGATCGCTCGAGCAGACACCACATACTTAGCGTTGGGGATCTGCTCGTCGAAGATGTCAGCTCTCACCGCGAGTGCGACCGGCCCGGGACGGCCGCTCACGGCGCGCCGCAGCCCTTCGGCTACCAGCGCCGGAAGTCGCTCGCCCTTCGGGACGTCAACAGACCATTTGGTCAGATAAGCGAGAAATGGTGCCAGTTCAATTTCCTGGAACGCTTCTCGGTATCGGAACGCGGTATCAACCTGGCCAATTATTGCGATAAGTGGTGTTGAGTCCTGGTAAGCCGTGTGAAGCCCGATGGCAAGATTCGAAGCTCCCACAGCTCGTGTTGCCATACAGAGGGCCGGTGTCCCGGTCAGCTTGCCTACCGCCTCCGTCATAAATGCGGCCCCACCTTCATGGCGGGCTGTTACGAGCCGGATCGATGAGTCACGCAGCGCATCAAGCATGCCGAGAAAGCTCTCACCTGGCACTGTGAAGGCGTACCGAACGCCGAATTGCTCCAGGACTTCGACCGCCGCTCTGGCGGCACGGACGTGCTCGCCCATCTACGCATCCCTTCTGAGAGCAACGATGAGCTCGATCTCCACCGGGCTATTGCGCGGCAGTGCCGTGACTCCGACGGCCGAGCGCGCGTGCTGGCCAGCCTCGCCGAAAATCTCGACCAGAAGTTCCGAGGCAGCATCCACAACCTTCGGTTGGTCAAAGAAATCCGGGGCAGAGGAGACGAAACCGGTTACCTTGAGGAGGCGGGCGATCCGGTCGAGCGAACCCAGCGCCTGCGAGAGAACGGCAAGTGCCTGTAGCACGCACAACCGCGCCGCCTCACGCGCTTGCGCGAGCGTTACGCTCTCGCCGACGCGCCCAGTCAGACGCACTTCACCGTCCACTCTGGGAAGCTGGCCGCTCACGTATGCGACATCGCCCCAGACGACAACCGGCAAATAGTTGAACAGGGGAGGGGTGGGCTCCGGCAATGTCAGCCCGAGTTCACGCAACCGTGCCTCGATCATCTACTGCTCCTGACTCTCGCAGATAAGCTAGGAAATCCGCGCAGGCTCGGTACGCGTCGTACCGTGGCCGAAAGCCGAGGTCGCGCTCAATGCGGGCCGTCGACATCGCGGGAGGAAGCATCGCTGTCCCTCCCGCGTGCACAGTCAGGTCGAGCTCTGGATCGATCGTCATGAGAATCTGGGCGAGTTCGGCGATTGAGCTACGGTGGCTCAGCACATTGTAGCGGTCATGGGGCAGTTGCGGCGCGACAACGCATGTCGCGATGAGGGTTCCGGCCTCCGGCGCATACATGAGATCCATAGGCTCGGCCGGCGCGGCAATGATAGTGGGCCGTTTGGCTGCAGCCGCGGCGAACAACTCGCTTAACGCACCGGCCTGGCCAACATACCAGCGCCCCGGTCCGTACACGAGCGGAAGCCGCAACCCGACGATCTCTAGACCGAACGCCTGTCTGTAGTGTCGTGCCAGGGCTTCGGCCATCACTTTGGTGACGCCGTACATGGTGGTTGGACGGGCCGGGACCTCTTCGTCAACGGGCGTCAGATCGTAGTCGCCGGTGACGCCATAGACTGTGCTGGAACTCGTCCAAATCACGCGGCGTATATCGAGAATGCGCGCGGCTTCGAGCAAATTGAGGAATCCGCCCACGTTGAGCTCGACTGCTCGACTCGGTGCAATCTCCGCCGATACAACCAGACCGGCATCTCCGATTCCGTACCCAGCGCAGCAGACAACGACGTCCGGCTGGCTCTGCTTCAGCCCTTCTAGCAGCTCGGGCCAGTGGAGAAGGTTCGCCGGAACGAGCTGGATGTGGGCATGGACGTCATCGAGGAGGCCAGGTCGGTGCCTGCCGTGCCCCACAAACACTTCGTGGCCCGCCGCGACACAGGCACGAACAGCGTGGGAGCCAATGAAGCCGGTGCCTCCGATGACGAGGACGCGGGCCATATCACCCCTCACGATCGATCCGATAGTGGTCGACGGCGGACCAATCCAGCTCGATTCCCAGCCCCGGCGCGCGGGGTATCTTGATCCGGTCTCCGTCAATCTCAAGCGGCGTCGCGAACAGGTCATCTCTGAGCCCGTTGGGGCCTCGGTCGTACTCGAACAGCAACGGGGCAGGCTCTCGCTCAACGTGTGGATACGGCGGGATTGCCGCACAGAGCTGCAGCGACGCAGCGATTGAGACAGCCCCACCCCACACGTGCGGCGAGAATCGGATATTCCAAGCCTGTGCCATGCGGACGATGGACTTCGCTTCGGCGATGCCACCGCATGCCGTGACGTCTGGCTGAACGATGTCGATCAACCGTCGGCTGATCAGATCTCGAAACCCGGTTCTCAGCGCGTCCGCCTCGCCAGTCGCGAGCGGCAGGCGACAACCTTCTCGGATTCGGGCGTATCCAGGGAGATCCTCGGGCGGCACCGGCTCTTCGATCCAGCCGATCCGGTACCCTTCGAGTTCCTGCGCGAGCCGGAGAACGAGATCCGCTGTGTAGTTTCCATTGAGATCGACCATGATCTCGACATCATCGCCGGCAATGCGGCGCACAGTTTCGATGCGCTGGAGATCGCTTTCCAGCCCGTCGCCACACTTGATCTTGATGCGGCGGAAGCCCTCGGCTACGGCCTGCTCAATGAACGTCAGATAGCGACCGCTATCCTCGGTGAAATATCCGGTGGAGGCATAGGCGATGATAGCATCGCGATTCCAGCCGCCGAGGAGCTTGGCGATCGGTAGCCCCACTGCCTTGCCCATAATGTCCCAGCACGCGATCTCGATACCGCTCAAGGCCGCGACGTGAAGGCCGGTCCGGCCCCAGTGGTACCGGCCGTTCAGTGCCGTCGCCACGCACTTCTCGTGGTCGAACGGATCCTCACCGATAAAGATCGAAGCTAGCTCATGGATGTGCGCAGCGACGACGCATGGTGGCCCGAATGACTCGCCGATGCCTACGACCCCATCATCAGTGACGACTCGCACGAGGCATGACGTTCGCGCCGCCACCAACCCACGTGCACTCCCATAGGCACCGTCTGGTATGACGTACCGCAGCGGTATCGCCTCAACGGAGCGAATTCTCATGCAGCCCCCCGTCCTCGCGTAGGAAGTCGCGGAGAAACTCGGCGGCGCGTTCGATAGCGACGGTGGCAATTGCATGGCCCACTTCAGGCGTCGCCTGCCGGGCGTCGCCGAGCGCGCCGTTCTCTGTCATCTCGTGGAAGGCAAACGGGAATTGGATCGCGAAAGGGATCAAGTTGCCGGCGAACCGATACGGGAGCGGCTTGACGGTACCGGGCTGGATCGCATCGGCACGCACCGTATCCGGGGCAAGCGAGAGCGCGACGGAAGCCTCGATCTCGCAGGCGTGGCCCCAGCGAGGCGTCTTGACGTGCTTGGCGATTTCATCGCTCGCCTGGTTGAAGTAGAACACGACAGCCGCCTCGATGTTCTCCTCATATCGTAGCCGCGTGACCAGTGTGCCCAGGCCAGCCATGTTCCCCATATGGCCATTGATGAACACGAGCTTCCGGATGCCGTGGCATTTCAGGCTACGCGCTACGTCAATAAACACGCTGTGGAGACTCGCTTCGCTTATCGAGAGCGTTCCTGGAAAACCGAGGTGGTGGTAGGAGATGCCAAGCGGAAACGGTGGCAAGACAATCGCCCGCGGATGAACGGCTGCGGCGAGTTGTCGTGCTAGCGCATGCGCGATGCGGGTATCGGTTTCGAACGTCATGTGCGGCCCGTGCTGCTCTGTGGCACCGAGCGGTTGTAGCGCAACTCGAATACGAGATCGAGCTGCATCGAACTCGGCCCAAGTCATTGTCGCGAGCTCATACCAGGCGGCCATCAGGAGCGCTCTCACCTTCGTGTACTGCGGCCGACCGCTCCGCGAGACTCCGTACAGCCAGCTCACGGAATCGTTCGATGTGCCGTATTAGCCGCGTTTTGGCGGTTTCCGTATCTCGTGCTACGATGGCTGAGAAGATCTCGACATGCTCCTGAAAAGTGAGAGGCATCATCGTGCGTGCGAAGGGATAGTACACCCGTGTCATCTGAATATGTGCATCCATCTGATCATAAAGCCAGACGAGCCGTCGATTACGGGCAGCCGCGACGATACCCCGGTGAAACTCTCGATCTAGCTGCGAGAACTGCGCGTACTGCTCGTCTGTAGGCTCGTCTACAGCCAGGGGGCGTTGCTCGTTCAAAATGGATTGCAGATTGGCAAGTTCTTGCGCACTTATGAGTGGAACTGCCCTCTCGATCGCATAGGTCTCATGGATGCGACGAAGGTCGTAGAGCTCGATTACGTCGTCAATCGTCGGTTGCCGCACGAAGTATCCACGTCGTGGACGTACTTCCACGAATCCCTCAGCAGCAAGGCGGTTGAGTGCGTCTTTCAGCGGAGTGCGACTGACACCCAAGCGTCGCTCTAGCTCATTGGTGTTGAGACGTGCCCCGGGATCGAACCGGTGCGTAAGCAGGAGTCGCCTCAGCTCGCGGTATACGGCCTCGCAGAGCGAGGTGTGCTCAATCTGCTCGAGCGCCTTTTCGATCATGAATCGCCATCGTCCCCCATCAAGAAATCTCACATCTGAGATTTCCGATCTCATACTAGCACACCTGCGGCCAGTTTGCAAGAACCCGCGCGGCCTTGGAAATACCGAGAGATTGTGACGCAGCCAAAGGGGTGGGAGTGGGATGGTGGTTCCACCAGACGGCCGAGCGGTGGGATCGGGGCAACCCAGGCAGTGGCGTCACTACGCGCAGCTCGGGATCGAGGTTGTCTTATCCGCAGTGGGATCAACGGAACCTGGAGAAAGACCATGTCTTCGTTGGCTGGTCGCATGACCTTGCCCTCAAATCACAGCCACCCGCTCCACCGTCACAGGCGACGGGGGGTCTCTCACCAAGCTGTTTGGATTCAATCCCTGGCGGGAGTTCTTCGGTCTAGACCATCACGGTGTCCGGCTAGCAGGCTCGTACCATGTGGCACCTCGGCCGGCGAGGCAGGGCGCAGACCCTCGGCGTCCGCCGCCATCCAGCGCTATAAGTGCATAAGATTGCAGGGTGTTTGTGAAGGGGTATTGTTGGTATGTTGCGGTATCGTGTACACTATCAGCAGGAGGTGCGTATGGGCGTGAGGACGCTCAGGCAATGGCGCTATGCCAAGGCGGTCGGGCTCCGCGAATTGGCTGGGCTCGCTGGGGTGAGCACCTATACACTCTCCGCGCTCGAGCATGGGAGGAGCCGGGGCTATCCGAAGACGTGGCGGAAGATCGCCGAAGCCCTCGGTGTGGAACCAGAGCAGATCGCCGAATACCGGCGCGCTGTTGGGTTGGATAAGGCAGCGGAACAGCACGACACCCCGCGCCCAGGCTGAGGCGGCCGACGCGGGGTGTCCGACGAAAGGAGTATCGCGATGGTGAGTGTACCACGAGTCGAGCCGATCGTCTGCGCCACCTACGAGCGCGTCTCGACGCAGCACCAGGCCCAGCGCGGCTTCTCCCTCGCCGCCCAGGCCGAGAGCCTGGAGGCCTACGCCGCGCAGCAAGGCTGGCTGCTCCCTGACGACCTGCGCTTCCGCGACGTCGATTCCGGTGCCGACTGGGACTTGCCAGGGCTGCAGGCGATGCTGGACGCCGCGCGCCAGCACCGGTTCCGCGTGCTCCTGGTCTGGGATCTCGACCGCTTCGCCCGCTCCCTGGTCAAGGCGCTGGTGCTCGAAGAGCAGCTCAAGAAGTTCGGCATCCGCGTCCACTACCTGCGGATACCGGTGGACGACAGTCCAGAAGGCCGGCTGCTCAAGCACCAGCTCTTCTCCTTCGCCGAGTACGAGCGAGAAAAGATCGCGCTCCGGATGCAGATGGGCATCCGCCAGAAGATCGCCAGTGGCCGCATCGTCGGCGGCGGCCGCCCCGCCTACGGCTACCGCTGGGTGAACGGTACCTACGAGATCGACCCGGCCGAGGCCGCCGTGGTCGAGCGGATCTTCCGGCTCATCGGCATCGAGCGGCGCTCGACGCACGCCGTCGCCCAGCTCCTGACCGCCGAGGGTATCCCCACGCCGTCGCAGAAGCTCAAGCTCAACACCACGCACGCCGCCAACGGCGTCTGGCACGACACGACCATCCGCCAGCTCGTGCGGAACGAGCTCTACAAGGGCGTCTGGCACTACGGGAAGACCCAGCGCGGCAAGACTGCACGCGACACCGTCACGACGCGGTCAGTCCCGCGCGAGCGCTGGATGGCCGCTCCAGCGCCAGCGATCGTCGATCCGGAGCTCTGGCGGCTGGCGAACGAGGCCCTCGATGCCGGCAAGGCCCGCTCCCCACGCCGCAGCCGCTACGACTACCCGCTGCGCGGGCTGATCACCTGCGCGTGTGGACGTATCCTCGTCGGCACCTTCAACCAGAGCCACAAGCGGTACTACCGGTGCCAGACGCGCTCCGGAAACGCCTGGTACGCCGAGTGCCCGGTACGTCCCTGGTTTCCTGCCGACTGGCTGGAAGAGGCGGTGTGGCAGGCGGTGCTGGAGCCGCTCGGACGCCAGGAGACCTTGCGGCAAGCGATCGAGCGCGAGCGCGCCCGCGTCGCCGAGAGCCAGGATCGGGTCAGGGAGCGGCTGGCCGCCGTCGAGCGCGCGCTGGGAGACACGCAGCGGCGCTTGAGCCAGCTCCTGGACCAGGCGCTCGACGGCTTCCCGGCCGAGGTCGTCTCGGAGAAGCGGCGCGAGCTGAGCCGGCAGTACCAGGAGCTGATGCAGGAGCGCGAGCGCCTCAGCGCCGAGCTCCAGGCGCTGGAGCCGCCCGACGAAGCGACGCTCACCGCGCTCTACCGGAGCAACCTGGCGCTGGCGGCCCAGCACGCGACGCCGGCCGAGCGACGCGCCCTGCTCGAACTCCTGAAGGTGCGGCTGACCGTCATCGACCAGGAGACGCTGCAACTCACCTGGCTGCTCGATACGACTGTGCTCACTTCGGGTGGCTGAATTGGATGTCTACCGTGCGCTCGCTGAGGTGGCAGTGGACCGGCGGTACGTCCGCCCGGTTGTCGACGAGAGTACGGTTTTGGAAATCAGGGGTGGGCGCCATCCCGTCGTGGAGACGACGCTGGAAGCGGGCCGATTCGTCCCCAACGACGCCCGGCTCGATACCGAGAGCGATCAGATCGT
>Ga0308415_1000216_pt1 | contig 24929 bp, 22 predicted proteins | sample HotsprSampleOS55_FD_203465 | JGI IMG/M metagenome (GOLD analysis project Ga0308415, IMG submission 203465) | Hot spring phototrophic mat microbial communities from Octopus Spring, Yellowstone National Park, Wyoming, United States - 20090730_OS55 ... | reverse complement strand
CGCGCAGTAGGTTCTGGCGGGTGGTTTCGGTCGGCGCGAAGTGGAACTCGGCAATCGGCGCGGTGAGCCGACGGTTCATCTCTTCGGGGAACGGCTGGTACTTGTCGTAGGTGCGCAGCCCCGCCTCTACATGCCCGAACGGGATTTTGTGATAGAACGCCGCCAGCGCGGCGACGAAGGTGGTGGTCGTGTCCCCCTGCGCCAGCACGACCTCGGCGGGCGTCTCGCGCAGCACTCTGTCCAGCCCCTCCAGCGTGCGCAGGGTAATCTCGGTCAGCGTCTGATGCGGGGTCATGATGTTCAAGTCCACATCGGGCGTCAAGTCAAACAGGTGCAGCACTTGGTCGAGCATCTCGCGATGCTGCCCTGTGGCAACAAGGCGCACGACGAAAGCGGGATGTTCGCGCAGCGCACGCACCACGGGCGCCATCTTGATGGCGTCGGGACGCGTGCCGCACACGGCAAGCACAGCAATCGGTCGGCTCATGCGATTGTGAGTGTACCCGCTTCAAAACCGTAAGCGGCGTCCCGTTGCCGAGACGCCGCTTCCCCCTCCCACGCCAAGAAATCTTCGGCTTACTTGAGATGGAACAGGCTCTGCGACGCTGTAAGCAGTTCGTTTGCCCGCTGCACAAACAGTTCCGACTCTTCCAGCGTCATGTTCAGTCGGTTTAGCACGCGCGTATCGAACGGCTCTTGCGGCGCTTCGGGGTTCATCTGGTAGCCCAACTGATTTGCGCAGTAGTCGGCGTACTCAATCAGTGCGCAGGCAGGGTCGTCCACTTCCAGCGACTGGTGATGGTAGCGTATCATCTGGGCGATGTGGATGGGCAACTTCCAGCGTTCCACCAGCAGCGCGCCGACCTCCTCGTGCGTGAAGCCGAACAGTTCGCGCTCCGCCTCATGCACGGGCTTGCCGTGATGATGCACCAAATCGTGCAGTTCGCCCATCCAGTTGGTCAGCGCGGCGCTAATCACCAGTTTACCCACATCGTGCAGCAGCCCCGCCGTGAACGCCTCATTGCGCACGCGGGCGTCGAACTGCCGTGCGCCCAACTGCGTAATCAGTCCCACCGCCAACGAGTGCGTCCACATCCCGCTCACATGCGGGGTGTAGCCAATCAGCGCGCGCTGGAACAGCGGATAGGTCGCCGCGATGAGGGCAAGATTCTTGACCGTGTTCATCCCCAATACCACTACGGCTTCCTCGATGGTCGCGACCTGGCGACTCATCCCGTAATACGCCGAGTTCGCGATTCGTAGCACGCGCGTCGTGAAGCCCTGATCCTTGCTGATCTCCTGCGCCACCTGCTGCGCATGCACATTTGGGTCGTCCACCATCTGATATACCTGCATCACGACCGCAGGCAGGCTGGGCAAATCCTGCGTGCGGGCAATCAGTTCCTCCGCCGATTGAAAACTCCGAGTAAGCGTCGTTGGCATGACAGTCCTCCGCAAGGGGGTCTTTCCATAGTGGGGCGCGAGATTTCACATCGGGTACACTCATAGCCGATGCGCCAGCGTGTGGCTTATCGGTTCGCGTTTGAGGCGTCGCACTTTTATCGCCTACCGCACCTCAGCGTGGAGGAAAACGCGCGTCTGTTTGGCAGGGCGTCGCGCCATCACGGGCATAATTATCAGGTGGAGGTGGTTTACAGCCTCGCGTTGCCGACGCCCCTTGCGCCGCTGGAGACGCTTGTTCAAGCCACCCGCCAGCGCATCGACGCGCAGTTCGATCACCGCTGTATCAATCTGGAGCATCCTGCCTTTCGCAAGCAGCTACCCACCACCGAGAACCTCGCGGTCTACCTCTGGCGCGACCTGCGCGAGGGGCTAAACGCGCCCGTAGAGACGGTCAGCGTCCACGAATCGGATACCCTTGCCTCCACCTATGCAGGCGAGCAAGCGACCGACTCGGAGGGCGTCGCGCGACCTGTCGTGGCACTGACGCGCGCCTACGCCTTCTCCGCCGCGCATCGGCTGTATAACCCCCGCCTCAGCGAGGAGGAGAACCGCGCCCTCTACGGCAAGTGCGCCAACCCCTACGGACACGGACACGACTATCGGCTGGAAATCACGGTCAAGGGCGTCCCAGACCCCCTCACGGGCATGGTGATGAACCTCACCGAGCTGGATGCGCTGGTGCATGCGGAGGTGCTGTGCCACTTAGACCACAAGTACCTGAACGAGGAGACGCCGCCGTTTGACCACATCCCGCCCACTTCGGAGAACCTTGTGGCGTTTATCGTAGAGCGGCTGTCCCCGCACCTGCAGGGCAACGCCCGACTCTATCGCGTGCGCCTGTGGGAGACGCCGCGCAGCTACTTTGAGTGGCAGGCGGAGCCTTATACCAATTGCTGAAGCACTCTTCACAAAACACGAATAAGATTCACGGGGCAGGCGGTCTGCCTGCCCTGTTTGCCTACTCAATCCGCAGCAGTTCCACTAGCGGCGCGAGCGTCGGCTGCGTGTCCAGCTGCCAGATGAACCGCAGCGCCTCGTCCTGCCGTGCGCGGGGTAGCGCCCACTCGGTCAGCACATAGAACTTCGCTTCGACTTCCTCGTCGCTCATGGGGTTGCGGGCATGCCCGCGCGGGAAGGTATTCTCTTCGGTCAGCGTGCGCCCATCCTTGAGGTACAGTGTGATTCGGTTCGGGATGCCTTCGGGGTAGCGGGCATCCATTGCCGTATCGTGGCGCACCGTGATTCGGCTCACCAGTTCCAGCAGCGCGGGGTCGGTGTAGCGCGCCTCTTCGAAGGTGTCCAAGTCCACCTTGCCGTCCATCAGCGTTGCGCCGACGATGTAGGGCAGGCTGTGGTCGGCGGTCTCGCGGCTCTGCGGACGCCACTTCTCTGGCTCGCTGCCGATAATCGAGTAGCACGCCTCGAAAGTGTCAATCTCGATGCGCTCGATCTGGCGGATGTCGCCGCCGATTTGCTCGCGTAGCGCCAGCGCCGCCCACACCGCGCTCTGCGCATGGTACTCCACAGGGTAATACTTGATGTAGGTCTCGTTAATCATGAACCCGCGTCCGTCCTCGCCGCCGAGCGCGCCGACTTCGAACTCGCCTGAGACCTGCTTCATAAAGCCCATCCTGCCCTCGAAGATTTCGGAGGGACCCGTCAGCCCGTGCTTGGCAAGCCAGCTGGCAAACACGGCGTGTCGGCTGGCGTTGGCGAAGGCGCATCCTTTCCACGCGGAGATTTCGCCGACACGCGTCTGGCGCATTGCCAGCCCCGACACGCCCGCGATGCTCATCGCGTGCCGCGTGGCGGTCGCGTCCAACCCCATCAATCGGCTTGCCGCCGCCGACGCCGAGAACAGCCCGTAGTTCACATGGTCCCACCCGCGCGCCCGCAGGCTCGCCGAATCGCACAGACGGCACTGAATCTCATACGCCAGCACGGTCGCCAGTAGCGTCTCTTTGCCCGTGCTGCCCTCCGCCTCGGCGACTGCCAGCACTGCTGCGAGGTTGTCGCTGGGGTGCGCAGGCTCCTTGGACAGGTAGGTGTCGTTGTAGTCCAGGTAGCGAATCAGCAATCCGTTCGCGAACGCTGCCCAGTCGGGCGAGGCTTTGTGCCCCGTGCCGAGAATGGTTGCCCCGTAAGGACTGCTTACCTGAGTGGCGACCGCGCGTACTTGCTGCGCCGTCTCCGAACGCCACGCGCCGAACGCACAGGCAATCGAGTCGACGATCCGCCGCTTCGCTTCGTGAATGGCTGCTTGGGGAAGCGATTCGTACTGGAGTTCCGTAGCATAGCGGGCAAACCGTTCTGCCAAAGTCATCTTCGTACCTCCTTAAGGTTATACTGCGAGGGCAATTGTACCTGTAAAAGACCCTTGCCCTATGCAAGGTCTACTACCTCCTCCGCAAAGCCTGACCGATCCTCTTTCAGTCGCCAGGAGCGGAGGTCGGTAGGCTCGCCTTGCACGACGGCAACGATGGGATACGAGTAGTAGGGCAGTGCGTGTTCGCGGTCGTACTCGGACGGAACGGCAGGATGGTCGGGGTGCGAGTGGTAGAAGCCGAGCAGGAGCAGTCCTGCCGCGCGCGCCTGACGCTCCGCCATTAGCACCTGTTGCGGGCTGATGTAGAATCGGCGAGTGCGCTGGTCGGCGCGTTCGTTGGCGAGGCGGATGACCTGCTGGATGAGGCGCGTCTCGCCGTCTTCTGTGCCCAGCAGTGCGCCGCAGCACTCGTGTGGGTATTCCGCGCGGGCGTGCGCGCGGATAGCCGCCTCCAGTTCGGGCGGAAGGAGCAACCTCATGGCGTCTCGTCGTCCCAGAAGCGTTCCGAGAGGTACTTGTCCGCGCTGTCGCACAGGATGGTTACGATGACGGCGCGGGGTTCCTTGCCGCGCGTCTTGGCGGCGCGGAGGATACTTTCGGCGACGCGCAGCGAGCCGACGACTGCCGCCGCTGCCGAGACGCCTACCAGCAAGCCCTCCTCGCGGGCGAGCCGTCGCGCCATCGCGTAGGCGTCCTCCGTGCTAACTGCCAAGTTCGCGTCCGCCAGCGTCGAGTCGTAAATGCCTGGCACAATCGCCGTCTCCAAGTGCTTCAGCCCCTCCAGTCCATGAAACGGCGAGTCGGGCTGCAGGGAGATGAGTTCGATGTCGGGCTTGTATTCGCGCAGGCGTCGCCCGACGCCGACGAAAGTGCCCGTTGTGCCCAGCCCCGCCACAAAGTGCGTGATGCGCCCTTCCGTCTGCTGCCAGATTTCGACGCCTGTGGTCTCGTAGTGCGCCTGCCAGTTGGCGGGGTTGTTGTATTGGTCGGCGTAGTAGTAGCGGTCGGGATGCTGGGCGTAGAGTTCACGCGCTTTGCGAATCGCGCCATCGGAGCTCTCCAAGGGGTCGGTATAAATCACCTCCGCGCCGTAGGCTTTCAGAATGCGCTTGCGCTCCGTGCTAACATTCGCGGGCACGCAGAGGGTGACGCCGAAGCCCAGCGCCGCGCCAATCATCGCGAAGGCGATGCCCGTGTTGCCCGAAGTGGCGTCCAGCAACCGCTTGCCCGCGCCCAGCTCGCCGCGTTCCATCGCCGTGCGCACGATGTTCCACGCGGGACGGTCTTTCACGGAGCCGCCTGGATTGAACCACTCCGCCTTGCCGTAAATCTCGATTCTATCGGGCAGATGGCGCGTCACGCGGCGCAGGCGTATCAGCGGCGTATAGCCGATGAGGTCTACAATCTCGGTCGCCTGCTGCAACTCGTGCGGCAAGCGCATATAGCACGGATAGCCCATAGCGCGTTAGGATACCTCCTGTATTTAGCGTGGCTAAATTATACCCTACCCACGACCGCAGGGCGTCAGTTGACTATGCCCGTCGGCTGCGGTTCGCTCGCCTCGAGATGCTCCAGCAGCAGTTCGGCGATGTCCTTGACGGGCACAGCGTCGTCTCTGGTCTTGATGCTGTCGGAGACCATAATCATACAGAACGGGCAGCCGACGGCGACGGTGCGCGCGCCTGTTGTGAGCAGCTCTTCGGCGCGGATGACGCCTGGTCGTTCGTGGGGCAGCTCGTCCATCCACATGCGCCCGCCGCCTGCGCCGCAGCAGAAGGTGCGGTCGCGGTTGCGCTCTGGCTCGGCAAGCGTCGCGCCCGTCGCGTCTAATACCTCGCGCGGCGCATCGTGGATTTTGTTCACCCGCGCGAGATAGCACGGGTCGTGGTAGGCAATCGCGCCGTTCGCCTGCGGCGGCAGCTTGGGGAGCCTGCCCTGCTGAATCAGCTCCGCCAGCAGCTGCGTGTGGTGGACGACCTCGAAACGCGCGCCGAACTTGCGGTACTCGTTCTTAATCGTGTGCAAGCAGTGGGGGCACATCGTCACGATTCGGCGCGGGTTGACCGCCTTGAGCGTCTCCACATTCTGTATCGCGAGTTCTTGGAACAGCAGGTCTTCGCCGAGGCGTCGCGGGGTGTCGCCTGTGCAGCGCTCTTCGGGTCCCAGAATCGCGAAGTTGACGCCCGCGCGCTGGAGGAGTTTGACGAACGCGCGTGCGACCTGCTGCCCGCGCCCGTCATACGCGCCCGCGCAGCCAACCCAGAACAGCACCTCGAAGGTCGGGTTGTCGCGCACAGTGGGCACATTCAGCCCTTGCGTCCACTTGGTGCGCTCGCTGAGCGGCAGCCCCCACGGGTTGGATTGCGTCATCGTGCGCTGGAGCGTGCCTGCCGCCGTGCCGCGCAGGTTGCCCTCAGCGACTCGATGGCGGCGCATCTCCATAATCAGCGTCGGATGCTCAATCAGCACGGGGCACTCGTTGTTGCACGCGCCGCAAGTCGTGCAGGCGAACAGCTCCTCGTCGCTAATGACCTGCGTCAGGTCGTTGCCTTTGCCGTTCGCCATCGCGTCGCGCAGTTTTTCGACGATGCGCTTGGGGTTCAGCGGCTTGCCTGTGGCATATGCAGGGCACACGCGCTCGCATCGCCCGCAGCCCATGCAGGCGTCCAAGCTCATCAGGTGCCAGCGCGAGAACTCGCTGATAGCGTTCACGCCGATGCGCCCCGTCTGCTCCACACGCTCTATGCTCTCGATACTGGGCACATTCGGCAGGTAGTTGGGCTTGTAGTAGGCGACAATCGGCGCGAGGAACCAGTGGCGCAGGCGCGTGAACGGCAGCAGCGCGAACCAGCTCGCAATCGACAGCGAGTGGAACCACCACCACAGCCGATAGCCGCTCACGGAGATATTCTCGAACAGCGGCGCGAAACTGTAGCCAACGAACGACCACACCTGCGCGTATTGCGGGCGCGGCGGGTTCATAAACTCAGGGTTGCGCTCGATGGCAATCCGCGCGCTCTCCAGCGCGTAGCCGTTCAGACAAATCAGTAGCAGCAGCCACACTGCCGCGCCATCTAATCGCTCCAAGCTCACCGAGGCGGGCTTTTGCACATGTCGACGCCACAACGCCAGTATGCACCCGAAAATCACGCCCAGCCCGAACAAATCCAGCGTGACCTCGTAGAGGATATAATACAGCCCCTTGTGGAACCAAATGCCCTCCTTGAGGAAGATGTGCGAGCCGATTTCTGTCCACTCGGCGATTGCCAACAGCGTTGTGCCAATCAGCAGCATAATGAAGCCTGCGTAGAGGGGTAGGTGGAACAGCGTCGCGAAGCGGTGGCGGGGCACTTTTTTCTGTGCCAGCGCGTAGCCCAGCATGTTCTGAAGTCGGATGCGCACGGGCAGCGGCTCGGCGTCGGGCTGTCCCTGACGCCAGAGTTGTAGCCGCTTCCAGTACCACACCACGCCCACGCCCAGCGAACTGAGAATAATCCCGTAAAAGACGGCTTTCCACAGCGGCGTGATGCCGATATAGGTATGTCGCGTAATCAGGTCCCAATCCCAGCTCATCGTTGCGCCTCCTAATAGGGGCGGCAGGGCGCTGCGAGTGTGGGCACGCAGCGCGCTATCGCCCCAATTCGAACAGCGGGTTAAAGATACCGCATGGAGGGTGTGATTCCTGCGAAAAAATCGCGCCGTGCAGGGCGAGAACCGCACGGCGCATCGTTTACCCTCGCGCAGGCATTAGGGGAGAGGACTCTAAGCCTCCGATGATGACGCCTATAGTATGATTAGCAGGGAGTTAAGGCGAGGTTAAGTCGTGTTAGGGGTTGGTTAAGTTTTTCAGGTCGAGGAGCTTCGCTACTGCACAATCAGCGTGATCCCCAGCAGGCTCTCCAGCAGGTAGAGGAGCGCCATCAGCCCCCATGCGCCGACGAGTATCTGCAGCAGCCCGCTGTGCAACAGGCGCAGTCCGAACGGCGGCGTCGCGCCGCTGAGTGGGCGCATCCTGCGCAACAGCTCCTCGCCGACGCGAATCGCTTGCAGAATCTGGCGGTCGGTCGGCGGCTTCGTGGTGGCGACCCACTGCAACAGCGCGCCGAAGCTGCGCCAGAACATCAGAGTAAACAGCAGTGCGAGCAGCAGCGCAAAATCGCGCGTATCCTCATCAGGCGCGCCGAACTGGAACACTTTCGACAGCCCCAAAAAAAGCACAATCCCTGCGACGAGGTTCGTGCCGCAGCGCGGATGCACGCGCGGCATGCGACGCACCACCTCCAGCGTGAGCGGCTCGCCCCGCTCAATCGCATGCACCACCATATGTTCCGCCGCATGCGTGCCCGCAATCGGCAACAGGCGCATCAGCAGCAGGAACACGACAAAGATCGAGCCGCGCAGCGCCAGCCCCATCACATCGGAGAACAGGAACCACTGCCCCGCGAAGGGGGAGTTGTAGTAACTGTAGAGCGGCACGCCGTAGCGCTGCTGCGCCCACCACATCCCGCCGATCACGAGCCAGTTCGCCAGCAGGAACAGCGCGAACAGCAGCGCGCCTGTGAGCATCAGTCCCAGCGTGCCTGCGCCTGCGCTCACGACGCCGTTGGTCAGATACACGCCCAGCGGGGTCGCCATCCCGCCGAGCGTGCCGAGTTGGGGCAGGCTTATCGGGCGCGCTGCCAGCCCCGCCAGCGTGACCACGCCCACATACCGCCCCCACGGGTCTACGCCCAGCGCGGGCTGCTCGGAGTAGGCGAGCGCCTCCATCGCCTCTTCCAAAGGCATATCGATGGGCATGCGGAGGAAGTTCTCGTCCATCCACGCGGCGACAGGCTCCAGCCAGTCTGCGCCGCGCTGAAGGGCTTCGCGCAGGCGCGATTCGGTCAGCACGCCGACAGGCGCGCCGTATTCCAGAATCGGCAGCACGCCTGCGCCGCCCTGCGCCATCAGCTCCGCCGCACGCAGCAGGCTGTCGTCAGGGTAGGCGGGCAGCACCCGCTGCAACTTGTCCGCCACGAACCGCTTCTCGCTCATTCCTGCGCCAGTTGCTGGTCGTACCGCAGGTAGCGGTCATACTCCAGCAATTCGTACAGCTCCGCGCGGGTCTGCATCGCGTCCAGCATCGGCGTTTGCGTGCCGTGCTGCTTGAGGCACAGCAGTACCTGCTCTGCCGCTTTCATCATCGCGCGGAAGCAACTCATCGGGAAGATAGCCATCTTGTAGCCCAGCTGCGCGAACTCGTTCACGGTCAGGTACGGCGTCTTGCCGAACTCGGTCATGTTTGCCAGCAGGGGCGCAGGCACGGCGCGGGCGAACCGTTCGAACTCGTCGGGCGATTGGAGCGCTTCGGGGAAGATTGCGTCTGCGCCTGCATTCAGGTAGCGTTTCGCGCGCTCGATTGCGCCTTCCAGCCCTTCAATCGCGCGAGCGTCCGTGCGGGCGATAATTATGAAGTTGGGGTTGCTGCGCGCCTGAACCGCCGCCTTGAGTTTGGCGACCATCTCCTCAGTGGGAATGACCTCCTTGCCCTCCAAGTGTCCGCAGCGTTTGGGACTGACTTGGTCTTCGATATGGATGCCTGCCAGCCCTGCGCGTTCGAGCATCTGCACGGCGCGGGCGGTCTGCAGCGCGCCGCCGTAGCCTGTGTCGGCGTCGGCAATCGCGGGGATGCTTATCGCCGCCGTGATGTAGTTGCACACCTGCGCCATTTCGGGCAGGCTGATAAAGGCGTGGTCGGGCAGTCCCAGCAGGCTGTTAGTCACCCCCGCGCCCGAAATATAGAGCGCCTCGTAGCCGTGAAACTGCGCGAGTCGGGCGAGCGCGGCGTTGAACACGCCAGGCATCACCACGATATTGCGCTGTTCCCAAAGCAAGCGCAGCCGTGCGCCTGGGTCGATCAGCCGCTCCTCACCCTGCAGTGGAAAGTTCATTCGCCTCGCTTCCCCAGCATCAGAATGTCGGCGCGCGTGAGCGTCATCACCTTGCGCACGTGATAGTAGCTCGTCTCGCGCGTCGGGTTCTCCACCTCCCGTCGGAGCGCGTCGGAGACCTTCGCGTATTCGGGGACTTCGATAGGCGCGGGCTTCTCGCGCACCTGCTCCAGATAGCGGGCGTCGTACATCCCCACCCCGTCAGAGCCGATACGCGCCTGAATATTCGGCGAGGCATAACGCGGCTCAAAAATGAACTCCACCTCGTACTCCTCCGCTTTGAACGGGTACATCTTCGGGTCTTTGCTCATGTCGATTTCACGGCGGAACTTCTCCTCGCGCACCGCCAGCGAGTCCTGCATATAAGTCAGCTTGGAATCCACCTCGAAGGTGAAGGTTTTGAGGGCTTTCGGGCTGTATTCGAGCGTCCTGCCCTTATCGCGCAGGATGACCGTTACGCGCGCGCCGATGGTGGGGATGCCGAGCGTGCCCTCCACCAGCAGCACGCGCGGGCGCACCACCTTCACCGTCGCATCGAAGCCCAAGTCGATCGGCGGCTGGGTCTCTGGGTTCGGTCCGTAGCGGCGCAGCAAGTCTAAGATGGTGTCTTCCAAGTTGTTCTGCCGCACATCGTAGAGGTTGTTCGACTCCCAGTCCTTGCCGCGCTCTTTCTCGGCGTCTAACAAGAGCTTCGCCCAGTGATCCACAGCATCATCGAAGCGCCCCGCCTTGAAAAATGCGTGCGCCAGCATGTGGCGTCGGGCGGGAATCATGTTGGGGTACTCATTCGCGAGTTGCATCCACGGCGCGGCGTTCACAGGGTCTTGAATCTTGTGATAATACATCCAGCCCATTTCGAAGTAGAGGTCCCACACGGCGGGGTTGTTCTGGATGCCCTCTTCGAGGAACTTGAGCGCCATCGGGATGTAGCGTCGGTCGGAGCGCTGCGATTCGTCAGTGAAGTTGTAGCCCATGTGCCACGCGCCCGTGGAGTAGACATCGAGGTTGTGCGGGTCCAGCCAGGTGACCAAGCGTAGCATGGGCAGCACAGCGTCGTAGTTGCCCGAATCGAAAAAGCTATCGGCGCGCACCCACAGAATCGCCGCCAAGAACTCGCGGAAGCCCGCAACCGCCGCCAGCAGTTGGTCAGGCGACAGCCCGACGGGCGCGGTCTGCTTAGGCGCGTAGTCGCGCGCCCACATCGGGAAAATACGCATCTGTAGCCCCGCCTGAACCAGAAATAGCGCCACAATCGCGACCCATAATATGCTATGATTGCGCTTCATCGTTGTTGCCTCCATCGTCTATCTCAATACGCGGAATCGGCTCATATTCGGCATCCGTGCGCCGCGGAGACTTCGCCCTACGCTGGGGCGCGGTTGCCGTCTTCGCCATAATCGTTCACATCTCCCGCTGGTTGAAGATTAGCATGCTGGCGATTAGCAGCAGCGCGATGTAGACCACTCCGTAGGCAAGCGTCTGTACGGTGTACGCCGTCGGGTCGGTCAGCACCTGCTCTGGGTTCATAATCGGGTTCTGCACATTGAAGTTGGCGAAGTTAGGCAGGATAATCGTGAGCAGCTGGACAGGGACGCGCGTCAGGGGCGTGACTTCGGGATTGCGCTGGACGCTTTCTAAGAAGCTACTGAGCAGGTTGCCCAGCAGGAACACGCCGCCCGACAGGAAGTAGTTCACCAACGGCGAGACGAAAGTCGAGAAAAACAGCACAACCGCCGCCAGCAGCGAACTCTGGAAGAAGAACATTACCAGCCCACGAATAATGTCTGGGTCGAACTCGCCCAGCGCCATGCGCGCGGCTATCAGAAGCACGATACCCATCATCAGGTACATAAAGCCGAGCGTGCCCACCGCGCCCACAAACTTGCCCAATATGAACTGGTAGCGCTGCACGGGCTTGGAGAGAATCGTGTAGATGGTGCGCCGCTCGATCTCGGTCGGAATCATGCCCGTACACATGATGATGGCGATGAAGGTTCCCGCGAGCTGCACCACGCCGAAGCCAAAGCCGAGAATCAGCGTGCGTGCGCCCCGCCCGCCTGCGAACGGCTCAAAGGCAGGGCTAATCAGGATAATCAGCAGTGCGACAAGCAGAATTACCAGCAGAATCCGTTTGCGCACCGCTTCGCCAAAGGTCGCCCCTGCAATTGCCAAAGTCGCGTTCATGGGTTCGTGCCTCCCTGAATGGTTTCCACAAACAAATCTTCCAGCGTGCGTCGGTAGGGCTTGACGCTCACGATGTGCCCGCCTGCCGCCCGCACGATGTCAATCACGCGGTCTACCGAGCCGTTGTCAGGCTGCTCGACGATGAGCCTGCCGTCGTGCAGGCTGACCTTACCGCCCAGCTGACGAATCGGCTCGACAGCGCCATCGGGCACCTTGTCGGCAATCACCTCCACATGCCCGCCTGCAAGCAGCTCCTCGATGCGTCCCAGTTGCACCATCACGCCCTTGTTGAGAATCGCCACACGGTCGCACACGCGCTCCACATCAGAGAGCTGGTGCGAGCTGATAAAGAGCGTCTTGCCCTGATTGCGCAGGTCTAAAATCATGTCGCGAATATCGATGTGCGCAATCGGGTCTAACCCTGCAGTCGGCTCGTCCAAGATGAGCAGTTCGGGGTCGTTGATAAGACACTGCGCCAGCCCGATGCGCTGCAGCATGCCCTTGGAGTAGGTGCGCAGCGTCTGATCGGCGGCGCGGGACAGCCCGACGCGATCCAATAACTCGTTCACGCGCTTGCTGCGCTCTGGCTCGGCGATGCCGAACAACCGGGCGTAAAAGGTGAGTATCTCGCGCCCCGTCATGTAGTCGTAGAAGTAGGGGTTTTCGGGCAGGTAGCTGATTCTGTAGTGGTTTTTCGGGTCGCCTGCTGGTTGCCCCAGCACATACGCTTCGCCTTCGGTGGGGTAGATAATCCCCAGCAGCACCTTAATCGTGGTGGTCTTGCCAGCGCCGTTGGGACCGAGGAAGCCGAAAATCTCGCCGCGATACACCTCTAAGTTGAGATTCTTCACCGCTTCGACGGCTTGTTTGCCCCACAGTCCCGAATAGCGCTTCGTGAGATTCACAGTTTTGATGGCTAAATCGCTCATTACCGCCTCCTATGATGACGAGTACGGGAGAGATTATACCTGACCCCCGCGCCGCGCGGTATACTCCGCATGTGAGTTGGTGGACGCCTGAGTATCGCGCGACGGCGGAGCGGTACGCGCCGCGCTTCGGAGCGCTGAGCGCGGTGTGCCTGCTTATGGTGCTAATGGCATGGCTGGGGATTGGGCTGCGCGGGCTGGAGCGCGAGCAGCACCCGAACGCGCTCAAAGCGTGCCCCGAAGCCTACCTGCGGAGCGGGCAGTACCAGCTGGTGAACTGGCTGCCGTGCGGCGAGCAAGCGTTCACAATTGCCCAGCAACGCGACCGCCTGGTACTCATTGAGCTGGGCGCGTACTGGTCGGGTCGCTGCCAGCGACTCGGCAGCGAGGCGTTCTCCGATTCGGGCGTGGCAGATTTGATCAACCGCGAGTTTGTTGCTGTTAAGCTCGATGCGGACGCGATGCCGAAGCGGACGCGCTATCTGCGGCAACTGGCGCAGCTGATGGGCGCGCCTGACCGCTACCCGATTGTCGCGTGGTTCACGCCCGACGGCAAGCCCGTTCGCGCCGTCGCGCCTGACACTCGCGCCGAGCTGATGCGCCACCTCGAAGAACTCAGTCAGATGTATCGCACGCGCCCTGCGCAGATACAGCAACTGGCGGCGCAGCTGGAGGATGCGTGGAACGCCCGCTGGGCGCGCCCTGCACGCGCGGCGACCGTTGGAGGCGTCCGCGAAGCGTTCCTGAACGCACTGCCCCCACTGCCGACAGCGCCGACGGAACCGACTAACGCCCCGCCTGCTTTCAACCTGTGTCATTTGGAGGCGCTGCTGACGCTGGCGGAGCAGGGCGACCTCACAGCGCAGGAGCAACTGCTCGCCCGACTGCGTGCGCTGCACGATAGCCCTTATTGGGACGCCGAGCGCAAGACCGTCCAGGCGTTGCGCGACGGCATCGACCCCGAGGGCAAGCCGACAGGCGGGGCGCGGCTTATCGAACAGGCGCGGCTGCTGAGCCTTTACAGTCGCGCCGCGCGCCTCGACCCTGAGCTGGGCAGCGTCGCACACGCACTGGCGGATGGGCTGCGCGCCCAGTTTTATCGTGAGCGTCCCGCAGGGTTCATCGCCGCGCTTGCCCCGCCGAAGCTGCGTATCGCCATCGCGCAGGGAAAAGGGTTGCCCCAAGCCGACCCGACGCTGTTTGCGGAGGCGAACGCCCACGCTGTGATCGCGCTTGCAGACTACGCGGAGACCTTCGGGACGCTCGATCCGCAGGCGGCGTGGGCGCGCCAGACCGCGCCGCGCGTGCTGGAGACGCTCCGCGCCCTACGCGCCCCGCGCGGCGACCTATTCCACAGCTCGATGCGCACCAGTAGCGATTGGATGCCCGACCTTGCGCTGGTCGCGCGCGCCGCTGTGCGCGTGCATCAACTTCAGCCCAGCCCGCGCACGCTCCAGTTCGCCGAGCAACTGCTGCAACGCATCTGGCGCGAGTACGCCGACCCGACAGGCGGTTTCTACGACGCCTCGCGCAGCAAGCAGTGGGGCGACTTCAAGGTCGTGCCCGTGCGCGTGGGCGCGGACGACGCCGATATGCCCGCCGACAACGCGCTGCTCGCGCTGGCGATGACAGAGTACGCCGAAGCCTCAGGCGATACGCGCTGGCGGGAACGCGCCCGACAACTCCTGCAAACGCTCGGCGGCGACTACGACCCGACCCAACCGCTCGCCTACGCAGGGTACACTCAGGCGCTCGCACGGATTCAACCATGAGTCGAGTGCTGCTGGGACGCACGAATCGGTATGTGTTCCCCATCTGGGCGCGGGGGCATCTCACGGGCGACGGCTCGGCGGAAGAGCGCGCCGCGCGCTTGATGGACGCGCTGCTCGCCTCGCCGATTGAGACGCTGGACATCTCGCCTGCACCTGCTGTGTGGGGGCGGTTCCTGCGCGAGCGGGCGAATCGGCTGCAGATAGCCGTCGCTGCGCCGACGAACCTGCTGCTGCACGCCCCCGACGCCCGCATCGCGGCGAACCTCGTGCAGTCGCACCTCATCGAGACGCTTTGCGCCGTCGGACGCACGCACATCGATTACTATTTTCTCAGCCTGCACGAGATTCCGACCGAGGCGCAACTAAGCGGCGCGTTGGAGGCGTTGGAACTCGCGCGTCAGGAGGGGCAAATCGGCGCGATTGGGCTGGCGGCGTATGGCAAGCCGCTCGCGATTCTTGCGCTCTGGCGCACCCACGACGCCTTTGAGGTCGCCCTGCTGCCTGACGAGGCGGAACGACTGCAGACACTGCTGCCCGAAGCGCACGCGCGACGCGCGGGGATTGTGGTGCTCACCGAAGCCACCCGCCCGCCCGACAAAGGGCAGGTCGTGCTGACACCCATCGAGCGGGCGATTGCGCTGGCGTCAACCGTTTAGCAGACAGTTGTCAATCAGGCGCGCCGTGCCGAAGAAGACCGCCAGCGCAACCAGCGCGGGACGCTCGATGCGCTCGATCGGCTGCAGCGTCTCGGCGTCCACCACCTCCACATAGTCGATTCGCGCCCGCGGCTCGGCGGCAATCTGCGCGTAGACGCCCTCGCGTAGTCGGTGGGCGTCGCGTTCGCCCCCTGCATACTGCGCCTGCGCCCACTGCAGGCTGCGGTACAGCACCGTCGCCGCGGCACGCTCGTCGGGCGAGAGGTACACATTGCGCGACGACATCGCCAGCCCGTCCGCCTCGCGCACAATCGGGCACGGCACAATCTCGACAGGCAAATTCAAGTCGCGCACCAACTGCTGGATGATGCGCAACTGCTGGTAGTCCTTCATGCCAAAGTAAGCACGGTCAGGCGTCACGATGGTGAACAGTTTCAGCACCACCGTCGCCACGCCCTCGAAGTGTCCTGGGCGCGACCTGCCACACAGCGGCTTGGAGAGTTCCTTCACGCGCACCTCCGTCTGATAGCCTGCAGGGTACATCTCGGCGACCTCGGGGTAAAAAATCGCCTCCACGCCGACCGATTCCGCCATCTGGCGGTCGCGCTCGAAGTCGCGCGGGTAGCGCTCCAGATCCTCGCTGGGACCGAACTGCAGCGGGTTGACGAAGAGGCTCACCATCACCGCGCCGCCGTCATCGCGGGCGCGGCGCATCAGGCTCAAGTGCCCCTCGTGGAAGTAGCCCATCGTGGGCACGAGGTGGATAGGTCGCCCCTGCGCCCGCTGCGCCCGTACCCACTGCCGAACCGAGTCGATGGTGCGCAAAATCTCCATAGCCTACAGCGTTTTGGTGACCTTTTGCAGTCCGCGCGGCTGATCAGGGTTCAAATCGCGCGCCACTGCCAAGTGATACGCGAACAGTTGCCCCGCGACGGCGTACACGAGGGGCGAAAGCATTTCGGGGATGTCCGCGGGCATCGGCACAGGGGTACGGGCGAGGCGCAGAATCTCGGCGTCGCTGGCAAAGATAATGGTCTCCGCGCCGCCCGTGCGCAGTTTGGACGCGCTCTCCAACGCAGTCGCGAAGGTCGCCCCGTCTGGCGCAAACAGCAGGCACGGGAAACCTGGCTCAATCAGCGCGAACGGACCGTGCATAAAGTCGGCGACGGAGTACGCCTTGCACATCACATAGCAAGTCTCGATGAGTTTCAGCGCAATCTCCTGCGCGGTGGCTTGGTTGACCCCGCGCGCCAGCGAGACGCACTCGCGCATGTAGCGGTAGCGGTCGGCGATTTCCTGCAGGCGCGGCTCGGTCTGCTGCAGGACTTGCTCCATCAGTGCGGCGGCGTGATGGAGGCGCTGCGGGGCGTCGTGCTGCCCGCGCAGGGCTTCCGACAGCAGGTAGATAACCGCGAGTGCGCCCGTGTAGGTCTTGGTCGCGGCGACGCTGCGCTCCGCGCCCGCGCGCAGCAGCAACGCGAAGTGGCTGGCGTTGGCTAACGGCGATTCGGGGTCGTTCGTGAGGCTCAGCGTCAGCGCGCCGTTCGCCCGTGCATGCGCAACATACTCCACCACATCGGGCGCTTGACCCGACTGGGAAATGCCGACCACCAGCGTCCCGTGCCAGTTCAGATTCGCGCGGTACATCGTGACGACCGACGGCGCTGCCAGCCCGCACGGGACGCCGTTCTGAATCTCGAACAGGTACTTGAAGTAGGCGGCGGCGTTGTCGGAGGTGCCCCGCGCCGCGAGGAACACCGCGCGAATCGCGTGGTCGCGTATCTGCTGGGCGACGGTCTGAACCGCGCGCCACTCCTCCTCGGCGATGCGCCGCAACACTTTGGGCTGCTCGCCAATCTCCGCTCGCATCAGGTGCGCCATCGGGGACTATTGTACCTGCGCGGGGACAGAGAGGGCGACTTAGGGCGCATCGCGCCTTTCCGTCTGCTTCAGCCGCCGAGCGCACGGCTTGCACACGACCGTTCGCGCCCAAAGCGAGGCGCGCTTCACGGTGCAAGACGAGCAGACAAGACGCCGGCACACCGCACACCGCGTTCTGGGGATGCCCTCCCAATAGGCGACATAAATCTCGCCCCCACAGACCTCGCAGCGCCATTCGCAGACCATGTGGGAATTGTGCGCGAGTCGCATCGGAACTTATGCCTCCTGAAGGCAGTATACCCGTATAGCGCTTGAATTCACGGCGCAAGATGGGTTATAATATAGGCGATGCAGACGCACGGACTGAACGGTTACGATTGTGAGCGTTGGAGCACAGGCTCCTGGTTCGGCACACGCGGGCGCTACCGTTGCCGCGTTTTGTGGCGCGTGTCGAGCTGGGGAGCCTACGCGGGTCTGTGCGTATGGCTCCCCTGTTTTGTTAGGGGGTCAAGGAGGCTGCGCCGCTATGGCTGAGGTGCTTGTTCTGAATCAGAACTTTGAGCCGCTCAATATCTGCACGATGCGCCGCGCCGTGAACATGGTACTCACGGGCAAGGCGGAGGTGGTGCTAACGAACGGGCATTATGTGCGCACGGTGTCGGGTGGCTTCGAGGCGCCGTCGGTGGTGCGCTTGCGCTACCTGGTGAAGCGTCCACTGCCGCAGGTGCGCGTGAGCCGCCGCGCCATCTTAGCGCGCGACAACTACACCTGCCAGTACTGTGGGCATGTGTCGCGTGATTTGACAGTAGACCATGTAGTGCCGCGCAGTATGGGCGGCGGCGACACTTGGGAGAACTTGGTGGCATGCTGCAGGCGGTGCAACCTTATCAAGGGCGACCGCACGCCGCAACAGGCGGGGATGAAACTCGCGCGCCGCCCGCGTCGCCCGCACTTCGTGCCGTACCTCAGCCTGACGCAGTACGCGAAAGCCCTCTCGCGCGAAGCGTGGCGCGACTTCCTGCCCGTCTACGACGGCTTCACGCCAGAAAATGTGGACTAACGCCGTGGGGGCGCTGCGGCGCTCCCTACGGCTTCCGCAAGACGCCAATATAGTACTTTGGGTGGCTCTAAGGGAGTCGGGCGCGTATCCATTCGGCAAGCTCCGCTTGGGGAACGGCGAGCTGCTCGTGGCTCGCGAGATCTTTGACGGTGGCGGTTCCCGCCGCCAGTTCGCTTTCGCCCAGCAGGATAGCGTAGCGTGCGCCGCTGCGGTTGGCAAGGCGCATCTGGGCTTTCGGGCTGCGTCCCTCCAGGTCTAAGTCGCACGCGACGCCTGCGACACGCAACTGCTGGGCGAGCTGCAGGGCAACAGGGCGCGCCGAGTCGCCGAACGCCACCACGAAAGCGTTCAAGCGGGGCGGTTCGGGCAAGGGCACGCTCAGGGCTTGCAATACCAGCAGCGTGCGCTCGACGCCGATGCCGACGCCCAGCGCAGGGGTCGGCGGTCCGCCCAACGCCTCAACCAGCCCATCGTAGCGTCCGCCGCCGCACAGCGCGTTTTGCGATCCCAGCCCTTGCCCGGCGACCACCTCGAAGGTCGTGCGCGTGTAGTAGTCCAGCCCGCGTACCAGCCGATGGTCACGCACATAGCCGACGCCGAGCGTCTTCAACAGCCCCTGCAGCGTCTCGAAGTGAGTGCGGCAACCGTCGCACAGGTAGGGATCGATTGGCGGCGCGTCAGCAGTAATCGCGACGCACTCTTTGCAGTCCAGAATGCGCAGCGGGTTGCGCTCCAGTCGTGCCTGGCAGTTTTGGCACAAGCGCGCGAAGTTCGCTTGCCCGAATTGGCGGATGGCGTCGCGATAGGCGGGGCGACAATCGGGGCAGCCGATAGTGTTCAGGCGCAACTCCAGCGCGCTTTCGGGCACGCCCAGCCCTGCGAAAAACGCCATCACCATCGCCAGTAGCTCAGCGTCCGCCAGCGGGTGCGCCGCGCCGAGAATCTCCGCGCCGAACTGGTGTGCCTGGCGGTAGCGCCCCTTCTGCGGTCGCTCGCCGCGGAAGAAGGGCGTGATGTAATACAGCTTCTGCACCCCGCCCCCCGCATACAGGCTATGCTCGAGGTAGGCGCGCACGACGGGAGCAGTGCCTTCGGGCTTCAGCGCGTACCGCTCGTCGCCACGCTCCAACACATACATCTCTTTGGAGACTATGTCGCTGGTCTCGCCGACGCTGCGCTCGAACAGCGCGGCTGATTCCAGAATCGGCGTGCGGATTTCGCCATAGCCGTAGCGGTGGCAGTGGTCGCGCCAACGCGCCTCCACATACTGCCAGCGTGCGCTCTCCTCTGGCAGCACATCGTTCATCCCTTCGGGCGCACGGTATCTCAGTTCCATCGCTTATCTCGGAACAGCTTTGATCTGCTTGCCCAGATACGCCTGAATCTTAGGATCCTTGTTCAGTGTGTTGAGCAGGGCGCTCATGCCGCGCGCCACATGCATCTCGCCCTCATAGACCACGATGAAGCTGGGCGTGGAGCCGATACCCAGCTTGGAACCTTCCTCAAAGTCACGATAGATTTTTTTGAAGTAAATGTCTTCGCTGTCCATCGCTTGGCGCACTTTCTCAACATCCAGCTTCAGCTCTTCGGCGATTTTCAGGATACGGGTCTTGGTGAGGGCTTGCTGGTTTTCGAACAGCTTGGCGTACATCTCCCAGAACTTGCCCTGCTTACCCGCTTCCTCTGACGCGGACGCTGCAACCCAAGCCATCGGGTGCTGGCTCACCAGCGGGTAGTGGCGGAACACGAAGAGCGCCTTATCGCCCAGCTGAGGCAGGATTTGGGTCTCCAGAATCTCATAGGCTTGCTTGCAGGCAGGGCACTGAAAATCAGAGAATTCTACGATTACCAGCGGCGCGTTCTCGTTACCCTTGCGCCAGCCTTGACCGTCCAGGTAGAGCAGGGTTAGTTTCTCGTTGTCGGTCTGGATAATCTGCGCGGTTGTAGCGCGGTTCCACTGCCAGCCGCCATACGCCAAGCCCGCGACGACCAGCGCCAGCGAGACCGCAACTGATTGCGCCAACTCGCGCGTGAGCACGCCCGTCGCCTGCAGCGCGCCACGCAAGCCCACCAGCGACAGCAGCCACACCACCACATTCGTGCCCGCCGCTGCCAGACACCACCAGCAGGGCGTCCCCTTCGCATACAAATTCAGCACGAAAAGTTGCACATAGGTCAAGTACGCAAACGCCAGCACGCCCAGCGTGCTGAGCGCCGCCAACATTTTGCCATAGGCGCGCCACTGTTCGGGATACTGCAGGCGCGAGAGCGCCAACACGACCAGCATTCCAAAGTACCCAAATCCTAACGCCGCGACAGGGATGCCCGCAATCTTCGAGTAAGGCGAACGCGCCACCTCGTCGCAGCCGCCGCCTGTGCAAGGCAGCGCGAAATCCGCTGAGTGCGAAATCCACAACAGCGCGGAAATTACCATACCGACCGACGCGAACAGTATCAGTAGGCGGTTTAGGACAATCGCGTTCATAAAGGCAACCTCCGCCTATGAGTATACCTGCTTAGTGGGCGACGCCGTTCCCTTCGTAGGGGTAGCCCCACTCCTTACCCCCCAGCCGATACTCCAGCAAAAACATTAGCCCCACTGCGAGAATCGTAAGGCACGCGACGACCTTGCCGACCAGCAGCACGCCCCCTGCACACAGTAGTCCCACTAACAGCGCGCTGCGCAGCACAAAGGCGCGTTCCCAGATGCTTCGCACGGCGTTCCGTAGCCCACACGCAAGCAGCGCAACGCCACCGCCAACGCCCAACCACGCCAGCGGTGCGAACCGCCAGCCGAGCGTACCCCACCAGTCGCGCGCCCAGCCTGCCTGACGCTGCCACGGTTGAAGCGCGTCCACCCCGACTGCCAGCGCAGTGAGTAGCGCGCCCACGCTCAGTAACGCCCCTGCCACGCGCGTGAGCAGGCGCAAGTCCATCCGCAGCGGGAGTAGCCCCGTGAAAATCGCTATGCCCAGCCCGAACGCAAGCGTTAGGGGTATCCAAGCGTCCAGCGCCGCGCCCAGCAACGGTAGCCCGCACAGCATCAGCAACAGCCCATACGCCATCCCAAGCCCTAACTGCCCGCGCGCGCCCAGCCGAAGTCGTCCCCGACTCTCCAGCCAACTGGCAGGCGCAAACAGCCCTGAGGCCAACGCAAATGCCCAAAACCCTTCTCCCACGCCGAATGGGCGACTGCCACTAACGCCCGCGCTGAACAGCGAACGGTTCAGCCCGTAGCCGCCCGCTACCAGGATGTCCACGCCTAACACCGCCAACGCGACAATCACTGCCGCGCAGAGCAAGGGAACCTGCCCCCAACGCGCCACACCGACCATTAGCAAACTTAGCCCTGCCCAGCAACCCGTAAGCCACCCTGCGATTGTCGCAGCGTCCACCCTGAAGTCACCTGTCCACAGCGCGAACGGAGCGTAGGCGTAGGCAATCCCGACGGCAGGCGTAAGCGCGAACACCGCCAGTCCCGACACGAACACACGCTTGACGACCCCGCGTAGCCAGCGTAGTCTCCAGAGCGCGACGCCGCCCGCAAGCCAACTGAGGTACAGAGCCAGCAAGACGGCTCGGAAAACAGGCGTCAGCCGCTCGTTTGCCTGCGCCCACTCCCTGCTTCGCGTCAGCGCGTTACTGCGCAGGTCGACGCCAACCGCCTCGGTGGTCTCGCGCAGCACCACCCGCGCCAGCCAGCCATTCCAAAAGCGCTGCCAGTCCGATTGGCGCGTCTCGAAGGCAGGGCTGCCCAGCCAGTCATCTCCCTGCTGGCGCACAAGCGCGTGATACAGCGTCGGCGCGAGATCTACCTCGCGGATAACCCCGTTCCAGCGTGTGCTGGGCGAGGTGAGCAAGCCGCTGGGTTCGCGCGCCGCGAAACGCACGACCGCACTCATGCGCGTCTTGCCAAAGCGCAACTCGTCGGGCGAAGGGATTGCCAGTACCCACACCTCCAACCCCTCCGCCAGCAGCAGCTCCAGTGCGCGGTAGTCCCAACGCTTCAGTTCCAGCAGTGCCCAGTCTGCTTCGAGGCTGAAAACGGCGAGGCGCATCGCTTCGAGGCTGGGAAATACCTGCACTGGCGTGGCGGCGTCGCTGGCAATGGCAAGCAGGGCGAAGGCGGTGGGGCTAGGCGACTGCGGCGTGTTAAGGTACACACCGCGCTTGCCAATGCGCTGCAATCGGCTCGCCAGCGTGTGCACAACGATTTCAGAGGACGCGCCTGACTGCAGTAGCAGCCGATGACGCGCGGCTGTGGTATCCGCTTGAGAAGAAATTTGCAAAACGAGGCGGCTCTGAGGATTCCGCGTCACTCGCCGCCCTGTTGCTAACTGATAAGGTTCCAGCGCACCCCGCTCCCAGACTACCCATGCCGACTGCGACGGAACCCTGCCAACGATCGAGTCGTGTTCTAACGCTTGATGCACGAACACTACCAGCAATTCGGGCTGAGCGTGTGCCACTGTCGCGAGTATGCACAAAGCATACAGAATGAATGCGCGCATTATCGGCGTATTGTGAAGGTATCCCACTCCCGTTTGGCTTCGGCGTATTCGATGTCCACGCGCTGCACTCGCGCGTCCAGCGGTCCGCGTTGGAGGACATGCAGGAACTCGTGCAGTTGATGTTCATCTCCCTCAGCAACGACCTCTACCGAGCCGTCCGCGCAGTTGCGCACATAACCGCATAGCCCCAGCCGACGCGCCTGCGATTGCGCGAAGACCCTGTACCCGACACCTTGCACGAACCCATGCACACGCGCGTACAGCCGCTTCATCGCGGCAATTATACCGCTGGATTGGGAACGCCTCAGTGGCTTGGGAAGGTATAATACGGTGGAGGTAGACCATGCGCCGCAGAGGACTGCCGATAGTGTGGATAGGACTGATTACCATTTTGATAGCGTTCGTTGTCTGGCACGGGTGGCAGACGAACATTGCGCCGCACATTGCTGAGCAGCGCGCCCAGCGACAGCAATCAGAGCCTCAGGCGACGGTTCCCGCACCCAGCGAGGAAGAGATCAAGGCGCAACTCCAGCGCAATCAGGCTGCTATCTCTACCCAGCCTGAACCGAAAGCAACCACCCAGAATGAACAGAAGCCCGCTACGCCGCCGAAGATACCCCAACCCGACCCCAAACGCGATGTGATGGAATACTGGTGGGAAACCGCGCCGCCGAAGACCAAAAAGTAGGCTTCTGCCCACTGGAGGAGCGACGATGCTCTCACGCACACTGGTACTTAAGGTCGCGGAGCTTCCCGCATTCAAAAAATGGATCAAGCACAGTCGCTTGACGCAAGGGTTAATCAAACGCTTTATCGCAGGCGAAGATCTGGAAACGGCTATTCGTGTCGCGCGTCAACTCAACCAGGAGGGCTTCCTCGTCGCGTTGGACTATCTGGGTGAAGACACCCACCGCGTGGAAGACGCCGAGTACGCCGCGGAGCAATACATCACGCTCCTGGAGCAGATTCACAAAAGCGGCGTGACTGCGTGTATCTCCATCAAGCTCACCCAGTTGGGATTGGATTTGGGGGACGACATCGCTCGTCGTAACCTTGAGAAAGTGTTGGCTGCCGCGGGCGAGCTGAACAACTTCGTCTGGGTGGATATGGAGAGCAGTAAACACACGCAGGCGATTCTGGACCTGTTCTGCGAGATGTATTCCAAGTATCCCAACTCCGGGACAGTCCTTCAGAGCTACCTCTACCGCACACCTCAGGACTTGGAAAGGCTGCTCGGATTAGGAGCGCGCATTCGGCTGGTCAAGGGCGCGTATGCTGAGCCGAAAGAGGTCGCTTACCCTGATAAACGCTCGGTCGATAGACAGTTCAAAATCCAGATGGAACAGCTCCTCGAGCGGGGCAAAGAACCCGCGATTGCTACACACGACACGCGCCTGATTAGCCACGCCCAACGCTACGCGGCGGGATTGGGCGTGGGCAAGACCCAGTTTGAATTCCAACTGCTCTACGGGATTAGCCGGGAGCTACAGAAGCGGCTTGTAGCAGAGGGCCACCGCACGCTGATTTATGTGCCCTACGGCGAGCAGTGGTATCCCTATTTTTCCCGTCGCTTGGCGGAGCGTCCTGCCAATCTCTATTTCATTCTTCGGAGTCTGTTTCGGAAGTAGGCAGTGCTTCCGTGCCTTCGCCCTCCTCCTCTTCATCCGACTCCTCAGGCTGGGACGCATCCACTTCCTCACTCTCCTCTGCCTCGTCCATCTCCTCAGTCTTTTGCCGTTCCTGTTCGCGAGCCTTGAGGAGCGGCAGTACTTCGCGAAACGAGTCGGTGCCTGCTTCGTAGAGCCACTCGTAGACTACCGACTCCACGGTACTAATCTCCACCCCGCCATTTGCCAGCCGTAGCAGCGCGTACTTCCAATCGCGTTTCAGGCGACTAGCGACCGCGTCGTAAGGCACATGCACTGCGTAGCTCGCCTTGAGCATATCCAACGCAGTTTGCATAATGCACACATGCGCCTCCACACCCACGAGAACCACTTGGGATCGCCCTGTGGCTTGCAGGTGTCGCGCGAAGGACTCTGACGCCAGACAGCTGAAACATAGCTTGTCGAGGACAGGGGCATCCCCTAAGGCGGTGGCAATCTCTGGAGTTAGCGCGCCCAATTTCTCCGCATTCTGCGTGGTCGCAAGCACAGGAACCCCAAGTCGCTGTGCCACTTGAACAAGCAGCTGGATGTTCTCCACAATCAAATCCCTGA
>Ga0308415_1000215_pt1 | contig 25068 bp, 20 predicted proteins | sample HotsprSampleOS55_FD_203465 | JGI IMG/M metagenome (GOLD analysis project Ga0308415, IMG submission 203465) | Hot spring phototrophic mat microbial communities from Octopus Spring, Yellowstone National Park, Wyoming, United States - 20090730_OS55 ... | reverse complement strand
CGGGTGGGCGTCGGGCACAATACGCCACTCATGTTCTTATCTGCCACGCCCACTCAGATTGTGCCTGCTTTAGCGAACCTTAATTCACTTGTGTTTGATTACTCCGCGCGACTGAAAATCGGCGGAACACACGTCACATACTTTTACCTCAAACAATTGCCATTTCTGCCACCAGCCTTCTATTCCGAGGAGAAGCTGGCCTTCATCGTCCCCCGGGTGCTGGAGCTCACCTACACGAGCCACGCGATGCGGCCGTTCGCCGAAGATCTGGGCTTCGACGGCCCGCCCTTCGCTTGGGACGAAGACCGCCGGGCGCTGTTGCGCGCCGAGCTCGACGCCTTCTTCGCCTGGGCCTACGGGCTTTCCCGCGACGAGCTCCGCTACGTCCTCGACCCCGCGGACGTCCACGGCCCCGACTACCCCTCCGAGACCTTCCGGGTGCTGAAGGAAAACGGATGTACGGCGAGTACCGCACCCGGAGACTCGTCCTCGAGAGCTGGGACCGGCTCGCCCGGGAGGGTGTAATCGATCCGGCGAACCCACCACCGATCCCCCGGCCCGCCTGAGATCGGAGGAGCACGGCCGTGACCCTCGACATCTTCGAACTCGACCGCCGCGTGGCCGAGGAGTACCGCGACTACGTCACGAGCTTCGTGCACGTCCGCGAGCCGCGCTTGCGCGGCTTCGTCGAGGAGGAACTCGCCCGCGGCCGGCTCTGGCCCGAGCCGATCCTCGAACTCAACCCCGCCTTCGAGCGGACGAAGAGCCTCGCCGAGCTCGCCCGCGAGGGCGTGATCCGCCCCGAAACGGCCCGCTTCTTCGGCGAGAGCCTCGTCTTGATGCGGCATCAAGAAGAGGCGATCCGCCTCGCCGGCTCCGGCCGGTCGGTCGTGGTCTCGACCGGGACGGGTTCGGGCAAGAGCCTCACTTACCTCGTGCCGATGGTCGATGCCGCCTTCCGCGCCGGGATCGAAAAGCCCGGGGTCGTGGGCTTGTGCGTCTATCCCATGAACGCGCTCGTGGGCTCGCAGCTCGAGGCGCTCCGGGCGTTCAAGAGGAAGAACTGGAAGGACTGCCCGCTGCGCTTCGCGCGCTGGACGGTCCAGGACCGCGACACGCAACTGCGCAACGAGATCCTCGGCAACCCGCCGCACCTTTTGTTGACCAACTACGTCATGCTCGAGCTCGCGCTCGTGCGGCCGAGCGACCGCACGCTCGTGCAGCGGATGGTGAGCGAGCTTGCCGTGCTCGCGGTCGACGAGCTCCACGTCTATCGCGGCCGGCAGGGGGCGGACGTCGCCATGCTCTTGCGCCGGCTGCGCGAGCGGATCGGCCGCGATCCCGTGTGCATCGGCACCTCGGCCACGATCGCGAGCGGCGGCGACCGCGAGACCCGCAAGGCGGTGATCGCCCGGGTCGGCGCCCGGCTGTTCGGCGTCGAGATCCCGCCCGAGCACGTGGTGGGCGAGAGCCTCGTGCGCCGCTGCCGGGTGGCACCGCCCGAGGATGCCGCGGCTTTGCGCGCGGCGATCGAAGCGCCGCCGCCCGAAGCCACACCCGAAGCCCTCGCGAGCCATCCGCTCGCCGTCTGGGTCGAGAGCCGGTTCGGCGTGGCCCACCGCGAGGGGCGGCTCGAACGCGCCAAGCCGCGCGCCTTCGACGAAGGCGTGCGCGAGCTCGCGGAAAAAAGCGGGCTCGAGCGGGAGCGCTGTGCTGCGGCGCTGCGGGCGGTGCTGCAGGCGGGGGCGCGGACGGCGATGGCGGAAGGGCCGTTCTTCGCCTTCCGCCTGCACCGCTTCTTCTCCTCTGGCGCGAGCTTCTACGCCACGCTCGAGCCCGCCGAGCGTCGCCACCTGCAGGCGGAGCCCGCGCATCGGCTGCCCGGGGAACCCTTGCGGCTGTTGGCGCCCTTGGCCTTCTGCCGGACCTGCGGCCAGGACTTCTATCTCGTCGCCCGCACGGCGGACGGGTTCCAGCCGCGCTCGCCCGAGCTCGACGCCCCGGCCGAGGAGACGGGGGGCGAACCCGGCTTCCTCCTGGCCGCCGAGGAGGGGTTCTGGGATCCCGAGCGGGACGGCTGGCCGGATGATTGGCTCGAATGGCGCAACGGCCGCGAGCGGCCCAGGCCCGACTACGAGGCCTACCGGCCCGAGCGGCTGTTCGTCACGCCGGACGGGCGGGCGAGCCTTGAGCCGCGCGAGGGCGCGCTCCCCGTGCTCTGGCAGAAGCGGCCGTTCATGATCTGCCCCAACTGTCGGACGAGCTTCGACCGCCGTTTCAAGCGCGATTTCGGCAAGCTCGTGACCTTGGCACAGATCGGCCGGTCGACCGCGAGCACGGTGCTCGCGGCCGCCACCGTGCGCGGCTTGCGCGAGCTGTCGGGTGAGGGGGGCGCGGCCAAGCTCTTGAGCTTCACCGACAACCGCCAAGACGCCGCCCTCCAGGCCGGGCACACCAACGATTTCGTGCAGACGGTGCTGGTCCGCTCGGGGCTCGTGCGGGCGCTCGAGCGCGCGGCACCGCTAAAGGTGGCGGCGCTCGGCCCGGCGATCTTCGAGGCCCTCGCCCTCCCGCCCGAGGCGTGGATGAAGACGCCCGTCGATTCCGGCCCGGGCTTCGATCGCGCCCGGCGGGTGATGGAGAAGGTCCTCGCTTACCGCGCGCTCGCCGATCTCGCGCGGAGCTGGCGGGTGACCCAGCCGAACCTCGAGGATTGCGGGCTCTTGCGCATCGGCTACGAGGGGCTCGACGCCTTGTTGGCGGACGATGCGCGTTGGCGCGATGTGCCGGTGCTCGAAGCCCTCGCACCCGCGGATCGGGCGAAGGTCGTCCGCCCGCTGCTCGATCATCTGCGCCGCGCCGTCGCGATCGAAGCCGAAGCCCTCGACCCTAAGAAACTCCAGGAGCTCGCCCAGGAAAGCCGCGGGCTGCTCGCCCCGTCCTGGGCGATCGAGGAGGACCAGCCGCCCGGGGCCCGCAGGGCGTTCCTGCCCGGCCGCCGGCGCGGGCGGCACGCCGAGGGCCCCACACTCGGTGCGCGCTCGGCCTTCGGCCGCTATCTGCGGCTCTTGCGCGGCCTCGGGCCCGAGGTCCCCTGGCCGGCGCCGCTCGTGGAACGGGTGGTCGAAGCGACTGTGAACCGACTGCTCGGCCATTTCCTCGAGCCGGCCAGCGAGGGTGGCATCCGGCTGCAGGCCCAGGCGATGCTTTGGGAGCGGGGCGACGGGCGGGTGCCCCCTCCCGACCCGGTCCGCACGGCGGGCCGCCTCGCCTCGGCCGAGGCGGTCGAGCGCCTACCGAACCGGTACTTCACCGAGCTCTACCGCGCGGGGCCGGAGTGGATCACGGGTCTCTCGGCCGCCGAGCACACGGGCCAGGTGGCGAGCGAGCGGCGGCTCGCGCGCGAAGCGGCTTTCCGCGAGGGGCGGCTCGCGCTTCTGTGCTGCTCGCCGACCATGGAGCTCGGCATCGACATCCGCGACCTCTCGGTCGTGCATCTGCGCAACGTGCCGCCCGACCCGGCGCGCTACGCGCAGCGTGCCGGGCGCGCCGGGCGCGGCGGGCAACCGGCGCTCGTGCTCGCCTTCGCCTCCTCGGGTAGCGCGCACGACCGGTATTTCTTCGCCGAACGGGAGCGGATGGTGGCGGGTGCGGTGGCCCCACCGCTTTACGCCCTCGACAACGAGGAGCTCTTGGAAGCGCACCTGCACGCGGTGTGGCTCGCCGAAACCGGCATCGGCCTGGGCGCGAGCCTGCGCGAGGTGCTCGACCTCGGCGCTCCGGAGCTGCCGCTCGCCGCGACCGTCCGCGCCGGGTGCGAGCTCGCGCCCGAGCGACGGGCGGGGCTCGTCGAGCGGATGGTGCGGCTGCTCGCCGAGGCGCGGGGGCGGGAGGCGAGCGGGGAGGAGCGCGCCCGTGTCGAGCGGCTCGTCGTGGAAGCGCCCGCCCGGTTCGATCGGGCCTTCGACCGCTGGCGGGAGCTCTACCGGGCGGCCGTGCGGGCGCGCGACGAGGCCCGCCAGGTGATCGACGCGCCGGGCGTGGACCGCAGGGAGCGTGCCGAGGCCGAACGGCAGGAGCGCGAGGCCAAGCGCGACCTCGCCCTCTTGCTGAACGAGACCGAGGACACGCTCCTCTCCGACTATTATCCCTACCCCAGGCGAGCCGGCCTTCGCCTGGGCTTCCGGACCGAGGACACGCTCCTCTCCGACTATTATCCCTACCGCTACCTGGCCGCCGAAGGCTTCATCCCGGGTTACAATTTCCCGCGCCTTCCCGTGCGGCTGTTGCTGCCCGTGGCCGACCGCAGCGAGCAGATCGACCGGCCGCGCTTTCTGGGTCTCGCCGAGTTCGGGCCGAACAACCTGCTCTACCACGAGGGGCGGCAATATCGGGTGGGTGGTGTCGTCTTGCCCTCGGCCGGGATCGAGCAGGCCCTGCGGCGCGGCAAGCGTTGTCGGGCTTGCGGGCGTCTGCATCTGCGCGAGGAGTTCGACCGCGAGCTCTGCGCGGGCTGCGGGACGCGGCTCGGGGGCGAGGCCGAGCTCTGGCTCGATCTCTTCGAGCAGAACACGGCGCGCGCCTGGCCCGTGGTGCGGATCACCTGCGAAGAGGAGGAGCGCTCGCGCGAAGGCTACGACGTCGCGACCGCCTGGCGCCCGACGGGACCGGTTCCGGAGCCCCGGCGGCTCACGGACCCGCGCGGCGAGACCCTGGGCGAGCTGCGCTCCGTACCCCGCGCCGAGCTCTGGCGGGTGAACCGGGGGTGGCGACGGAGCCGCGAGCGGGAGCTCCTGGGCTTCCGGCTCGACCCGGTGCGCGGCCGCTGGGCGCGCCGCGAGCCCGAAGACGGCGAGGCGCCGACGGAGGCGGCGGAGCGGCGCGTGATCCCGGCGGTGTTCGACACGCGCAACCTCCTCTGGCTGCGGCCCGCGGGTCTCCCCGGCGAGCCCGATGCGGCCCTGCGCACCCTCGCCTACGCCGTGCAGCGCGGTTTGCAGCGCCTGTACGAGCTCGAAGAGCACGAGATCGCCGTCGAGGTCCTCGACGAAGGGGGCGAGCCCTCGATCCTGCTCTGGGAGGCGGCCGAGGGCGGGCTCGGCCTCGTCGAGCGCCTCGAAGATGTCGCGAGCTTGCGCGAGCTCGCCCGCACGACCCTCGCCGTCCTCCACGTCGACCCGTCCACGGGCGAGGAGCGGGAGGAAGCCGCGCGCTGCGGGGCCGCCTGCTACGATTGTCTGTTGAGCTACGGCAACCAGCGCGACCATCCGGCCCTCGACCGGCGGCTCGTCCTGCCGTGGCTGCGGCGGCTGGCCGAGCTCGAGGGCCCTTCGGACGATGGCGGGGCGCGCGCGCAGCGCCTGGCCGAGCTGTTGTCTGCGCTCGATCCGGCTTCGCCCTTCGAGCGGGAGGTTTTGGAGGCGATCGACCGGGCGGGGCTGCCCTTACCCGACCGAGCGCAGTTCTGCCCCACCCCGGACGTTCCCGTTCAGGTCGATTTCTGTTGGGCCCGAGATCCGGCCCCCCGGGCTCTGTCTCTTCGTCGACGGCCCGGTGCACCGCGATCCGGCGTTGCGGGATCGCGACCGGGCGCTCCGCGGCGCGCTCGAGCGGCGCGGTTTCGCGGTCTTCGCGATCGAGGCCGGAGTGGATCTCGACCGACAGCTCGCCCGCTTGCGCGAGCTGATGCGCGCGCTCGGCCTCGGACCGGAGTGAGGCCCGGCGTCCCGCGGGCCGGCGGTTGCCGAGCGGCGTTTGCGGGCTTAGAGGCGGGCGGGAGCCCGATCCGGGACGAGAGCCCATGGACGTCCGCCGCGATTTCACGAAGCTCGTCGGCAACACCCCGCTCGTGCGCTTGAGGAAAGCCTCCGAGCGCACGGGCTGCGAGATCTTGGGCAAGTGCGAATTCTTGAACCCGGGCGGCAGCGTGAAGGACCGGGCCGCACTCGCGATCGTCGAGGACGCCGAACGCAAAGGGCTCCTGCGGCCGGGTGGGGTGATCGTCGAGGGCACGGCCGGCAACACCGGGATCGGTCTCGCGCTCGTCGGCAACGTGCGCGGCTATCGCACCGTGATCGTCATGCCCGAGACCCAGAGCCAAGAAAAAAAGGACATGCTGCGCATCCTGGGTGCGGATCTCCGGCTCGTCCCGGCCGTGCCCTACAAGGACCCCAACAATTACGTGAAGGTCGCGGGCCGGCTCGCCGAAGAGCTCGCGCGGAGCGAGCCGAACGGCGCGATCTGGGCCAACCAGTTCGACAACGTCGCCAACCGCGAGGGCCACTACCGCACCACCGGACCCGAGATCTGGGAGCAGACCGGTGGGCGGATCGACGCCTTCACCTGTGCGGTCGGCACGGGCGGCACACTCGCCGGGGTCGGCATGTTCCTCAAGGAGCGCAACCCGGCGATCCGGATCGTCTGCGCCGATCCGATGGGGGCGGCACTCTACCATTGGTACAAGCACGGCGAGCTCAGGGCCGAAGGCAGCTCGATCACCGAGGGGATCGGCCAGAGCCGGATCACCAAGAACCTCGAAGGAGCACCCGTCGACGACGCGGTACGGATCCCCGACGAGGAAGCGCTGCCGATCATCTTCGATCTCGTGCGCGAGGAGGGGCTCGTGCTCGGCGGCTCGTCGGGGATCAACGTGGCGGGTGCCATCCGGGTCGCCGAGGAACTCGGGCCGGGGCACACGGTCGTGACGATCCTCTGCGACTACGGCACGCGCTACCAGAGCCGGCTCTTCAACCCCACCTTCTTGCGCGAAAAGGGCCTGCCCGTTCCTCCCTGGCTCGCCTGACCTCTGCGCGCGACGGCCCGCACGCACCCTCTCCGGGAGATCGCCATGTCCGCCCTCGTCTCGACCGAATGGCTCGCCGAGCGGCTTTCCGCCCCCGACATCCGGGTGGTGGACGCCACCTGGGTCATGCCCGATTCCGGCCGCAACGCCCGGGCCGAGTACGAAGCCGCCCACATCCCGGGTGCGGTCTATTTCGACATCGACGAGATCTGCGACGAGGCGAGCCCCTATCCGCACATGGTGCCCTCGGCCGCCAAGTTCTCCGCCAAGGTCCGTAAGCTCGGGCTCGGCGACGGGGTCACGATCGTCGTCTACGATTCGAACCGCTTCTGTGCCTCGGCGCGGGTCTGGTGGATGTTCCGCCTGTTCGGCCACGAGACCGTGGTCGTGCTCGACGGCGGGATGGAGCGCTGGCGCGCGGAAGGGCGGCCACTCGAGGAGGGCCCGGCGCGGCCCCGCGAGCGGCACTTCACGGCCCGGCAGAACAACACGCTCCTGCGCGAGCTCGATCAGATGCGCGCCAACGTCACGAGCCGCCGCGAACAGGTGGTCGACACCCGCTCGCGCGGCAGGTTCACGGGCGAGCTGCCCGAACCGCGGCCGGGCCTGCGCTCGGGCCACATCCCGGGAAGCGTCAACCTCCCCTACAGCGAGCTCATCGCCGCCGACGGCCGGCTCAAGCCCGTGAGCGAGCTGCGGCCGCTCTTCGTCCGCGCCGGGGTCGATCTCGCCAAGCCCATCGTCTGCAGCTGTGGTTCGGGCGTATCAGCCGCCGTCGCGGCTCTGGCGCTCTTCGAGCTCGGCCGGCCGGACGTCGCGGTCTACGACGGCTCCTGGAGCGAGTGGGGGGCGCAGCCCGACACGCCGATCGAGCGCTGAGCCGCCGACCGGCCGTTTCCGAGGGCCCTCAGGGCTCGATCAAGGCGACGCGGGGTGCCGCCGTGCGCGGCAGCACGCCCGACAGACGCGGATCGTCGAACACCTCGATCGCCCGCTTGTAGGGCCGGAAGCCCGAGCGGATGTAGAAGTCGAGCGCGTGGGGGTGGTCGAGGTGGCAAGTGTGGACCCACACCCGGCCGATTCCGGGCCGCCAAGCCCGCTCGAGTGCGCGGGCCATGAGCCAGCGACCGGCACCCGCACCGACCGCCTCGGGCACCAGGCCGAAAAAGGCGAGCTCGCATTCGCCCGCGCTGCGGAAGTCGAGCTCGAGCAGGCCGATCGGCTCGCCGGAGCGCTCGGGCAGCCACACTTCGAGCCCCGGATCGTGGAGGATCGCCACGAGCGCGGCATCGTCGAGGAGCAGACGGGAGAACCAGAGCCAGGGCTCGCCGATCCGGCGGTAGAGGGCGCGGTAGGCCTCGGGCTCCGGTCGCTCCCAGCGGCGCAGCGCGAGGTCGGCCCGGTAGGGGACGTCGCGCGGCGGCGGGGGCGCGGTCATCTCGAGATATGTGACGAGCGTGGCGAGCCGACCGGGTGGCAGGTCCAGGTAGCCCGAGGTCTCGAGCAGCGGCGCGCTCACGGGGCGATCTCCAAAACGAGCCCGTCGTGAGCCGGCAGAATGCCCGCAGGCAACCGCTCGCACCAGTCCGAATAGGAGAGCTCGTGGTTCATGTGGGTGAGGAAGGCGCGCTTCGGTCCCACCTTCTCGATCCAGGAGAGTGTGAGGGCGAGGTGCGCGTGGCTCGGATGCGGCCGCTCGCGCAAGCAGTCGACCAGCCAGCATTCCACCCCGCGCAGAGCGTCGAACGCCGCGACGTCGAGCCCGTCGGTGTCGGTCGAATAGGCGAAGCGGCCGATCCGGAAGCCCCAGCTCTCGCCGCGACCGTGGCGCTGCAGGAAGGGGCGGACCTCCACACCGGCGATCTCGAACGGCCCCGTGAAGGGGCGCGGCTCGAGCTCCGGGCGCCAATAGCCGAACCCGCTCCGCCCGCCTTCGAAGACGTAGGGGAAACGGGCACGGATCCGCTCGAACACGGTCGCGTGCGCGAAGGTCGGGATCGCCCGCATCACGATGTTGTTGATCGCCCGCAGATCGTCGATCCCGTGCAGATGATCGGCATGGGCGTGGGTGTAGAGAAGCGCGTCGATCGCCGAAATACCGGCATCGAGGCATTGCTGGCGCAGATCCGGCCCCGTGTCGATCAGGATCTTGACCCCTTCGACCTCGACGAAGATCGCACAGCGTCGGCGCTTGTCGCGCGGGTCGGCCGAACGACAGACCCGGCAATCACAGCCGATCTGCGGCACCCCCGAAGAGGTCCCGCAGCCCAGGACCGTGACCCTCATGCCGCCTCGGCCAAAGGCCGTGCCTTCGCGACGAGCTCGAAGAAGGCGCGGGTCGTGACCCGCTCGACCTCGGCGAGCGGCACCCTCCGCAGCTCGGCCAAGGCCTTGGCCGTGTGCACCGTGAAGGCGGGCTCGTTCGTCTTGCCGCGGTGCGGCACCGGAGCGAGATACGGCGCATCGGTCTCGAGCAGGCAGCGTTCGAGCGGCACGTCCGCGACGATCGCGCGGAGCTCCTCGGAGCGCTTGAAGGTCAAGATCCCGCCGATGCCGAGGTGGAAGCCGAGCGCGAGCGCCCGCTCGGCGAGCCTTCGCGAGGAGCTGAAGCAGTGGATCACGCCACGGAACGGGCCCTTCGCCATCTCGTCCTCGAGCACGGCGATCGTCGCCTCGTCGGCGGCGCGGGTGTGGACGACGAGCGGCAGGCCGGTGATCCGGCAGGCCTCGACGTGCGTGCGAAAGCTCCGCTCCTGGGCGTCGCGCGGGGCGCGGTCGTAGTGGAAATCGAGCCCGCTCTCGCCGATCGCCACGACCTTCGGATGGCGTGCCGCTTCGACGAGGGGGGCTGGATCCTCGAGGCCCTCTTCGCCGGCATGGTGCGGGTGGATGCCGACCGCGGCCCAGACCTCCGGCCAGCGCTCGGCGATCGCGATCGCCCGCGCCCAGCCCGCCCGGGTCGTGCCGATCGTGAGCATGCCCACGATGCCGGCGGCACGCGCATTCGCGACGACCTCGGCCTCGCGTTCGGCGAGACCCGGATAGTCGAGGTGGCAGTGGCTGTCGACGATCATGCCGCGGCCTCCGCGAGGCGCGGGAACACGCCCTCGGGCTTCGGGAGAGGCGTGCCGGGGACGAGCCGGGCACCGTCCGGGCCGAGGCTCGAAAAGCGCCGGGCCGGCTCGCTCACCGCGAGCTGGTCGAGGATCTTGGCGGAGGCGGTCGGCATGAAGGGGAGTGTGAGGGTGGCGACGTGGCGGATCGTCTCGCAGGCCGCCCAGAGCACCGCCCGCAGCCGCACCGGGTCGCGCCTGGCGAGCACCCAGGGCGCTTGCGCGTCGACATAGCGGTTGGCGCGGCCCACGACCTCGAAGATCGCCTCGAGCGCCTTGTGCGGGGCCACCTCCTCCATGGCCGCACGGACGGTGGGCAAGAGCCCGTGCGCGGCGGCCAAGAGCTCGTCGTCCTCGGGCGCGAGCGTGCCGGGATCCGGGATACGGCCCTCGCAGCTGCGCTGGACGAGCGTCAAGACGCGCTGGACGAGGTTGCCGTAATCGTTCGCGAGGTCGTGATTGGCGCGCTTGAGCATGGCGGCGCGGGAGAAATCACCGTCTTGGCCGAACGGCACTTCGCGCATCAGGAAATAGCGCACCTGGTCGAGACCGTAACGGGCGACGAGTTCGAACGGGTCGATCACGTTGCCGAGCGACTTGCTGATCTTCTGACCCTCGTTGGTCCACCAGCCGTGGGCGAAGACCCGGCGCGGCGGGGGGAGCCCGGCGCTCATCAAGAAGGCCGGCCAATAGACCGAGTGGAAGCGGACGATGTCCTTGCCGACCATGTGCAGATCGGCCGGCCAGAAGGTCTTGAAGAGCTCGTTCTCGGTGTCGGGATAGCCGAGCGCGCTCAGATAATTCGTGAGCGCGTCGAGCCAGACGTAAATGACGTGGCGCTCGTCACCCGGAACCGGGATGCCCCAGCGGAAGCTCGTGCGGGAGACCGAGAGGTCCTGGAGCCCGCCCTTGACGAAACTCACGATTTCGTTGCGGCGAGAAAGCGGCAGGACCGCCGAGGGTTCCCGCTCGTAGTAGGCCAAGAGCCGGTCTTGCCAGGCCGAAAGCCTGAAGAAGTAGGAAGGCTCTTCGACCCATTCGACGGGCGCGCCGCTCGGCGCCTTGCCGTCGACGAGCTCGCTTTCGGCGTAGAACGCCTCGTCGCGCACCGAATACCAGCCGGCATAGGTGCCGAGATAGATGTCGCCGGCGTCGACGAGCTTCTGCCAGAGCGCCGTCACCGCGCGCTTGTGGCGTTCTTCGGTCGTACGGATGAAATCGTCCGGGCTCGTGCCCATGATCTCGACCATCCGCCGGAAGCGCTGCGAGACCTCGTCGGTGAAGGCCTGCGGCTCCTTGCCCGCCTCTTTGGCCGCCTTCTCGACCTTCTGGCCGTGCTCGTCGGTGCCGGTCAGGAAGCGGACGCGGCGCCCGTCGAGCCGCACGAAACGGGCCATCACGTCGCAGGCGAGCGTCGTGTAAGCGTGCCCGATGTGGGGGCTGTCGTTGACGTAGTAGATCGGCGAGGTGACGTAGAACGCGTCCCGCGCGGCCATCGGCCTCACTCCGCTCCGGATCGGCTCGCGGCGGTCGTCCCACCCGTGCCGCCCACGGTCCGCACGAGCGGCAGGAGCGCCTGTACGGGGTCGAGATTGAGGGTCTCGACCGAGGCGGCGAGCGCCGCCAGCTTCTCCCACAAGGCCCCGCAGCGATCAAGGCCGAGCGCTCGGGCATGCGCGGCGAGCCGCTCGCCCTCCCCCGGAACGAGCTCGACGGCCGGCCGGCGACCGGCGGCGGTCCGCGCGCAGCGATGGAGGAAGGTGGCGAGCAGGTCGACCGCCGCCTGGAGCCCCGACCCGCGCGCCCGCTCGGCCAGCCGATCGACCGCGGCGAGCGTGGCGTCGAGCCGCTCGCCGGCCCGCTCGAGCTCGTCCAACAAGCCGGCATAGGCGTCGAGCCAGCCGCTCCGTTCGGCCTCGAGTGCCCGGCCCGGACAGCCACGCGCGAGCTCGACGAGCCGCACCCGCCGCTCTTCGGGAAGGTCGGGGGCGAGGGTCGCGAGCGCCCGGGTGAGCTCGTTCCTGTCGAGCGGGTGGAGCGTGAGGCGGGCGCAGCGCGAGGCGATCGTCGCCGGCAAGAGCCCCGGCCGTTGCGCCACGATCAGGAAGAGGAGCCCCGCGGGCGGCTCCTCGAGCAGCTTCAAAAGCGCGTTCTCGCCCTCGATGTTGAGGGCATCCTCGGCGTCCTCGAGGAGGCAGAGCCGGCGATGGCCGGAAAGGCCGGTCCGCTGCAGGGTGGCGAGCGCCTCGCGGACCTGCTCGGCGGGGATCTCGGCCCGCTTGCCGCGGACCAGCCCTTCGTGGCGGGGCGCCAAGTGGACGAGGTCGGGATGGGCGCCGCTCGCCACCTGGCGGAAGACGGGATGCGCCGGATCCACGGCCGCCGGATGGTCGGGATCGCCCGCGAGCCAGCGCCGAGCGAGGCGCCAGGCGAGCGTCGCCTTGCCGACCCCGCGCGGGCCGGTGAGCAGCCAAGCGTGCGGCGGCCGACCGGTCCGCCAGGCGCGGGCGAATTGCGCCTCGGCGCCGGCGTGGCCGAAGAGATGCGGGTTGGCCGCCGGTTCGAGGGCCGAGATCCTCACACCTCGACCCCGAAGCGGGCGCGCACGAGCGCCACGATCGCGGCCTCGACCTCCTCGGCCGAGCGGTCCGCGTCGACGAGCACGATCCGCTCCGGTTCGGCCGCGGCGAGCCTGCGGAAGCCTTCGCGGACCTGCTCGTGGAAGGCCCGCCCCTTGCGCTCGAAGCGGCTCGCCGCGCCGGCGGCACCGCGCCGGGCGAGCCCCACTTCGACCGGCAAGTCGAGCAGGATGGTGAGGTCGGGTAGGCGGAAGCGCAAAAGCTCGCCCTGCAGCCGGTCGACCCGCTCGAGCCCGACCCCGCCCGCGAGACCCTGATAGACGCGGGTCGAATCGAGATAACGGTCGCAAAGCACCCAGACCCCGGCCTCGAGGGCGGGTTCGATCACCCGGGCGAGGTGCTCGGCGCGCGCGGCCGCGACGAGCAAGAGCTCGGCCGTGGGCGTCCAACGCTCGGCCCGGCCCTCGAGGAGGAGGCGGCGGATCGCCTCGGCCTCCTCGGTCCCACCCGGCTCGCGGGTCCGCAGCACCGGCAGGCCCACCGCCCCGAGCCGGGCGGCGAGGCGGGCCATCTGAGTCGATTTGCCGGCCCCCTCCCCTCCCTCGAAGGTGACGAACCGACCCGGGCTCGGGTTCGACACGCGGGCTCACGCTCCGCCGAAGACCAGGTAGGTGAGCGCGCCCGTGAGCCGCCCGAGCATCCCCGCCCGTTCGACCGCAGCACCCGCGAGGAGCGGCACGGCGAACAGCTCGCGACCGGCCACCGAGACCTCGAGTCGGCCGATTTCCTGCCCCGCCGCGATCGGCGCCGGCAAGGGCGCCTCGTAGCGGGCCACCACCTTGAGCTCTTTGCGCTCCTCCCGCCGGAGTGTGACGCCGACGAGCTCCTTCGCCACGGCCGGAACGGTGGAGCTCGCGCCGAACCAGACCGGCACCTGGACGACCGTCTCGCCGGCGCCGAAGAGCTTGTACTCCTGGAACTCGCGGAAGGCGTATTCGAGCAGGAGCTCGGCCTCGGTGCGGCGCTGGCGGAGCGTCTCGAGGCCGGCCAGGACGGCGATGATCCGCCGCCCGTTGCGCTCGGCCGAGACGACGAGGCCGTAGCCCGCCTCCTCGGTGTAGCCGGTCTTCACGCCGTCGACCCCGGGTACCCCCGCTTGCAGGAGCGGGTTGCGGTTGGGCTGGCGGATCTTGGCGTATTCGAACTCTTTCTCGCCGTAATAACGATAGAAGCGTGGGTGCTCGCGGATGATCCGGCTCGCGAGCGTGGCCAGATCGCGCACGCTCATGAGATGTTCGGGGTCGTGCAGCCCGGTCGAGTTCTTGAAGCGGCTGTTGGTGAGACCGAGCTCCTGGGCGCGGCGGTTCATCCGCTCGACGAAGGCCGCCTCGCTGCCGGCGAGCGCTTCGGCGAAGACCACGCAAGCATCGTTGCCGGATTGGATGATCATGCCGCGCAACAGGTCCTCGACCCGAACCCGTTCGCCGACCTTGACGAACATTTTCGAGCCGCCGGTCCGCCAGGCGCGTTCCGAGACCGGCAGCGTGTCGTCGAGCTTCAAGCGGCCGGCCTCGATCTCCTCGAAGACGAGGAGCGCCGTCATGAGCTTGCTCATCGAGGCCGGCGGCACGGGCAGATCCGGGTTCTTGGCGAAGAGTTCCCGGCCCGTCCTGTGGTCGATCACGATCGCGGCCTTGGCCGCGGTCTCGAAGGCCGCCGCCGTGCGCGTGGCGGAGCCGAGCGCCGAAAGGACCGCGGCGAGCCCCAAGAGGAGGAAGCGGAAGGTGCACATGGACGGTCTCCGGACCCGAGCCGGCCTCAGCAGCTCGCGACCCGCTCGGCGACGGGCAGCACCGCGGCATCGGTGAAGCCGAGGCTGCGGGCGCGTTCGGCGAGCGCCAGGGCTTCACCGCGATTCGGGGCGGGGCCGAGCCGCACGCGCAGTGCCGCCCGGCCGTTGATCAACACGGGTTCGGTACGCGGCCGCTCGACGGCGGCGAGCGTGCGGAGGGCAGCCCGCCAGCGCGCCTCCTCGGTGAAGGCACCGACCTGGACCCAATGCGGGCCGAGCGGGCAGCTTTCGGCCTTCGGTTCGGTGGAGAAGCTCGCGAGGCGAACCCCGGCCGGCGGTCGGACGGTCGCGGCAGCGGGCTCGGCCGGGCGCGGCGCCGGGCCGCTCGGCCGTGGCGACGGGTTCAGCCGAGCGAGCTCGCGCCGCTCGTCGCTCGCGGCGGGCCGTGCGACACGGACCGTGGGCTCGGGTGGGGTGCCCTGGGCGACGTCGAGGGCCAGGAACTGGACCCGCACGAGCGCGAGCCCCTTCTCCTCGAAGCCGAGCTCCCTGGCCGCGGCCTGCGAGAGATCGATCAGCCGGTCGTCGACGAACGGCCCGCGGTCGTTGACGCGCAGCTCGATCGACTTGCCGTTTTCGAGGTTGGTCACTCGCACGCGGCTCGGCAGCGGCAGGGTCGGGTGGGCGGCGCTGAGCCGGTTCTTGTCGAAGACTTCGCCGTTGGCGGTGGGCCGCGCGTGGAACTCGTCCCCGTACCAGGAGGCGATGCCCACCCGGTCGTAGTTCGGGTCGAACTCCGGGACGTAGAGCCGACCGTTGATCCGGTAAGGTGGGCCGAGCTTGTAGACCCCGAGGTTCGGGGCGGTAGACGTTTCCGGTGAAGTGGGCGCGCGGGAAGAGCAGGCAGCTGCGAGCAACAGGAGACCTGCGGTGGCGGCTCGGGCAAGCCGCATGCTCGTCTCTCCTCCGTCCACGCCGGCGGCGCGCTCAAGCGGCGGCACTCACCAGCTCGTCGGCCAGCAGTCCTACCGAAAGTGCGAAATAAGTCGAGCGGTTCCACGCGAGGAAGGCGTGGAAGTTCCGGTAGACGAGGAAAGCGGGCCCCCTTTCCCCGTCCATCCGGAGGAGCGCGGCCTCGATCGGCGCGCTCGGCAAGGGCCCGCCGTCGACCGCCCGGATCCCGTGCCGGCTCCAGACCGCGAGCTCGGCCCGGCGCTCGAGGCCGCCGAGCGCCGGATCGAGGCCCGGCGGGACGCGCACCGGCCGCCCCCAACGCTCGCCGGCGACCCAGCCGGCTTCGACGAGATAGCGGCTCATCGAGGCGAACACGTCGGGCAGGCTCGTCCAGATGTCGCGTCGGCCGTCGCCGTCGAAATCCACGGCGTAACGCAGATAGCTGCTCGGCATGAATTGGCACTGGCCCATCGCCCCGGCCCAGGAGCCCAAAAGTCGGTCCGGGTCGCGCTCGCCGCGCTCGACGATCTCGAGCGCGGCCAGGAGCTCGCGGCGGAAGAGCTCCGCCCGTCGGCCCTCCCAGGCGAGGGTGGCGAGGGCGTCGATCACCCGATAGCTGCCCCTGTAGGCGCCGTAACTCGATTCGACCCCCCAGAGCGCCACGAGCACAGGCGCGGGCACGCCGTAGCGCACGCGCACCCGTTCCAAGAGCGACCGGTGTTCGGCCAAGAGCTCGCGGCCGCGGCGGATCCGCGCCGGGCTCACGACCTTCTCGCGATACTCGGCGAAACTGAGCTGTCGTTCGGGCTGCCGCCGGTCGGCCTCGATGACGGCCGCGAGCGGCCGTACACCGGCGAAAGCGCGCTCGAGCGTGCGGGGCGAGATCCCGCGGGCGCGGGCCTCGGCGCGGAACGCGGCGAGCCAGGCTTCGAACGTCTCGGTGGCCCGGGCGCGAAGCGGCCCGCTCGCGAGAAGGGCGGCGAGCCCGCCGCTCGCGAAGCGGAGGAAGGTCCGTCTGGCGCGGCCCGGCACGTGCCCGCTCCGTCGTGGTGCTGGTCCGATCCAGCTCCACTCTAGCGGCGAGCACATCGCCTCGGAACCACCGGAAGCGGCCGAGGGCCGGCTCAAAAGATCGTGGTGAGCCAGCCGGAGCCGTCGGCGGCCCGCTCGACCACGGTCCGCGCCGATGCCGGCTCGCGTGGCCTCGCGCGGGGCCGCTCGAGGCGGGTCGGTGCGGCGCGGCTGCCGCCGCCCGGGCAGGGGACGAGCTCGGTACCGAGCCCCGAGGGTGCCGGGACGCGGCAACTTTCGACGACCTCGACGGAGACCGACAGGCTACCCTCGACGCTGTCGGCTACGGCCGGGACCGCCCCGAGGAGAAGCGGCAGAAGGGCCGAGAAGGCCGTCGGCCGGCACGGCGGCCGGCCAGGGGTGCGTGACGCCATGGCGTTCCCTCCGCGCGACGGCTTTTGGCCGCCGCGTGCAGCGCCATCTTAGCGGGGAACGGGGCGCCATGTGTGAAGGCCCGGCAACCATGTTCGCCGAGGCGCTCATCTACCCGAGGTTATACAGATCTTCCGGAACCTCGGAGAAAAAGAAAGCCGGGGCTCGCGCCCCGGCCAGTGGTAGGGAGGAAACGCCTCAAGTCGGGTGTCACAGGGGAAACCCATGAACACGACATCTATATGCTACAGGTTGAGGAAGATTGCAACAGGAAAACGCAGGCGAGAAGGGTTTTTCCGACGAACTTTCGTATCCAACTTTACGAGCCGTTTATTAAAATTTTAGAGAATTCGCGTACGCAGCCGAGGACGGCTGTGGACAACCTTCGGAAAGGGCCGAAAAATCAACCTTTTGGCGAAAAGCGGGCGCAGCCGCCGGGCAGCCCGTCACAGAGCCGGCGGGCGGAGATTCACGAGGTCACTCTCGACGAGAAGCTTGACGGCGAAGGTCGCGAGCGCCGCGAGCAGCGTCGTGATCGCGAACTTGAGCAGAAGGCGCGGCCTTTCCGGCGCCGACGGCACGGTGCCCGGGGTCGGCTCGGCCGGCGGCCGAGCGCCCCAGGGGAGCACCATGAAGAGGATGAGCCACCAGCTCACCGAGAACGTGATGATGGCTTCGTAGAGAGTCAAAGCGGGATACGCTCAGGCCTGCTCGAGTTCGACGAGCGTGCCGCAGAAGTCCTTGGGGTGAAGGAACAGCACGGGCTTGCCGTGGGCGCCGATCTTGGGCTCGCCGTCGCCCAACACCCGCGCCCCTCGCGCCCGCAGCCGATCGCGTGCCAGCAGGATGTCGTCGACCTCGTAGCAGAGATGGTGGATGCCGCCCGCCGGATTGCGTTCGAGGAAGCCCGCGATCGGCGAATTCTCTCCCAAGATCCCCAAGAGCTCGATCTTGGTGTTGGGCAGCTCGACGAAGACCGTCCGCACGCCGTGCTCGGGCTGGTCGACGATCGGCGAGACCCGAGCACCGAGCGTGTCGCGGTAGAGGGCACGCGCCGCCTCGAGGTCGGGGACGGCGATCGCGACGTGGTTCAACCGGCCGATCATCGGGTGGGCCCCTTCTCTTCCTCGTCCTCGAGCCGGGCGAGCGTCTCGGCGTCCAGCCGGGTGATCTGGACCTGGACGAGCGGGCGGCGGTCGCGCGGCAGATCGAGCCCCTGACGGACCGCGACGCGCACCGCTTCCTCGATCTCGGCGTCGTCCAGCACCGCCTCGTCGTCGAGGGCTTCGACCGCCTCGGCGATCGCGTTCTCGAGCTCGGCGCGCACCTTTTCGAGCCGGGCCGGCTCGATCACCCCGGGCGCCGCGAGACGCGGGTTGGCCAAGAGGCTGCCATGCTCGTCGAGCACCAGACTCACGCTCACGACACCATTCCCGGCGAGCCGGCGGCGGGTGCGGAAGAGCTCGTCGCCGACGTCGACGAGCCCGGTGCTGTCGACCGCGAGGCGGCCGACCGGGACCTTGCCCACGACCGTGGCCGGGGGCGGGGCGAGGCGGACGAGATCGCCGTCGCTCACGAGCAGGGCTTGGCGGACGCCGAGCTTTTTCGCAAAGCGCACGTGCGCTTGCAGATGGCGCGCCTCACCGTGCACCGGGACCGCGATCTCGGGCCGGATCCAGCGGTACATCTGTTCGAGCTCGTCGCGGCAGGGATGGCCCGAGACGTGGACGAAATGGTCTTCTTCGGTGATGACCTCGACCCCCTGGGCCACGAGCTGATTGTGCAGGTCGAACAACACACGCTCGTTGCCCGGGATGATCTTGGCCGAGAAGATCACCGTGTCGCCCGCGTCGAGCCGCAACCGCGGGTGGCTACCCGCCGCGATCTTCTGCAGGGCACTGCGCGCCTCGCCCTGGCTGCCGGTGACGAGGGCCATCACCCGGTGGCGCGGCAGCTCCATGATCTCGCGCTCGTCGCCGAGCGGTGGCAAGTCCTGGAGATAGCCCACCTCGCGGGCCGCCTCGAGCATCCGCCGCATCGACCGACCGATCACGAAGGGGCGTCGGCCGGCCGCCACGCCGGCCAGGATCGCGCTTTCCATCCGCACGAGGTTGGAAGCGAAGGTGGTGAGCACGACCCGGTTCGGCTGAGCCGCGATCAGCTCCATGAGGCTGTCGCGAACCTCGGCTTCGGAGCCCGAGGAGCCGGCCGAAAGAACGTTCGTGCTGTCGCCGATCATCGCGAGGATGTGGCCGTTGCCGGCCTCCTCGAGACCGTCGCGGTCGGTCGCGGGCCCGAGGAGCGGCGCCGGATCGAGCTTCCAGTCGCCGGTGTGGAGCAGCCGGCCGGCGGGCGTCTCGAGCAGGAGCGCGTTGGCCTCGGGAATCGAATGCGTGACGTGCAGGAAACGGCAGTCGAAGGGGCCGACGCGGAAGCTACGGCGCGGCTCGACCTCGCGGATCGCCTCGCCGGCGGAGATCCCGGCGTCCGAGAGCTTGCGGCGCAGTACGGCGGCCGCGAAGCGGGTGCACCAGATGGGACAGCCGAGCCGCGGCCAGAGGTAGGGCACCGCACCCAGATGGTCCTCGTGGGCGTGGGTCAGGACGAGGCCCGCGAGCTTGTGCTTCTCGGCCTCGAGGAAGCGCGGGTCGGGGAGCACGATGTCGACCCCGGGCAGCCGATCGTCGGCGAAACCGATGCCCAGATCGACCAGGAGCCAGCGGTCGCCGTAGCCGTAGAGATAGGCGTTCATGCCGATCTCGCCGACCCCGCCCAGAGCCACGAAGCGGAGCTCCTCGGCCATCAGCCGCGCTCCCGCTTGCCGGCGCGCACACGCTCCCGGTTGCGCTCGTAGATCTCGAGCAGCCCGGCCATGGTGAGGTCCCGATCGAGATGGTCGAACAGGCCGGCCCGCTCGTAGAAGAGCGGCGCGAGCCCGCCCGTGGCGATCACCGTCATGTGTTCGCCATATTCCTGGACGATCCGCCTCACGAGCCCTTCGATCAGCCCGACATAGCCCCAGAAGATGCCCGACTGCATGGCCTCGACGGTCGATCGGCCGATCACCCGCTCGGGTGCCTCGACGGCGATCCGCGGCAGTTTGGCCGCGGCGCGAGCGAGCGCGTCGATCGAGAGATTGATGCCCGGGGCGATCGCCCCACCCCGGTAGGTCCCGTCGCGATCGACCACGTCGAAGGTCGTGGCGGTGCCGAAATCGACGATCACGAGGGGTGGCCGATAGCGGGTGAGCGCCGCCACCGCGTTGACCACCCGGTCGGCGCCCACCTCGGCCGGGTTCGTGAGGTCGATCCGGATCGGATAGTCGAGATCCTCGCCGACCACGAAGGCCTCGCAGCCGAAGAAGTGGCGGCTCATCCGCCGCAAGGGCATGACGGCCGGGGGCACCACCGAGGCGATCACGACCGCCCCCACGCCGTCGGGCGTGAAGCCCGCGAGCCCCATGAGCTGGATCAAGAGTGCGGCGTACTCCTCGCTGGTCCGCTCACGGTTGGTCGAAAGCCGCCATTGGCCGACCTGCTCGCGCTCGCGGTAGAGCGCGAAGACGGTGTTGGTGTTGCCGACGTCGATCGCGAGCAGCATGATCGGAGCTCCGCCCCGCTGCGGCCGGGGCGCGTTCTCATAACCGGCCGGCGACCGGCCTTGAAGTCCTGGCCACGGGCGCCGTCGCCGCACGGGCCGCCTCGGCCTCCCCGAGGAAGAGTTCGCCCGTCGAGAAGCGCGTGAGGCAGCCCGTGCGGCTCTCGAGGAGGATCGATCCGTCGCGACCGAGATCGGCGAGCCGGCCTTCGTGTACCACCTCGCCCAGGACGAGCCGGACCGGCTCGCCCAGACCCACGGCACGCGCGAGCCAAGCTTCCCGCACCGCCGCGAAGCCCCCCGTCTGCCAGAGCGCGTAGCGTCGGGCGATCGGCTCCGCCAAGGCCTCGAGGAAGGCCTCCACGCTCGACACCGGCTCGTCGAGTCCCGCGAGCGAGGTCGCCGGACGGTCGAGATCCGTGGGATGGTGCCGGAGGTTGACGCCGATCCCGAGGATCAAGGCCGCACAGCTGCCGTCCGCGGCGGCGAGCGCCTCGGGTAGGATGCCGGCGAGCTTGGCGCGGCCCACGAGCACGTCGTTCGGCCATTTGACCCTGGGGCACAGCCGGCCCCGGGCGAGCGCTTCGACGGCTTCGGCGACGGCGAGTGCCGCCACGAGCGAGAGCGTGGCGCACTCGCCGAGCGGCCGGCTCGGGCGGAGGAGGAGCGAGCCGTGGAAATTGCCGGCGGGCGATTGCCAACGCCGCCCCTGTCGCCCGCGACCTTCGGTCTGCACGTCGGCGACGATCCAGAGCCCCTCGGGCTCGCCTCGCTCGGCAGCGGCCCGTGCGAGGTCGTTCGTGCTCGCCACGCTCGCGTGGCGTTCGACGCGGAAGCGGAGCGATCCGGCGGTCATCGCACCCGTTCGGTCGGCGCCGGCGGGCCGAGGCTCGCCGCCGCTCCGGCCGCGGCGTCGAAGAGCGGCCCGGGCAGGAAGACGAGCCCCGCGACCAGAATGGCGGCGAGGGCGGTGACGAGCCGGAGCCCGGGTGCGGTCGGCAGGTCGAACGGCTCGGCCGGCGGGTCGAAATAGGCGAGCTTGACGATCCTGAGATAATAATAGGCGGCGACGACGCTCGCGAGCACGCCCACGATCGCGAGCCAGACGAGCCCGGCCTTCACCGCGGCGAGGAACACGAAATATTTGCCGAAGAAGCCGGCCAAGGGCGGGATCCCGGCCAGGGAGAACATGAAGATCGCGAGCGCCAGGGCGAGCAGGGGCTGCCGGGTCGAGAGGCCGGCGAGCTCGTCGATCCGCTCGACGTAGCTGCCCTGGCGGCGCATCGCCAGGATGCAGCCGAAGGCGCCGAGCGTCATGGCGAGGTAGATCGCCGTGTAGACGAGCGCCGCCTCGACCCCTTCGCGGGTGCCGGCCGCCACGCCCACGAGCGCGAAACCGACATTGGCGATGCCGGAATAAGCCATGAGTCGTTTGATGTTGGTCTGGACGAGGCCGGCGAGCGCGCCGAGCACCATGGAAGCGAGGGCGACGAGGGCCACGACCTGCTGCCATTGGCCGGCCCAATCGGCCATCGGCCCCATGAGGAGCCGCAGCGTGAGGCCGACCGCCGCGACCTTGGGAGCAGCGGCCAGGAAGGCGGTCACCGAGGTGGGAGCGCCTTCGTAGACGTCTGGGGTCCACATGTGGAAGGGCACCGCCGCGAGCTTGAAGGCGAGCCCGGCGATCACGAAGACGAGGCCCACGACGGCTCCTGTGGGCACACCCGCCGGGCTTTCCGGCCCGAAGCTCTGGCCGAGCGCGGCGAAGGAGAGGGTGCCGGTGAAGCCGTAGATCAGCGAGCAGCCGTAGAGCAGCATCCCCGAGGCCAGAGCGCCGAGCACGAAATATTTGAGGCCGGCTTCGGTCGAGCGGAGCTGGTCGCGGTGGAAGGCCGCCATGACGTAGAGCGGCAGGCTCTGCAGCTCGAGCGCCATGTAGAGCCCCAAAAGGCTCTCGGCACTCACCATGAGGCTCATGCCGAGGGCGGCGAAAAGGGCGAGGAGCGGCAGCTCGAAGCGGTCGATCCGCTCGTCCTCGACGTAAGACGCGCCGAGCAGGAGGCTCGCCGCGACGCCCGAGAAGACCAGAACCTCGAGGAAGGCGGCCATCGCGTCGAAGCGGAAATGGCCACCGAGGAGCGTCTGCGGGGTACGATCGAGCACCCCGGCGAGTGCGGCGGCGACGAGCAGGGCGAGAATGGCGAGCGGGGTCACGATGCCGGCGGCCCGCGCCCGCTCGCGCACCGCGCCCAGGACGAGGAGGACGAGTGCGGCGACCGTGAGGACGAGTTGGGGCAGGAGCGGCACGGGGTCGAAGCTCGCGGGCATGGGACCCTCTCAGGGCAGCTGGAGGGCGAGCCGGCCGGGGCCGACCGCGCCGATCTCGGCGAGCACCCGATCGATCGAGGCCGCCATCGGGTCGGTGAACAGCGAGGGGTAGACCCCCATGAGGAGAACGAGAAGGAGGAGCGGGGCGAAAGCCAGCATCTCGTTCGGGCGCAGGTCCTTGATACCCACGAGCGTGCTCTTCTCGAGGGCACCGAAGATCACCCGCCGATAAAGCCAGAGCATGTAGGCGGCACCCAGGATCATGCCGGTCGCGGCGAAGAGGGCCACCCAGGACCCGGCCGCCGGGATCGCAGGGCTTTCGGGCGTGATGCCGAAGATCCCGACGATCACCAGGATTTCGCCCACGAAGCCCGAGGTGCCGGGAAGGCCCACGGAAGCGAGCATGAAGAGCATGAAGATCGTGGCGTAGATCGGCATGCGCTCGGCGAGGCCGCCATAGGCTGCGATCTCGCGCGAGTGGATCCGGTCGTAGACCACGCCCACGACCATGAAGAGCGCCGCCGAGACGAGCCCGTGACTCAGCATCTGGACGAGCGCACCGGTGAGCCCGAGCGCGTTGGCGGTGAAGCAGCCGATCGTGACGATGCCCATGTGGGCGACCGAACTGTAGGCGATGAGCTTCTTCATGTCGCTCTGCGCGAGGGCCACGAGCGAAGTGTAGACGATCGCCACGACCGAGAGGGCGAACACCATGGGCGCGAAATAGGCCGAGGCCTCGGGCAGCATCGGCAAGGAGAAGCGCAAGAAGCCGTAGCCGCCGAGCTTCAGGAGCACGCCCGCGAGCAGGACCGAGCCGCCGGTGGGGGCTTCGACGTGGGCGTCCGGCAGCCAAGTATGGAACGGCCACATCGGGACCTTGACGGCGAAAGAGGCGAAGAGCGCGAGCCAGAGCCAGGTCTGCATCGCCACCGGGAAGTCGTGGCGGGTGAGCTCGGGGATCGAGGTCGTGCCGGCCTCGCGGGCCATGACGACGATCGCCACGAGGAACAGCACGGAGCCCGCGAGCGTGTAGAGGAAGAACTTGAAGGCCGAATAGATCCGCCGCGGCCCACCCCAGATCCCGATGATCAGGTACATCGGGATCAAGATCCCCTCGAAGAAGACATAGAAAAGGACGATGTCGAGCGCGCAGAAGGTCCCGACCATGAGGGTATCCATGATCAGGAAGGTGATCATGTACTCCTTGACACGCTCGGTCACCGAAAACCACGATCCGACGATCACGACGACGGTGAGGAGGGTCGAAAGAAGAACGAGCCAGAGCGAAATGCCGTCGACGCCCATGTGGTAGCGGATACCCAGGGGCTCGAGCCAAGCCGCCTGCTCGACCAGCTGGTAGCCGCCCTGGGCGGGATCGAAGTTGGCCCAGATCATGAGCGAGAGAGCGAAGGTCGCGAGCGCCGTCCAGAGCGCCACCGCCCGCGCGTTCTGCGCCACGATCGCACTCTCGCCGCGGATGAACAGGATGAAGGCCACGCCGACGAGCGGCAGGAAGGTGGTGAGCGAAAGCAAGGGCCAGTCGCTCATGGGCTCAGCCCCCGAGGAGGAAGAGGTAGAGGCCGACCAGGAGGACGAGCCCGATCAGCATGGCGAAGGCGTAGTGGTAGAGATAGCCGGTCTGCAACCGCACGGTCCGCACACCTCCCGCGAGTGCGGTCCGAGCGATGCCGTCGGGGCCGAAGCGGTCGATGATGCCGACGTCGCCGCCTTGCCAAAAGATCCGGCCCAGGGCCAAGGCCGGGCGGACGAACACGAAATCGTAGAGCTCGTCGAAGTACCACTTGTTGTAAAGGAAGGTGTGGAGCGGCCGAACCGCGGCCACGACCCGGCCGGGGAGATCCGGCATCTTGACGTAGAACAGCCAAGCGAAGCCGAGACCCGTGGCCATCGCCAAGGTCGGGGCCAGTTTCACGAGCAGCGGGACCTCGTGCATCGCGTGGAGCACGTGGTTGCCGGGCCCGGTGACGATCGCCCCGGCCCACCAACCTCCCTCGGGGTCGAGCATGCCCTTGCCGAGCCAGCCGGCCAGGAGCGCACCCGCGGCGAGCACGAAGAGCGGCACGGTCATCACAGGCGGGCTCTCGTGGACGTGCTCCATCGTGTGCCGGTCGGCGCGCGGCTCGCCGTGGAAGGTCAAGAACATGAGCCGGCCCGAGTAGAAGGCGGTGAGCACCGCGGCCAGGAGACCGAGCCAAAAGGCGTAGAGGTGGAAGGCGTTGTGCGAGGCCCAAGCCGCCTCCAGGATCGCGTCCTTGGAGAAGAAGCCGGCCGTTCCGGGGAAGCCCACGAGCGCGAGCGTGCCGATCCACATCATGGCCCAGGTGATCTTGATCTTGTCGGCGAGGCCACCCATCCGGCGCATGTCCTGCTCGTCCGACAGGGCGTGGATCACCGAGCCCGCGCCCAAGAAGAGAAGGGCTTTGAAGAAGGCGTGGGTCA
>Ga0308415_1000210_pt1 | contig 25280 bp, 23 predicted proteins | sample HotsprSampleOS55_FD_203465 | JGI IMG/M metagenome (GOLD analysis project Ga0308415, IMG submission 203465) | Hot spring phototrophic mat microbial communities from Octopus Spring, Yellowstone National Park, Wyoming, United States - 20090730_OS55 ... | reverse complement strand
GCCCCCAGCGCTTCCGGCGTGCCAAAAACCACTTCCGTGGTGACTTTCACGACCCGACCCTTGCGCCGATGCTTCACCACCTGGGCGTACAACAGGTCCGGCGGGGGCACCCACCGGGGCTTGGGCCGCCGGCCTCGTTGGCCCTGCCGCTCAGGTTGCATCCATTGACCAAACGCCTTGAGAATGGCTTCCCGATATTGAGGCCGCTGGTCGCTGAAGAAAACGTGCAGAGACCCATCGTTCACCGCCTGGGTTTGGGCAATCAGCCGGTCGGCGTTCTCCGGGTTGATCTCGCCCACCACAAAGGCTGGAATCACCTTGTGCACAGGATCAAAACTCATCCAGACCCAACAGTCGCCATATTCGGTCTGGAGCTGTTCAAAGGCGGTACAGTGCGCCTCTTTTAAAGCTCCAGAACTCATCCAGTTGCGCTTCTTCAAAATGCAGATTGACCATCAGGTAGCGGGAGACGGCTTCTACGTGCTGGGAGGCGGTGTCCAACCATTGGGCCACGGTGTCTTTATCCACCCCTTTGATGCGGGCCGTGGCCCGAATCCCATTCCCTTCTGCCAGGCAGGCAATCACGTCGTAGAAGGTCTCCTCGCTGGCTTTCAGGCCAAACAAGGGGGTGCCTCGCCGCGCCGAGAAGGTGCGGCCGCACACTTTGCATCTCAAGAGTTGGGTGTTCGCTTTGCCGTAATGGCCGGCACCTACAATCTGGTTGTCGGGCCCCCCTTTACCGTAATTGGGGCAGTCGGTATGGGGACAAAAGTACATACTGGTGTCTATCTGTTTCTTGCGGCCCGTTGGGAACCTCCTCACTCTATATTCGGTCCACAATTATAGGGCCAGTTGAGACAGTGGTCAAGGGACACCAGGGAAACGTGAAGCGTGAACCGTTCATCGCCCCACTTCCTCCCGCTGCCGGTAGGCCACCACGCCGAGAATGAGCAGTCCGCTCAGCGCCAGCCCATAGGATGGGCAGGGCACTTGCCTGGGCGGGCGCGCCGCCGACCCGCTGCTCCAGCGCCGCCAGGCGGGCTTCCAGATGGTCAATCTGCGCCTGCTGGCGGCATTCGGGGCCTCCAGCGCTGCGACCTGCTTCTCCAGTTCAGCGATACGGGCGTCCTTCTCCTGGACCAGGCCGTACAGCCCCTGGATGGCGGCCAGCGCCACCCCGTTGGCGTCCAGGGAGTGATATAATCCGCCCTTGACTTTTTCCGCCGCGATGCTATAATTAGCCCTTACTACGTACAACCGATATTCTATCCCGCCGCTTGGTTCGCTCGTACCAACTCTATCCTTATCCGGAGGTGAAAGATGAGACGAAACTGGGCGGTTATTTTTTTGCTGGTTTCCCTGATTGCCTTGACCGGGCCGATCCCGGCCCGCGCTCAGGAAGGGCAGGGCCTGCTTCTCTTCTCCGATTACCCGGCCCGGGTCGCCGAACTGGGAGAGACAGTCACGTTTAACCTCACCCTTCGGCTCACCGCTTCCACTCCCCAGACCGTCTATCTGGACGTGCAGGGGCTCCCCGAGGGCTGGGAGGCCACCTTCCGGGGCGGCGGCAACGTCGTGCGTGCCGTCTTCGTGGAACCGGGGAAGGACGCGACCGTCAGCCTGCGGGTGGTGGTGCCGGAGAACGCCCCCGGCGATACCTACCGCTGGACGGTGGTGGCCCGCGGGGAGGGAGCGTCGGCCCAATTCCCCCTGGAAGTGACCGTGGCGGCCAAACTGCCGCCCCGCCTCAGTCTCTCTGTGGACCTGCCCACTCTGCGGGGGTCTGCCACCACGACTTTCCGCTACGACGCGAATCTGAAAAACGAGGGGGACGAAGAGACCACCGTCAACCTGCAGGCCAGCGCACCCCAGGGCTTCCTGGTCTCCTTCCGCTATATAGGCCAGGAGGTGACCAGTCTGCCCGTGGGGGCCAACGAGTCCAAGCGGATCAGCATTGAGGCCCGGCCGTATGCCCAGATTCCGGCGGGGACCTATCCCATTGAGGTCGTCGCGCTGGGCGGCGAGAGCGAGGCCCGGGTCTCCCTGGTGGCGGAGGTGACCGGGCAACCGGACCTGATCATCCGGACGCCCGATGAACGGCTCTCCACTCAGGTCTACACCGGCCGCGAGACACCGGTCCAACTGGTGGTCCAGAATAACGGCTCCGCGCCGGCCCTCAACGTGGAACTCTCCGCCAGCGCGCCCTCCGGATGGTCGGTCCGCTTTGAGCCCGAACGGGTTCTGGAAATCCCCGTCGGCCAGCGGGTGGAGATTACCATGCACGTCAAGCCTGCCGATAAGGCTGTGGCGGGCGACTATATGCTGACCGTCCGGGCCCGGCCCCAGGACGGCGGCTACGAGTCGGCGGACTTCCGCATCACCGTGCTCACCTCCACCCTCTGGGGTGTGGTGGGGATTCTTCTCATCGCGGTGGCCGTGGCGGTGGTGGGCTGGGCCGTGATGCGCTTCGGACGCCGGTAAAGGGACAAAGAAACGGCCGGCCGGGTCTTCCAACCTGGCCGGTCCTCACCTCTCTCAAGGAGGGCCTATGGACGCACCGGTCATCCAGACACAGGAACTGACCAAGCGCTACGGCGATTTCGTCGCCGTGGACCGTCTGAACCTGGTGGTGGAGCCGGGCGAGATCTTCGGCCTTCTGGGGCCCAACGGCTCGGGCAAAACGACGACCATCCTGATGCTCCTGGGGCTGACGGAGCCCACCTCCGGGACGGTGCGGGTGATGGGGCTGGACCCCGCCCGGCAACCGCTCAGCGTTAAGGCCCGGGTCGGCTACATCCCCGACCAGGTGGGCTTCTACGATGACCTTACCGCCCGGGAGAACCTGATCTACATCGCCAAACTGAACGGCATCCCCCGGGCCGAAGCGTACCGCCGGATAGACGAAGCGCTGGAGCGGATGGGCCTGACGGAAGTGGCGGACCGTCCGGTAGGCACCTACTCCCGGGGGATGCGCCAGCGGCTGGGGGTGGCGGAGGTGCTCATCAAGCGCCCCGCGCTCATCATCATGGACGAGCCGACGCTGGGGCTGGACCCGGAGGCAGCGCGGGAGTTCCTGAAGACTATCCGCGACCTGAAGGCGCAGGGGATTACCGTCCTGGTGGCCTCTCACCTTCTCCACCAGGTCCAGGCCGTCTGTGACCGGGTGGGGCTATTCCATCGCGGGCGAATGGTTCTGGAGGGGACGGTGGAGGAACTGGCCCGGCGGGTCCTGGGCGGCGGCTATCGGGTGCACGTGGAGGCGACAGGGCCAGCATCGGCCATTCTGAAGGCCCTCCGTCGCCTGCCCGATGCCACAAAAGCGGCCCAGACAGGGCCGGAAACGTACATGGTGGAAGGTCGTCGGGACCTGCGGGGCGAGGCGGCCCGCGCCGTCGTGGAGGCCGGCGGGTCCCTGCGCGCGCTCCAGTTAGAAGAACCCAGCCTGGACGACGTCTATGCCCGATACTTCCAGGAGGTGGAGCATGGCCGCGAAGGTTGAGACTGGACGGCTCCCCCGGGAAGGCTCGCCGTGGACCGGGCTCTGGGCAGTGGTGGCCAAAGAGATGGCCGACTATCTCACCGGCGTCCGGATGCAGATTCTGGAGGCGCTGATTGTGTTGACGGCCGCCGGTACCGTCTTCGCGGCGGCAGAGAACCTGCGCACCACTGTCGGCCAGGACCGTTTCCTCTTCCTGCGACTGTTCACCGTCCAGCAGGACCCGCTACCGGCCTTCATTGGATTCCTGGCCTTCCTGGTGCCGCTCATCGCCATCGCGCTGGCCTTTGACACGGTCAACGGGGAGTTCAACCGGCGGACCCTCTCCCGCGTGCTGGCCCAGCCCATCTACCGGGACGCGCTGCTCTTTGGCAAGTTCCTGGCGGGCCTCTTCACCCTGACCCTGGCGCTGACGGCCATCTGGCTCCTGGTCTTCGGGTTGGGGCTGGTACGGCTGGGGGTCCCGCCGGGCGGCGAGGAGGTGGCCCGCAGTCTCCTCTTCCTGGTGGCGACCATTTTCTACGGCGGCGTCTGGATGGCGATGGCGCTCCTCTTCTCGGTCCGCTTCCGGCAGCCGGCCACGGCCGCGCTGGCGGCCATCGCCGTCTGGCTCTTCTTCACCGTGTTCTGGGGGATGATCGCTCAGGGGCTCGCGCAGGTGCTGGCGCCGGTCCGGTACGGGCTGGTGGCAGAGGTGCTGGCCCAGGACCAGGTGGCCAGGGCGCTGGCCCGCGTCTCGCCCATCGCCCTCTACAACGAGATCGCGATGGCGCTGCTGTATCCATCGCTGCGGGCCTTCGGACTGCTGGCGGTGCTGATGCAGTTCCAGGAGGGGGTGATTCTGGGGGCCCCGTTGCCGCTGCGCCAGAGTCTGCTGCTGATCTGGCCGCAGATGACGGGGCTCATCGCCGCGACGGTTCTCCTGTTCGCGGTCAGTTACATCCTCTTCCAGCGGCAGGAAATCCGCGCATAACCGGGGTTGAGTTGTATGGCGGCGGCGAAGCCGCCGCCATACAACTCTTTTTCTACGGCGATTCGGCCCGCAGGGCAAGCCCCTGCGGGCCGATGATTTCCAGCGTCCACGGCCCGCTCCCCGACCCGCCGACGGCGCGGAAGGGGCGGCCCGGACCGGTCTCGGCGGACCAGCGGGCCGCCTCTTCGTTCCCTCGCCGGAGCACCACCGTCACGGCCATCGGCCGGACCGTCTCCACGGCCACTTCGGCTCCCTTTCCCAGCGGGGTCACCCGCGCGGCCCCTTCGGCATTCGCCCAGGTATATCCCCCCATCCCACTGACCGCGTACCAGTACTCGGTCCAACTGACGCTCCGGCCCGGCCCCAGCGAGGCATAGTCCCAGAACGTGGCCGTCAGCCCGCCCCAGAGTTCAAAGTACCGGCTCCCGTCATCGGTCCACAGGTTCGGCGGCAGGTCCCCCAGGCAGAAGATTTTCACTCCCCGAATGGAGGACGGGGCCACCCGCACCATCCCCTGGTCGGCCTGCAGGTCGTACGCGCCGGCGAAGCCCGCCCCCGCCGCTTGGGGCACGAAAACTCCCAGGTACGAACGCCATTCCCCGTAGCGGCGGAAGTCCCGCCCGTTGTGAACCGGCCATGCCATCCGCCCGCCCGGGCCGGGCAGTGAACCATCCCCGGTGGAGTGGAGGATGACCTCGGAGACCGGCAGGACGAAGGTCAGGTCGGCGGAGGGGGTGTTGAAGTCGGAGAGGGTCAGCATCGCGTTGGCCCAGAACTGGAAAGACCGGGATTCGGCCGTGGGATTGGAAATGCGCGGGGAGACCGCGATGCGATTGGTGCCCCGCTCCAGCCGCACCGTCACCTCTACCACCAGCCCGCTCCGGTCGTCCACTCCCCGCAGGTAGACCCCATCGCCCAGCAGCCGGTACTCCCACGGGCGGTACTCTATCAGCCCGTGCTCCTCGGTGGGGAAGGCCCACTCCATCCCGCCGGTGGCCAGCCACCAGCCCCGGTAGCCCCAGCGGGTGGGTTTAACCACGGGATTGGCGTAGAAGAGTTGTCGGCCCGTCGTCCGGTCGGTCCAGCGAAGGATGCGGCCCCCCAGGTCGGGGAGCACCACCAACTGGACGTAGTCGTTCTGGATGAAGACGGCGCGGTAGACGCGGGGAGCGGGTCCGCCCACAGCCCCGAAGTCCAGCCGGGGGTGGGGATAGACGGGGTCATTGGGGGCGGTGGGAACCAGTGCGCGCTCCCAGTCATAGGCGTTCAGCGTGACCGTCCCCTCCCAGACGGCGACCGGGCTGGAGGGGGGAGCAGTCGGAGGCGGCGGGACGGGGGTCGGGGAGGGCGGGGCGGGTATTGCCGGAGGCGAGGTAGGAGAGGTTGCGGGTGTCCTCATTGGGACGGGGGGCGGGAGTGAGGACGGGGTGGGGGAGGGCATTTCTGCTGTCGCCGTGGGTGGTTCGGTGGGGACGGAAGTGGGATGGAGGGCCGTTGGGGTGCGGGTGGGCTCCCGGGCCGTCGGAGACGCGACGGGAGGCGTTTCGGGTGCCATCTGCGGCCGCGCGGGCGGGACGAGCCCGGGTATCCGGCACGCGATGGCGGCGATCAGGAGAAAGGCCAGGGCGCATGTCGCAGGGCGCATGTCGCAGGTCGCCGGTCGCAGGTCGCAGGGCGCATGTCGCAGGTCGCAGGGCGCATGTCGCAGGTCGCAGGTCGCAGGGCGCAGGGTCGCAGGGTCAGCCCTTAGCCGTCAGCCGTCAGTGGTCAGTGGTCTGTGGTCTGTGGTCTGTCGTCTGTGGTCTGTGGTCCGTCGTCCGTGTCCTATCCCCCGCAGGGGCGGCCGCCGGAATCCAGGTAGATGACCACTTCCAGCCGGGTGCCCACGCCGACGGTGGACTCCAGGCGCATCTCGTCGGCACAGTTCTGGATGTTGGGGAGGCCCATGCCGGCGCCGAACCCCATCTCCCGCACCCAGTCCGGGGCGGTGGAGAAGCCCGGCTCCATCGCCTTCTGGATGTCCGGGATGCCCGGGCCGTCGTCCACCGCCTGCAGGTACACCTTCTCGGGGTCCACCTCGGCGATCAGTTCCCCGCCGTCGGTGTAGATGACGATGTTCATCTCCGCCTCGTAGGCGGCAATGGCGACCCGGCGGACGATGCGGGGATGAATGCCCAGACGGGAGAGGGTCTTTTTCAGCCGACTGGAGGCATCGCCCGCGCGCTCAAAGTCCCCGCCGGGCACCTGGTAGCGGAAGCGAAGGGTCACCTGGTCGGCCAGGATGTCCTCAAAGATGTGGCTGGCGCGGTAGCGGCGGATTTCCTCTTCGTGGTACTCCACTTCCAGTTGGTGCAGGAGGGCCCGGACGATGTCCCCCTGGACGAGAATTCCCACCAGGTCCCCCTGCCGGTTGATGACGGGGAAGCGGCCGTAGCCCAGGCTGGCGAACTTGCCGACGGCGTGGACCAGAGGCTCGTCGTCGTAGAGGGTCACCGGGCGGGGGGTCATCTTCTCGCCGACGGTGGCGCCCAGTTCACCCGCGGCCAGGGCCTTGATCAGGTCCTCTATGCTGATGATGCCCACCATCTGCCCGCCCTCCACGACAGGCGTGCCGGAGATGCGGTTGGCGCGCAGGACCTCCCGGAATTCCGCCATCGTGGTCTGCGGGGTGACGGTGATGACCGGGGTGGTCATCGCGTCCCGCACCCGCAGTTCGTAGACCAGTTCCTGGAGCCGGGTGACTTCCCGTTTCCGTTCCTGAAAGGTGGAGGGGGTGCTCACGGAATTACTCTTCGCCGAAGAATTCCCGCCAGCGTTTCAGGCTGCTTTCAAAGAGGCCGCAACTGGGGAGCCCGGCCTTGTAGAGCCGGCCACAGGTTTCAAACATGGTGTACTTGGAGGCCAGCAGGGCGATACCTTTCTCTTCCGCCAGCGCGATGGTCTCCGGCGGGGGAATTTTTCCCCGTACGAACACAATGGCCTGGATTCCGGCCATCTCCGCCGTCCGCACCACCTGTGGGTTGGTCAGGCCGGACATCAGCAGGGTCCCCTCGTGGGTGAAGGCCAGGACATCGCTCATCAGGTCGGCCCCGCACCCCATTTTGACTTCCAGGTCCAGATCGGTGTTGCGGGTGAGCACTTTCCCATCAATCAGTTGGAGGATTTCCCGGAGTTTCATCGCGACCCTTCCCTCTGCAGTGGTCTGGTGAGTTCAGTGTAAGGTAACTATTCAGGCTTCCTCACCCCACCCCCGCCGCCTACGGCGGCAGCGGCGAAGCCGCTGGGGGAGGGGTGAGGCTGAATAGTTACGGTGTAAGTATAACACAGGTTCACCAAAATACCAACCGGGTGAGGTGTGTCCCCAGGGCTTATCAGCGCTCTAATATTTTTCGTTCGTAGTCAGGCACGGAGCGCCAGCGGGGTGCCGTTCCGAGCCTTTTGGACGCCACTCCGCTTCGCTTCGTGGCTGACTGCGAGCACCTTCGTTAGAGCATTGATAAGCCCTGGTGTGTCCCACAATTGTAGGACAACTGCGAGCAGTTGTCCTACAAAATTGTAGGGCAACCGCGAGCGGTTGTCCTGCCGGTTGACGGATGAACCGGGTTGTGGTATCCTTCCCCGCAGGAGGAAAGATTTATGGAGTCCGGAAAAATCCGCTGGGGCTGGGTGGTGGCGACCGGAGGAATTGCCCTGCTGATGCTGGTCCTCGTCATCGGGATGCTCAGCCGGGAGGCCCCTCTGGTGTCCCCTCCTGCTCCTTCGGCCACCCCATCCCCCGCCGACCCCCCGGTGGCCATGGTGGAGGGCCGGATCATCGGGCGGAACTTCTGGGCGGAGGCCGTCCTGCTGGATTGGGCGATGAGCCGCCTGGCGGGCGTCCCGGCCCCATCTCCGGAGGAGACGCTGGAGCGGCTGATCAACGAGGTCCTGGTCCTGCGCGCCGCGCCGCCCCCATCCCAGCCGACCCGGGAGGAGGTGGAGGCGCAGATCGCGGCCCTGGAAATAGCCTGGGGGGTCACGGACGAGCAGGTGACCGCCGCGCTGAGCCAGGCTGGATTGGGGCGGGACTCCCTGGAGCGGGCCGTCGCCCGTCTCCTGATGGTCCAGCGGGCCCAGGCAGCGCTGGAGAGCGGGGGGACTCCGATAGCGGAGTGGCTGGCGCGGGAGCGGGCCCGGGCGCGAGTGGTGATCTACCGGGAGCAGATGCGGGTGTCGTTCCGGTTCCCCACCCCGACGGTCGCCTCCGCGCCTGCAGTCACCCCTACCCCTGAACCGGCCCGGGCGCCCGATTTCACCCTGGAACGGGCAGGCGGCGGTACCCTGACCCTCTCCGACTACCTGGCCCGGGGGCCGGTCGTCCTGATCTTCTTCCAGCGGTGTGCCTGAGGGCCGGATTTGGCGCAACTCGTGGAGTTGCGGGACCGCTACGGGGAGTTCCAGGTCCGGGGGGCCGAGGTCATCGCTCTGGCAGTGGCCGGGCGGGAGGCGGTGGAGGGGATGTGGGCGTCCATCGGCGCTCCGTTCCCCTTGCTGGCCGACCCGAACCATCGGGCCGCTGAGGCGTACGGGGTGTACAATCTCTTCGGGGACGGGCTGGCCGCCCCAGCAGTCTTCGTCCTGAAAGACGGCGCCATCCGCTGGTCCTATGTGGGCCAGAGCCCCACCGACCGCCCTCCGGTAGCGGAGATTCTGGGCCATCTGGAATGAGGAATCTGCTGGTAATCTGCGGGATTTGCGGTATAATAACTCTGACAGGAGTCGTATGAATGGGAGGTTAACGTGAATTCGCGGTTTCGAGGCAGCACGTTCATTACACTGCTGTTGCTGGCGGCGGTCTTCTTCCTGACCTACAACCTCCTCCACCGTCCCCCCATGCCGGACCTGGTGCCCATCAGCCGGGTGGCGGCGGAGGTGCAGGCCGGGCGAGTTTCGCGCATCACGGTCACCGGAAATCGGCTGGAAGTGCACCTGGAGACCGGGCAGCAACTCCGTTCGTTGAAAGAGGGCAATTCCACCCTCGCCGAGCAGTTAAAAGCCCTGGGCGTCTCCAACGAGAAACTCTCTCAGGTGCAAATAGAGGTCACTGAGACGCCGGATTGGACCGCGCTCTTCAGCACTGTCGGGACCATCCTGGTGATGATTATTTTCCTGATCGCGGCCCTCTTCTTCCTGCGGCAGTTCCAGGGCGTCAACAACCAGGCCCTCTCCTTCGGCAAGAGCCGGGCCCGGCTCTACACCAGCGACAAGCCGTCGGTGACCTTTGACGACGTCGCCGGGGTGGATGAGGCGAAGGAGGAACTGCGGGAGGTGGTGGAATTCCTCAAGGAGCCCCAGAAGTTCATCCAGGTCGGCGCGCGCATCCCCAAAGGGGTGCTGCTGATGGGCGCTCCGGGCACGGGCAAGACGCTGCTGGCCAAAGCGGTCGCCGGGGAAGCGGGTGTCCCCTTCTTCAGTATGTCCGGCTCCGAGTTTGTGGAGATGTTCGTCGGCGTCGGCGCCAGCCGGGTGCGGGACCTCTTTGATCAGGCCAAACGCCATTCCCCCTGCATCATCTTCCTGGACGAGATTGACGCGGTGGGGCGCCACCGGGGTGCCGGTCTGGGCGGCTCCCATGACGAGCGAGAGCAGACCCTGAACCAGATTCTGGTGGAGATGGACGGGTTTGACACCGACACCAACGTCATTGTCATGGCGGCGACCAACCGCCCGGATATTCTGGACCCGGCGCTGCTGCGGCCGGGCCGGTTTGACCGCCGGGTGGTGCTGGACCGGCCCGACATGCGGGGGCGCGAGGCCATTCTGAAGGTCCATACCCGGGGCAAGCCGCTGGCGGATGACGTGGACCTGGCCGCGCTGGCCAAGGCCACCCCTGGCTTTGTCGGCGCGGACCTGGCCAATCTGGTGAACGAGGCGGCCATTCTGGCGGCCCGCCGGAACAAGCGGGCCATCGGTATGGCCGAGTTCAAGGAGGCCATAGAGCGGGTCATCGCCGGGCCGGAGCGCAAGAGCCGCCTCCTCTCCGAGGAGGAGCGCCGCATCATCGCCTACCACGAGGCCGGACATGCACTGGTAGCCCACTACCTGCCCAAATGCGACCCGGTGCAGAAGGTCTCCATTGTCGCCCGGGGGATGGCGGCAGGCTACACGATTTCCCTGCCCGAAGAGGACCGCACCGTCATCAGCCGCTCCAAGTTTGAGGACCAGTTGGCCTTCGCCCTGGGCGGCCGGGCGGCAGAGGAACTGGTCTTCGGCGAGGCGACCACCGGCGCCGCCAACGATCTGGAGCAGGTGACGGAAATGGCCCGCGCGATGGTCACCCGCTACGGGATGAGCGAAAAACTGGGCCCGATGACCTTCGGTCAGAAAGAGGAACTGGTCTTCCTGGGCAAGGAAATCGGGGAACAGCGGGATTACAGCGAGGCCGTCGCTCAGCAGATAGACGAAGAGGTGCGGCAGATTATCCATACCGCCTACCGGCGGGCCCGGCAGGTGCTGGAGGAGCACCGGGACCAACTGGACGCGGTCGCTCAGCGGCTGCTGGAGGTGGAGACCCTGGAGGCGGAAGAGTTCGTCGCCGTTCTGGAAGGACGCCCTCTGCCCGAGAAGGGAGACAGGGGCACACCCTCTCCAGCGACTCGAGAGAAAGCGGAGAAACCATCTCCGGCCCGGCGAGGACGGGCGCTGGAGATGCCCCCGCGTCCGGCGCCGGTGCGGTAAATGACCTGTGCGGCTTCGTAACTATTCAGGCTTCCTCACCCCACCCCCGCCGCCTGCGGCGGCAGCGGCGAAGCCGCTGGGGGAGGGGTGAGGCTGAACAGTTACGCGGCTTCTTGTTTTTCCGGTTGCCTGAGGGCTTCAGGGTTCAGAAATATGGCGGATACCATTGAAATCACCCAACTGGCCCATATCGCCCATGCAGAGGTCGCATTTGGTGACCTGACCGTATTTCTCGGTCCTCAGGCCAGCGGGAAAAGCCTTGTCGCTCAGGCGTGGAAACTGGCTCTGGACGCAGCGTTTGTCCAGTCCCGTCTACGCCTGTATGGATACGCCTGGGATACTCCGGAGGACTTCCTGCAGTTATACTTCGGCCGCGGATACGAGCGCGTCTGGCAGAACACCCGATTCGCAATGAACGGGGGCGAGGTCACGCTACAGGGCCTTCTGGCTGCCTACAGGGGCGGGACCCCTCGCGAACGGGTTTTCTACATCCCTGCCCAGCGGGTGCTTTCTCTGGTATATGGATATGGGTGGCCGTTGCCCTTTAAGGGCTTTGAGGTCGCTGTCCCCTTCGTTTTGACCCAGTACAGCGAGGAAATCCGGCGGTATCTGGATGAGGAATTCCCTGGTGAAGATGAAGTGATCTTTCCCGTGGAGCGCCGTCTGCCGAAGAGTTTGCGGGAGCAACTCTCCCAGAGCGTTTATCCGGGGGTCATCCTGAAGGCGGAGCGCGCTTTGCGGAAGCGGTTGGTTCTGGAGGTTCAGGGTTCCCGTACCCGTCTACCGATTCCGTCCTGGACCGCCGGACAGCGGGAGTTTACCCCCCTGCTTCTGGGCCTGTACTGGCTGTTGCCGCTGGGCAGGAGTCCGAAGCGGGGATACGAGTGGGTCGTGATAGAAGAGCCCGAAATGGGACTTCACCCCCGGGCCATTGAGGGTGTTCTTCAGGCCGTCCTTCACCTGCTCCACAGAGGGTATCGGGTGATCCTGACGACCCACTCGGAGACGGTTGTAGAGTGCATCTGGTTGATCCAGCGGTTGCGGGAAGCCTCGCCGGAGCAATCTCAGAAGGCCCTGGCAGGGTATCTGCAAATCCCCCGAGTCCATCTGGATATGGTCGCAGAGATTTTGCAGAAGGAGGTCAGGGTTTACTTCTTCCGTCGCCCCGAGGAGAAAGTCACCGTTGTGGACATCAGTTCCCTGGATGCCTGGGATACCAATCCAGATGTGGCGGAATGGGGGGGCCTGACGACATCCACAGAGCGCGCTTCCCACCTGCTCGCCAGAGCGCTTGCCGGGAACCTCTGATTCTTTCCCCGATTCTTCCCGCTATGCACAGGTTCAGCCCCTCTCCGAAGAAAACAGCCTGCAGGCCTCCTCTGCTGAGGGACGCGGAGCAGACTTTTGGACCAAGGTGTTGTCAGGCCGGACTGGGTGGTGTGGAGAGAAGAGAAAAGATTGATCCGATAAACCCCCGGAACATTCTGGGAAGCGTGAACATAGACGCGGTTTACTCAGAGAAGGAGCCGAATGCTCCAAGGTGGGATTGCCTGGTCGGGTATCTCTCTGAGGCCCCGCGCGCCTGCTTTGTGGAATTCCACGAGGCCAACAGGGATAGTTGCATAACAGAGGTGAAGTCCAAACTGGAATGGCTGATGGGCAAATTGCAGGGGAGCCCTTTCCTCACCCCCCGCTGGAAAGCGTCTTTTCACTGGATTGTCTCAAGCGCGGGGCCCGAAGCAAGTTCTGTGGTTTTCACGAAGCGGGAAGTAACGGCCAAAATGGCACCGTATCAGATTGAGTTTGAGGGCCGCGGTCCCCTGAAACTGGAATGAGGGCCTCTATCCGCCCTGTAGACCCGCAAAACCCTGATCCCCATCTCATCGCCCAGGCCGCCGCCATCATCCGGGCCGGGGGACTGGTCGCTTTCCCCACCGAGACGGTCTATGGCCTGGGCGCGGACGGCCTCAATCCTGCCGCCGTCGCCCGCATCTTTGAGGCCAAAGAGCGCCCCTCCACCGACCCCCTCATCCTCCACATCGCCGAACCGGACACCCTGCTGCAACTGGTGCGGGAAGCGCCGCCCGTCGCCCTGGAACTGGCCCGCCGCTTCTGGCCCGGCCCCCTCACCCTGGTGCTTCCCAAACAGCCCAGGGTGCCGGACCTCGTCACCGCAGGACTGGCGACGGTGGCCGTGCGGATGCCTGCCCATCCCGTCGCCCTGGCCCTCATTCGCGCCGCTCGGACCCCCATCGCCGCTCCCAGCGCCAACCGCTTCGGCCGCACCAGCCCCACCACCGCCCGGCACGTCCAGGACGACCTGGGCGACCGCATAGACCTGATTCTGGATGCCGGACCGACCCCCATCGGGGTGGAGTCCACCGTCCTGGACCTGACCCGTCCAGTCCCCACCATCCTGCGGCCCGGCGGGCTTCCCCGCGAGACGCTGGAGGACCTCCTGGGCCCGGTGGCGATCCAGACCCGGGTGGAGGAGGGGCCGATGCCGTCGCCCGGTCTCCTGCCCAAACACTACGCGCCCCGGGCCCCGATGATCCTCGTCATCGGACCGCCGCCTCGGATGCGGGCTGCCCTGCGGGAATTGGTCGCCCGCTACACCGCCCAGGGGCACCGCATTGGCCTGCTCATCGCCGAAGAGGACCGGATGGAGACGGCGGACCTGCCCGCAGAGACCCTCGTCCTGGGGCCGGAGGGGGACCTGGAGACTATCGCCCGACGGTTGTACGAGGGACTGCGGGAACTGGATAGCCGCGACCTTTCCCTGATCATCGCCCGCGACTTCGGCGACCAGAGGCTGGGACTGGCGGTCCGGGACCGGCTGACGCGGGCCGCCGGGGGGAGTGTGATTCAGGTTTAACCACGAAAGGCACCAATGATCGGCGTCTTTGATTCCGGTGTCGGTGGACTTTCGGTCTGGCGGGAGATGGTGCGGGAATTGCCCGACGTCCCCACCCTCTATGTGGCCGACCAGGCCCACGTCCCCTACGGGCCACGCCCGCTGGAGGAGGTACGCCGGTTCGCCGAGAAGATCACCCGCTTCCTGCTGGCGCAGGGGGCGACGGTGGTCGTTCTGGCCTGCAACACCGCCTCTGCCGCGGCGCTGCACTACCTGCGGGCCGTCTTCCCTCAGGTGCCCTTTGTGGGGATGGAGCCAGCAGTCAAGCCCGCAGTGCAGCGAACCCGCAACGGTCGGGTGGGCGTCATCGCCACCCCGGCCACGTTTCAGGGGGAACTCTTCGCTTCGCTGCTGGAGCGCTTTGGCCGGGACGCGCGCGTCATCCCGCAGGTCTGCCCGGGGCTGGTGGAGGCGGTGGAGAACGGCGCTCTGGACACGCCGGAGACGGAGGTACTGCTGCGGAGTTGCCTGGAGCCACTGCTGGCGGCGGGGATAGACGAACTGGTGCTGGGTTGCACCCACTATCCGTTCCTGCGCCCGCTAATGGAGCGCATCGTGGGGCCCGGAGTGGAGATTGTGGACCCGGCCCCGGCGGTGGCCCGACAGGTCCGGCGAGTGCTGGAGAATTTTGACGCAGGCTATCAGTCTGCACTACCCACGTTCTACACCACTGGCGACCCGGCGCGGTTCGCGCAGATGCTGGAAAGCCGTAGCACAGGCTATCAGCCTGCGCCACATACATTCTACACCACCGGTGACCCGGCGCGGTTCGCGTGGGCGCTGGAGCGGTTGGTCGGGGTACGGGCAGAGGTACGCTTTCTGCACTGGGAGGGGGATGATTTGCGATGCGTAATGCGTAATGCGTAATGCGTAAGTTCGTGTCCCTTCGTGTCCCTCGTGGATCATCCCCCCGTCGCCACGACGAAGGCAATAGCGTACTCCCGCTCGTGGGAGAGGCTGACCGCCCATCGGGTCAGGCCCAGTTGGGCTGCCCGCTCCGCCGCCCACCCGCGCAGGTAGACCTCCGGGCGGCCCCGCCAGTCTCCCAGAACCTCTACCTCGTGCCATTCCACCCCGTCGGGCGCCAGGATGCGCATCCCGACCCCCAACGCTTTGGAGACGGCCTCTTTGGCCGCAAACCGCGCCGCCAGTTCCGGTGCCCGCCCCCGGCTGTAGATGACCTCCGCCGGGGTGAAGACCCGGCGCAGGAAGCGCTCCCCATGCCGCTGCAGCGCCCGCTCCACGCGGGGTACCGCGATCAGGTCCACCCCGACGGCCAGGGCCTGGACCGGCAACCTCTCCGCCCGGGCGGGGGCGGACGCGGTGATCGGTTCGGCCTCCGGAGGTGAGGAGATGGCCCGCCGGTAATGGACGTTTCGCCCCACCTCCTCAAAACCCAGTGCCCGATGGGCCTGTTGGCCCGACAGATTGTCAACGTCCGCGTCGGAGGCCAGTTCCCGACAGCCGCGCGCGCGGGCCCACTCCTCCGCCGTCTCTATGAGGGCCCGCCCGATGCCCCGGCCTCGCGCGCTTTCGTCCACAAACCAGCCCTCAATGTAGCCCACGGGTCGGGTGGTGCAGCCTTCGGCGTGGGACCGCAGCGAGACCTCTACGAATCCACTCAGACGGCCCTCATCGTCCGCACTGACGAAGACGGCGTACTGTTCGGGGTCCGCCAGTATGGCCTCCATTTCCGTCAGGTGCGCGGGGATGGGGACATCCGGCCAGAGTTTCTGGCGGAGGTGTAGCCACTGTTCGGTTTCGGTGGGATGCAGGGAGCGGATGGTCATGGCAGGTCGCAGGGCACAAGTCGCAGACACAGGTCGCAGGACCTGGGCAGGCGCAAGGCCTGCCCCTACGGTTCCGGCGGGCCGGCCAGGGCCAGGACGTAGGCGTCGGGGTTCAGCCAGCGCTGCGCGGCCGCCAGCACCCGCTCCGGGGTGATTTCCCGAATCAGGTCGCCGTACCGCTGAAGGTAATCCAGCCCCAGGCCGTACCGTTCCATATCCAGGATGGCGGCAGCGACGCCCTCGTTGGTCTCCAGCCGCAGGGGGAGGCTCCCCACCAGGAAGGACTGGCTATCCGCCAGTTCCTCCGGCGGGACCGGTTCCCGCGAAATGCGGCGAATTTCGGCCCGGATGCTCTCCAGTGCCCGCTCCACGTTGGCCGGATTCACCCCGGCGATGACGGTCCAGGGGCCGGGCCCCCTCCCGCCCTCTATCCGGCTGTAGGAGTAGTAGGCCAGCCCCTGCTCATCCCGGACTTTATCCCCCAGGCGGCCCATCATCCCGAAAACCCCCAGGACGGTGTTGCAGAGCAGCGCGTCCAGGAAGGCCGGGTCGGTGCGGGCGGGGCCGGGGTAGCCCAGGACGATGTCTGTCTGGGTCTTGCCGGGGATGGGGACGAATTTCTGCCGGACCTCCTCCGGGGGGAAGACGGGTGGGGACGGGGGCCGCTGAGGGGCGGGGCCGTTCCAATCACCGAAGGCCTGCTCCACCAGGTCTACCGCCTCCCGCGCTTTCACGGCTCCCACGACGGTGATGACCATTCCGCGAGGTGTGTAGTGGGTACGGTAGAAGGCGGCCAGGTCCTCCGCCGTCAACGGGGAGACCGTCTCTATGTACCCGTTCACGCTGCGGCCGTAGGGGTGACCGGGAGGATAGGCCAATTCCCGGAAGGTGAGCGACGCCATGCGGCGGGTATCGTGGGCCCGCTCCTCCAGGTCGGTGATGATTTCCCCCCGCAGTTTGTCCACTTCCTGGGGCGGGAAGGTCGGATGGCGGAGGACATCGGCCAGGATGTCCAGGATGCGGGGGAGGTCCTCCGCCAGACATTTGATGCCGAACCCGGTGTGGTAGACCCCGGCGGAGACGCCGATGGAGGCCCCCACCGACTCCACCTCCTCGTAAATCTGGTCAAAGGTGCGGTGGACGGTGCCCCGGGTGACGGCGGAGGCGGTGAAGGCGGCCAGGCCGGCCTGCTGAGGCGTCTCGTCGCAGGAGCCGACCTCCAGATAGCCGCTGACCACCACTGTGGGATTGGTGAAGTTCTCCCGCGTCAGGAGAACGATGCCGTTGGGGAGTTCGTGGCGAAGAATATCTTCGGGACCGGGGATGGACATAGCGACTCCGGAAGACTGGTTTTTAACGGCTGGCAGGCGGATACGGCTCCACCGAGTAACGGGTGACGTCTTTCTCGCCGGTCTTGTAGACGAGCACAATCCGCTCTTCTTCAAAGCGCAGGAAGACATCAATCGTATCCCTCTGGAACGCTTCAGCGTCTACGGACAGAATAAAATCACGCACTTCGCACAGGGGCAGGAAAACCAGCCCGCCCCTATTCATCAAGAGAAAACCTTCCCCTGCCCTCAGTTGGGCCAGCGATTTGCTCCCCCGAAAGGTCACCTGCCACCCTTTCGGTTTTTCACTCCCTGGCCTGATGATGACCGGCTGATTATCAATGGTTGCGTACTTCTCGCCCCATTGTTGAATCTGAAACCCTCTGCGGATCAGGATTTTCCGCGCGTCATCCAGGAACACCTCATCATCCAGACGGCCTCGTAAGAAGCGAGTGATTCGGCCTCTATTGAACAGCAGGATGTTGATCTCTTCTCTGTCTGTCCAATGTAGGCTCTTTTCTCGGCCCGTTCGTCCAGCAGAACATACAGCCCGGGGATTGGCGAGCGGCCAATTTCCTCCACGACAGTTTCCAGGGCCTGTTCGGACCGGGGAATCTCCCAGAGGCGCAGGTTGCCCAACAGGGTGCGGGCCCTGACGATTTTCAAGCCGTTTTCCGGAAGGCTCTGGAAGCCCAGGTCTTCGCGATGCGGCATGTTTCCTATCCCTTCCGCAAGGTGATAATGGTCTCCCGAAGGCGATAACTGCGGATTTGGCCGGAACGCCGGACCCTCGCCCGTTCCAGACGTTCAATCGTCAGGCCCAGTTCCTGACCGATGCGGGCCAGAATCAGGTCCGTAGGAACGTACACATCGGCGATCAGACTGTCTCCCACGACCAGGATGAAACGCCCTCCCGGCCGGATGGCCTGGGCGACATTGCGCATGACCCGATACATATCGTCAAAGTATTTGTGGACGATTTCCGGCATGTCTTCCCGGCGGTAGAAGCCCCGGCGGGCGATATTGGCCGCAATTTCCGCCTTAATGTGCTCAATCCAGGAATTGGTGTACCGCTGAGAGACACCACTGAATCGGCGAACCACCCCTTTAGAGACATTATCACAGACAACCATCGCGTCTTTGAGTTGCTTCAGTTCCTGATGAGTCCGGGCGAAGCCCAGCCACCCAATCTCAATCTTGTAGTTCATCACGTAATCCAGGCCGTTCATATAAGGCGGCGATGTAATCACCAGATCATAGCCAATGGGTGGCTGGTACTCCATAGAATTCGCCAGAATAATCTCAGCCGGGGTATCCAATGAGTCCCGATACTTCGTCTGACAGAGGCCAAGGTCTCCGGCAATGGCGGCAATCTTGGAAGCGAACAGGGTAAACGGGGCGTCGTCTTCAACAAACTTGCCAGGGGCATATCCCAGGCACGGGGAACGCTTGAGGTTACTGCAGTCAATCAGAATGGACGCAAAAGCCAGCAACATCAGGTCCCGAATGTGGGCATCCTCTTCTGTTGCGGGCTGAAAGGCGTCAATGCCTCCCTTCAGCCGCTCCAGGTTCCGGAGTACCGGGGGCCGGAAATGCTTTTCGGACTGCAGAAACGCGGGGGCTTCTGTCTGGCGGTCGGTGGGGAGATGAAGGGCGGTCTCCAGAAGACGGTCAGGGGGGACTTTCCATGTGGCCACCTTGACCCGCGCCACAAAGTGAAGAAGGGGATTCAATTCCACGCCGAAAGAGGGGTAACCGTTCATTTTCGCCTGAACGGTCACCGTACCGCTGCCGAGAAACGGGTCGGCTACAACAGGCTCCCGGTATTCAGCCGGATAGCGATCCAGAGTTCTCTGGACGAATTGAGCGGAAAATCCCTGCATGTAGGGCGACCAGCGGTGGACCGGCTCGTTTGTATTGGGCTGAAACTGGATGGGCTGAGGGGCATCCAGAATCTCAACGCCTAATTCTTCCAGATAGGGACGGGAATCGCGTGAAGACGACCCATGTTGCTTGGGGGAACGGAGAACGTTCTTCCGTCTGGCCGTCAGCGGAACAAAAGGGGTTATATCAAACAGAGGCCTCTGTTCCATCACACCCAAATCTACAGAGTGGCTGAAACGGCGGCTTTGCCGCCGTTTCAGCCGTCACCTATCCACCCAAGTACGCCTCTTTCACCCTGGGATTATCCATCAGTTCCTGGGACGTGCCCGCCAGGGCGATGGTGCCGGTCTCCAGAACATAGCCCCGGTGGGCCAGTTTGAGGGCCTGGCGGGCGTTTTGCTCCACCAGCAGGATGGTGGTCCCGGTGGCGTTGATCTCCCGCAGGACGTCAAAAATCTCCCGCACCAGCACGGGCGCCAGTCCCATAGACGGCTCGTCCAGGAGCATCAGCCGCCCGCCGCGCATCAGCGCCCGCCCCACCGCCAGCATCTGCTGCTCCCCGCCGGAGAGGGTGCCTGCCAACTGGTTCCGTCGCTCCGCCAGGCGGGGGAAGAGGGAGAAGATCCGCTCGTAGGCCCGCTGAATCTCCTTCGGGTCCTTCCGCCCCCAGGTGGCCAGTTTCAGGTTCTCCTGCACCGTCAGGTTGGCGAAAATCCCTCGCCCCTCGGGCACATGGGAGATACCCATCGCGGTCACTTCGTGGGGCGGGACAGCACGCAGATCCACTCCCTCAAAGATGATGCTCCCCTGCTGAATGGGCACCAGGCGGGAGATGGCCCGCAGGGTGGTGGACTTCCCGGCCCCGTTGGCTCCGATCAGGGTGACGATTTCCCCGCGCCGGACCTCAAAGGAGATGCCCCGGAGCGCGCGGATGACCCCATAGGAGACATGCAGGTCCTGCACTGAGAGGACCACATCGTTGGCCGTCTGGGGTCCGTGGTCTGTGGTCGGTGGTCTGTCGTCCATCATACGACGACCTCCTCTCCCAGGTAGGCCTCAATGACCCGGGGGTTGTTCTGGATTTCCGCCGGGGTGCCCTCGGCGATGGTCTCGCCGAAGTCCAGCACTTTGATCCGCTCGCAGATGCCCATCACCACCCGCATCTGGTGCTCAATCAGGATGATGGTCAGATCAAACTGCCGCCGGATCCACTGGATGAGTTCCATCAACTCGGCGATCTCCCCCGGGTTCATCCCGGCGGCAGGCTCGTCCAGGAGCAAGAGACGGGGTTCGGTGGCCAACGCGCGGGCGATCTCCAGCCGCCGCTGCAGGCCATAGGGAAGGCTGGAGGCCACCCAGTTCGCCTGGTCCGCCAGCCCCAGCAGGTCTAATAGTTCCAGCGCCTGCTCCCGACTCTTCGCCTCTTCCCGCAGATACTTCGGCAGCCGGAAGAGAGCGACCGGAACCCCGTACCGGGTGCGGGCGAACCGCGCGATCCGCACGTTGTCCAGCACACTCAGGTCGCGAAACAGGCGAATCGTCTGGAATGTTCGGGCGATCCCCATAGAGACAATCTGGTCGGAGCGCTTGCCCACCAGATGGTGCCCGTTAAAGAGAATCTCCCCCTCCGTGGGACGGTAGACGCCGGTGATGAGGTTGAACACCGTGGTCTTGCCCGCGCCGTTGGGGCCGATGATGCCGATCAGTTCCCCCGGCTCCAGGTCCAGGTTGAAGTTGGAGACGGCCCGCAGGCCGCCGAAGTAGTGAGTGAGTCCGCGAATTTGCAACAGTGGCATATGGCCCCTCCGTCACTCGGAGGCTCCGACAGAAGCCGCGGGGGCGACCGCCGGGCCCCGCTTCTTCCGAATCCGTTCCTTCAGGGCATCAATCACCTCCGGGCGCTCCTCGGGCGGAATCAGGAAGCGCCACTCCCGCATCCCCATAATGCCGCGGGGCCGGAAAATCATCAGGAACACCAGGAGCAGCGGGCCGATTACCCACCGCCAGACCTGCAACGGGCGCAGCAATTCCAGCAGGACGGTATAAATCGTTGCCCCCAAAATGGACCCCCCCAGACTTCCGATGCCGCCCAGATAGACCATCACCAGCGTTTCCGTGGATTTGAGGATGGAGAAGGAACGGGGATTGATAAACTGGATGATGTGGGCGAAGAGCCCACCGGCGATGCCGGCGAAGAACGACGCCACCACAAAGACGGTGATTTTCACCTTCCGCGTGTCCACGCTGACCAGCGAGGCGGCAATCTCGTCCTCCCGAATAGAGAGGGTCCCCCGGCCAAAGTTGGAATAGACCAGATTGCGCAGGATAAAAATGGTAATTACGACCCAAACGTAGACCCAGGCAACAGAGGTCAATTTCTGCATCCCCATAAAGCCCCGGGGACCGCCGATAGCGTCCACGTTCTCCAGGACGCTCTTGACAATCATGTTCCAGGCCAGAGTGACGATGGCCAGATAGTCTCCCCGGGTGCGGAAGGAGGGAACAGCGATAATCAGGCTCGTCAGGCCAGCGGCCAGCCCGCCGATGAGCAGAGCGAGAGGAAAAAGGTACGGGACGTACTCTCTCAATCCCCAGCGAGGGAAGACCCAAACGGTCATAATGGAGGCCACGTACGCGCCCACGGCCATAAACCCGGCGTGGCCCACGGAGAACTCCCCCATGTAGCCGTTCACCAGGTTGAGGCTGGCCGTCAGGATAATGTTGATGCCCACATAGATGAGTATCTGCTGCCAGTACAGGTTCAGGAAAGAGGGGGAGAGAAGGGCGATGACGAAGAAGAAGACCAGCAACGCAGGCATCGTCCAGCGGCGGACCGGCGCGGGGAGCGACGCGTAGGCCGCGTGAAGGGGGGCCAGGGCGCGGGACAGGGCGTTGCGGATAGGGGTAAGGAGTTGGGTCATTGCCGGCCTCCTACACTTTCTGCGCCACCGGACGGCCCAGGATGCCGTAGGGGCGGAAGATCAGCAGAATCAGGAGCAGGGAAAAGGCGACGAAGTCCCGGTAGGTGGAAGCCAGGACAACCGGAGTGAAAATCTCCACGAAGCCCAGGATGTAGCCACCGAGCATAGCCCCGCGGATATTGCCGATGCCTCCGACGACGGCGGAGATGAAGGCCCACCAGCCGATGCGGATGCCCATGTACGGGTCCACCGTGTAGACCATTCCGAAGAGCGTCCCGCCGACGGCGGCGATGGAGGCGCCGATGGCGAAGGTGATGGAGATGATCCGGTCCACGGGCACGCCCATCAGGGGAGCAGTGAACTTGTCCCAGGAGACGGCCCGCATGGCCATCCCCACCATCGTCCGGCGCACGATGGTATCCAGGAGGAGCATCACCACCGCAGAGACGGCGATGATGATCATCTGGACGTTGGAGAAGGCGACACCGCCCACGGTGAACGTCTGCACCGGGAAGAATTTGGGGAGGAAACGGGGGTCGGGTCCGATGGTCGCCAGGGTGAAGTTCTCCAGGAAAAGGCCCACCCCCAGCGCGGTGATGACGGCAGAGACCCGCGGCGCCTGGCGCAACGGCTTATAGGCGAAACGCTCTATCAGCACCGCCAGCAGGGCCGTCGCAAACATGGAAGCCAGCATCGTCAGCACGAAGACGACGGTGCCGGGGAGATGAAGGAGGCGGCCCATCAACGCCGTGCCCACAAAGAAGGCCACATAGGTGCTGACCATAAAAATATCACCGTGGGCGAAGTTGATGAGGCGGATGATGCCGTAGACCATCGTGTAGCCCAGGGCGATGAGGGCGTAGACGCTGCCCAATTGAAGGGCGTTCAGGACCTGCTGGATCAGGCCTTGCATAGGTTGTGTTCCCCCTTTGGAAAAATTACAGTAACTATTCAGCGGACGAAAATCGTCCTCCCGGGGCACACCTCACCCCTCTCCCAACCCCCTCCCCTCAACTTTGGCTTTTTGCCCGTGGCCCCTCTGCATAGGCCCCTGGCTGCTTCCGTAGCCATAAAAAGAAGATTATTTTTCGTTGCGGCGGCGAAGCCGCCGCAACGAAAAATATTTTCTTTTTGTTCTTTTGGCCTCGCCGGAGGCGAGTTTTGGAAATTTTCCCGCCCCTGCTCTGAAAAAGGCCAAACTTCAGGCGAGAGGGTGGCGGCGAAGCTGCCGGGGGTGGGGTGAGGTCGGCGAAGGCCGACCGAAGGCCTGCGGCCCAAGAAGGTTGACTTCAGGCAGGCCTGGCGGCCTGCGCTACAGGGACAGGCCTTTGCCGCGTCCCGGAAGACACTCGCCCAGAGGCTCCCTGGCAGGTAGTGACGAATAATTACAAATTACAGAGGGGGAGAGGGAAGAGTTGCCCCCTCTCCCCCAGAGAGCCCCCGTATGCCCGCCCCAATAAGGGATGCGCCAGGCACTTTCCAGAAGTGCCTGGCACATTGGAGTGATCTTACGGCTCAGCCGTGGTGTAGTAGACGAACTTGCCGCCCTTGATCTGCAGGACGACGGCGCTCTTCACCGGGTCGCCGGTACCCTTGAAGGCCATCACGCCGGTGACGCCTTCGTAGCGGGTGATACTGTGCAGCGCCTGGTTGACCGCCTCCCGGTCAATCTTCCCGGCGGCCTGGATGGCCTGGAAGGCCAGGCCGAAGGAATCGTAGGTGAGCGCGGCCACGTCGTCCGGGGTCTTGCCGTACTTGGCCTCGTAGGCCTTAATGAAGGCCTGGGCCTTCGGCGTGGCGATATCCGTCGCGTAGTGGGTGGTGAAGAAGTACCCCTCGCAGGCGGGACCGCAGAGGTCAATCAGTTCGGCAGCGCCCCAGGAGTCGCTCCCGAAGATGACCCCGGTGAAGCCCAGTTTGTGCGCCTGCTGGACCTGCAGCGGCACCTCGGTGTAGTAGTTGGGCAGGAAGAGGGAGTCTGCGCCAGCCTCTTTGATCTTGGTCAACTGAGCGGAGAAGTCCTTGTCGCCGGTGGTGTAGGTCTCAAAGGCCACTACCAGGATGCCATTCTCCTCCATTGTCCGCTTGAAGATTTCGGCGATGCCCTTGTTGTACTCGGAGTCCACCGCGTAGAGGACGGCTGGCTTCTTGCTCCCCAGTTCGGTCATGGCGAACTTGGCCGCAACGACGCCCTGGAAGTCGTCAATGAAGCAGGCCCGCATGACGTACTTCTTGGGCTGGCCGGTATCCGGGTCAATGGTGGTCTTGGGGTTGGTGGACCAGGGGGAGATCATGGGCATCTTATTGGCTTCCGCCACCGTGGAGGCGGGGATGGCGTTGCGGCTGGCGTTGGGGCCGATCATCAGGAGGACGCCCGCGGCGTTCAGTTTCTGGGCGGCGGCGGCGGCAGACTCCGCCTTGTCCTCATTGTCTTCAATGAGGAGTTCAATCTTGTACTTCTTCCCGCCGACTTCCAGCCCCCCGGCGTTGTTGACCTCATCCACCGCCAGTTCGGCCCCGTTCTTGCAGGAGGCCCCGACCACAGGGACGCCGCCGGTCAACTCGGCATTCAGCCCAATTTTGATGGTCGCCGGAGCCGCTGGCCGGCAAGCGGTAACCAGCAGGCCCATCACGATCAGCAGACCTATGAGCAGGGATAACCGTTTCATCGTGGCGTTCTCCTTATAAGTGGCTGGCAGAACGATAATGTGAAAAGTCAGGGACGGACATTAGACGGGGCACTCTCTACGGCAGGCTGTTGTTATAAGTATAACCCTAACATCGGTTTTGTCAAGTAGAGTTAATCGTAGGGTGTGTCCCAAAGTTGTAGGACAACTGCTTGCAGTTGTCCTACAAAGCGGCCAGGCCCGACGAAATTGGGACACACCCTAATCGTACCCCCGGGCATGTCCCAGTTTGGTCGGGCTGGGCCGCTGGCCTTTTCGCCTGGCCGTAAACGGCCCGGCTCAGGCGAAGACGAGGCGCGAGAGCGCCCCTCTCCACCCGGGCCACCCGGGTTCCCGAAAAACTGCCGATAGGGAGAGGGCGCTTCCAGCGCCCTGTGCAAACTCAGCCAGGCCGTTGACGGCCTGGCCCACCGGGCTCCCGACGATTTTGGGACACACCCTAAACCCCGTGATTGTTCAAAATTCGGCAAAGGGGGGAAAGAGAGGCCTATCTCCCTGCTGTTCTTGCTTTTCTTCCCCAATCCCTCAGGCCAGCAGGAGGGCCAATGGCGCTCCCCCCTGGTGCAGATG